>OLRG01001789.1_pt1 | contig 16525 bp, 9 predicted proteins | sample 1672331 | NCBI WGS metagenome assembly OLRG01 (sample SAMEA3136672, study PRJEB25190) | human gut metagenome
GAGCGCCACCTTGCCAAGGTGGAGGTAGCGAGTTCGAGCCTCGTCACCCGCTCCAAAGTGAAAAGGAGTACCGCGTGTACTCCTTTTCGTATATGGTACCATAGCCAAGTGGTAAGGCAGGGGTCTGCAAAACCCCGATTCCCCAGTTCAAATCTGGGTGGTACCTCCATGATTACCAAACGGTATAGATGCGCCTGAGAAAACTCAGGCGCATCAACCATTTCCGGGCTTTTTGAGCCCGGATTTTTTTGTAGGCAAACATAGATGCAAAATGCTTTGATAGGGAAGTAGAGGTGATTTGAACCTCTGATTCTTTACATTCTGGAGCAGATATGCCATGGTGTGCCATGTGGAGAGAAATATATGGCGTAATTCCGCAAAGTCAATATTCACAAAGTTTGAAGCCTCGGTTTGCCCATCTTGATAGGTCAGCGAGCCGGGGCTTTTTCGCGTTCTCCGAAAAACAACAGCATTACGCTGATCATATAGATCATCTTTGAGGCCCCTGTGTCCATCACTTATTGATTGGATGCAGGGGCCTTTTTCGTTTTAGAAGGGAGTTGTTTCAAACAAAAGTATGCAATGTAATCTATCATTCGTTTGTACGGCGTTCCTCCCCAGCAGTTCTGGACGGAAGGATAATCTGTGCGCTGCCGTCCATCCATATATCACCTGCGATTGTCTCGATCCACCACACCAGGTCTGACAGATGGAGCCCGTTTTCCGCCTTCTTATTGTAGACATAGAATTTACAAATCGCAAGATCCTGCTGCATGGGATGGGTGGTAGCCTCCTTGCCGCGCATATACGGCACCAAATCCAACCAATGCACAGCCCCCGGGGCTCTGGGAATGTCTTCCTCAAAGGTCGGAAGATAGGGCATGATCTTCCAACAAAGCTTTTTGATAAACCCGTGATCGCCCATGTAGTTGTTGATGCCACGGCAAACCAAGTCTCTGCCCAGGAAGTTGATAAAGGTGTCCCGATTGTCTCCATCCGGGTCAAAGGGCTTACCCCACGGTGCAGCTTCAAAATCTGTGTCCCCGGGCACACGGTAGATGCCATCTTTTTTGCTTCGCACCAACTTTTTGGCGCTTTCCGGATTCATTATTTCCCGCCTATAAGAGCATCTGCCCGCATTGGCGCCCATCCCATAGTAATCATCCGGGATTGGTCCGCGGTCCACCGGCCCCTCCACTGTCCAAGCCGGCTCATCGCCAATTTCCACATCCTCCCAATATAGAATATCCTCGCCGCGTCGGAATTCCTTGCACCTCAGCGCCCGAATATACGCCCAATCCTCATCGGTATAGTAATGAGCAGGATGCAGCTCCTGCCAGGGAGCGGTCATCCACTTCGGTTTCCCATTTCGATCTGATTCCCTGACATAGGAACCGCAGGACTCACAGACTCGGTCGTAGACTTCCATCACCAGTTCGCCGTTTTGGTTGATAACGCATCCCCAATCCTCCAGCAGGAACGTATGAAAATGAGCGCCTCGCTCGGGCGTGATGTCCTGATAGGCCTGTCTGTCCCGAAGCGAAATCAGCATATCTCCGGGATACTGTGGCCGATGAAATGTCAGTTCATGGTACAACCCACTGACCACCATAACATCCCACATCTCCGGAGGCATCTTGAACATAAAGCGGTGGTCGTTATATCCGTAGCCCGGCATGGCGGTGATATCCTGATAACCCATACGTTCGGCATATTCCTGATCGCTATAGACCGGATTATCCGGGTCATAGATACCTGCGTAATGGAGGCAGCGCTCCCTTTCCACCTTCAGCTTTTTGGCGTGGGCCCCAAAGTCATCTCTGCAAGCCTGCACACCGGGATGCTCGTCATAAGCTCCCGCTGCCGCCTGCTTCAAATCTGTGATATGGAATGTGTTAATTTCACGACACTGCTTATCCAGTATTTCAAGGCCCGCCTGTTCTCTGGGCGTGTATTGTTTCGGATAACACCATTCCAGCATTTCTTGTTCTTTTTTCAATTTATTGCCCTCCCACGTTCTATATTTGGTTCGCCTTTGCAAACGCATCTCGATTGCACTGCTGCAGATTCCGCATACCATTACAATCTCCCACGCAGTAGAACTCATTTGTGCTCTGCGCATAAGCCCTAGCCTCTTGGAGCTGCGAAGCAACTCCGCCGCTGACCACAACATCGTCTGCCGTTATCGTATGCACCGATCCGTCCGGCATGCTGTATGTTACGGCTTTCTCTGTGACCTGCATACAGCGAACACCGGCAATCCACGACAGACTGGGATAGTTTTCCCAGCTTGCAAATGTGTGAATATGTCCCGCCGCATCTCTTCCTACATGATCCATGGTGATATTATGCAGCGGCGGCGCATCCGGCGCCAATTCCAGCTGCCGGGTCAGAATAACAACCTCATGCCCTGTATCTGCCAAATACATTGCAGTTTCCACACCGGTCTGGGACCCTCCTGCTATGATCACCCGGTGTCCGAGCGCAGACTCCTTCCCGATCACGTCCCAGCAAGTCCTCAAATGCTCCGGCATTTCCTTACACGATTTGGGGATCTTGTGACGCGAACCAACGGCACTGACAACACAGTCAAACCCCATTCCCAGGATATCCGCCGGAGATGGCCGGGAGGACAGGTGCAGTTCTACTTCTGTCTGCTTTAGACGGCGTATGAGCCACTGCTTGTAATCCCGTAAAGGCTTCTTAAATTTGAAATGATCGGCATGCCGAAGCTGACCGCCCAGCTCCGCTTCTTGCTCAAACAGCGTCACACGGTGTCCCCGCTCGGCGGCTATGATCGCGGCACGCATTCCGGCGGGACCGCCGCCGATCACTGCAACCCGTTTTTTTCGTTCCGGCTCCGGGATCAGCCGGGAAAGCTTATGCTGCAATCCCAACTCCGGATTTACAGAGCAGACACTGGTCCAAGGGGCACTGACCGTTCCGTGACAGCGGTTGCACATCAGGCATGGAAGAATATCCCGGGGCCGTTCCTCCCGAATCTTTTGGAAATACGCAAAGTCCGCAAAAAATGCGCGGCCCATGCATGTGAATGTACAATCTAAGTGCAACATATAAAAAATGACCCATAGCTCTGGTATACTGGTGTTTGTCAGAACAAAGCATACCGGAGGGAGCTATGAGCCATTACAAACATCTTACACTATCAGAGCGAGAAAAGCTAATGTATTTTTTGGCAAAGGGCTACAGCATGCGGCGAATTGCCAAAGAGCTGGGGCGCAGCGCATCCACCATCTCGCGCGAGCTGAAACGAAACTCCAGCAAGGGAGAGTACCTTCCAGTAAAGGCGGAAGCGCGGTACCATAAGCGCCGCAAGAAATGCCGCAGAGAAAAGCTGCTTACGAATATCCGACTGTACGCCCTGGTCTGGAATAAATTTCTGAACCACCAGTGGTCGCCGGAGCAAATTGCCGGACGGCTCAAGCTGGAGAATTATCCGTACCAGATCAGCTACAGGACAATCTATCGGGCAATCTATAGCGGCATGTTCGACGTCTCCAGAAAGCGGGAGCCGGACGGTGTTCACACGGCAAAGCGCAAGCTGCGACATAAGGGAAAACCTAGGCGCGGCAAGGATTACGTTGAAAAGCGCGGGCAGCTGACGATCCCGCACACCATCCTGGAACGACCGGAAGCTGCCGAAACTCGATCCCGTTTGGGTGATTGGGAAGCCGATACGGTTCTGGGCGGAAAGAAGGGGCCTTGCCTGCTTACCTTGGTAGATCGAAAAAGCCGACTGCTGATCTGCCGGAAGCTAAGCCGCAGGAGCAGTAAGGAATTGGCGGAAACTGCGATTCAAGCACTGCAAGATCACCCCTTGGAAACCATTACGCCGGATTGTGGAAGCGAGTTCCGTTACCACGAACGGGTGACGAAAGGGCTGGGCGGTGTACAGTTCTACTTTTCGCTGCCACATCACCCGTGGCAGCGGGGAACGAACGAGAATACAAATGGATTGCTGCGCGAGTACTTCCCCAAGGGTCAGGATCTAACAGATGTTACGCAAGAGGCTGTCCAGCGCGTGGAGGATGAGTTGAATCACCGTCCAGAGAAGATTCTCGGTTATAAAACTTCTGCTGAAATGCATTTTTTCGGTTTGACCGCACTTGACAATTCAGAATTTGCGCCAGCACTTTGTTCTCCAATAGAATTGATATAAGCATATCGGTTCAGGACTCCGGTGGAATCAAAAGGCACAGAAGATATATGCCTGGCATAATCTTTGAAGGCTATTCCGTTGACGGAATATACAGGCGAATATAGTGGAATTGCAGAATATCCGGCTTCGTGTTATGATTCAAATGATCTTTTGCAAAAGGTGCACCCATCAACTGGAGAAAGGCGTGAAAAAATGAAAAAGAATAAAGTTATAACCATACTTCTGCTGCTGTCCCTGCTTGCATCCATTGCTGCGGGCTGCGGAGCACAGTCGCAAAGTGTATCAGAAGCTGCGGAGTCTGTTTCCGCGCCACAGCCATCTGCTGAAGCAGTGGAGCCGGTTGAAACGGACACGTCGGTTGAAACGCCGGAGAGTTTGGGCAGTGCGGCAGATTCAGTGGAAGAGCCGCCGCTTGCGGAGGTAGCGTACCCGCTGACAGATACCACCGAGACGCTCAGCGTATTCTTCTCGGTTTCCCCCATGCTGGCAGAGATGATTAGCTCCATGAATGATATTGCCGCGTATGACAAAGCGGAGCAGGAAACCAATGTTCATTTGGACGCAGTGCTTAGCACACCGGAAACGACTTCGGAAAAATTTCAGGTTATGATTGCCTCCGGAACCTATACCGATCTGATGCATGGTGTTTCCTTAAACTATGCTGGCGGCTATGATAAGGCAATCGATGATGAGGTTCTGCTGGACCTGAACCCCTATCTGGATGAATATGCGCCGAATTATGTTGCTTTTTTGAATGGAAACGAGACGGCAAAGCGCCTATATACGACAGAAGCCGGACGTATGGGTGCCATTCAGGGACTGAGCTATAGCTTTGTCCAGGGACCTGTGATGCGTCAGGATTGGCTGGACGATTGCGGGCTGGAGGTTCCAAAGACAGTCGATGAACTGGAACAGGTGCTCACTGCGTTTAAAGAACAGAAGGGCGCGAAGAATTCGGTCCTTTTTACCACGGGTAATATCTATCTCGCGGGCTGCTTTAACCTGGGCGACGGAACGATGGACGGAACCGATGGCGCAGTGTATAATGTGATTGATGGTCAGGTGGAAATGTCGTATTTCGATGAGGCGTATTATCCCTACATTGAAACTCTGGCAAAATGGCACCAGAATGGTCTGTTCAGCTCCGATTTTATTTCTCTGTTTGGCGCAGGTGTTGCAGATGCATTCGTGCAGTCGGATGACTGCGGTCTGTGGTACGGCGCACAGGACACACTGGGTTCTGCTTATGCTGCCACTTATGCCGGCGCATCGGATCATTTCAGCACGGTTGCAGTACCGCTTATGACGCAGAATGCTGGAGATACCATTGATACCGGAAGCATGCTGGGGACCAGCGGCGAGGCGTGGGCTGTATCGACCTCTTGCCAGGAACCGGAACTGGCTGTGGGCTATCTGAACTGGTTCTTTACCGATGAAGGAAAAGAGGTCTGCAACTACGGCACGGAGGGCGTTTCGTTCCGCTATGACGAAAACGGAAAGGCACAGTATACGGATCTGATTGTCAACAATCCGGATGGCTTATCACAGATGCAGGCACAGTGGCTCTATTGTAATTTCCAGGCGCCGTATGTTCAGGATACGGACCGAAACGACTCTCTGTACGCGGATGAAGCGCAGAAAGAAGCACTTTCTATCTGGGACAGCAACCGCACCAACGACAAGAAGTATTTCGGCAGCCTGACCACAGAGGAGGCTGAGGTTTACAACACCTATGCCAGCGATCTGGAGACCTACGCCGGGGAGCAGCTGCTGCGGTTTATTCTGAACCAGGATCCGCTGAATGAGGAGAGCTGGGATGCGTTCCTTGCAAAGCTCCAGGATATGCATGCAGAGGAAATGGTGGAGCTGAAGCAGAATGCGTACGATCGCTATCTGAGCAAGTAATTGATAAGGCAGTAAGACAACAGCATGTTTGGTGAAAGGAACGATCATGGAGCTATACCAGCTAAAATGCTTTCTTGCAGCAGCAAATTGTGAAAATTTTTCGCGGGCAGCAGAAGAAGTCCATATTTCTCAGTCCTCCATCAGTAAGGTGATCGGGCGGCTGGAGGAGGAGCTTGGCGTACCGCTGTTTGAACGCGGACATGGGCGGATTATGCTCAACGCCAACGGGATCCTGTTCCAAAAATACGCGTCGACTGCACTTCAGAATCTGGAGGAAGGCGTGGAGTACATGCGGCGGGCTGCTTCAGCGGCGAGAAATTCCATTTCGATTGGCTGCACTGCCTCACAGCGCTTCGACAGCATCCTGGAGGAGGCGCAGGCACAGGTCAGTACCTGCCTGTTTCAGACTGAGGTGATGGATCAGGAGGGACTGGTCAAGGCATTTGAGCAGGGAGAGATTGATATTGGCTTTCTGGAATCGGATTACACATTCCAGTCTCCACTTTTTGAGGAAGTTGCAAAGCAGCATTTCCTGGTGTTCCTCAATGAGAATCATCCTATGGCAAATATGGAATCGTTCCCGCCGGCGCAGATTGAACATGAGATCGTTTGCTTTACAGGACGGGAAGATGATCGGCGTTTCCTGATGCATATGTTTGCAGCGGAGGGTGTGCGCCCGAAGGTCTTTGTGGAATATCCAGACCATAAGGCAACCGCACAGCTCATCAACACGGGGGCAGCCATCGGGATTGTTCCGGATGAGCTGTATTACCACAGGAAACAGGCAACGCCGCGTCTTCCCATCAAAGCGATCCCAATCAATGAACGCTGGTATCGCCGGATCTACCTGATGCAGCGGGAGGAATCCCGGGATGATGTACAGATTCAGGAGATCTATCAGCTGCTGAAGAGCAAGCTCCTGGAGGAGCGGGCGCTCATTCAGGAGTTCTATGAAAAACAGAACATTTACCTTTAAGGAGAAGAACATGAATACATATACCTGTGATATTGCTGTCATTGGCGGCGGCGGAAGCGGGCTGGTTGCAGCCTGCCGTGCCGCAGCACTGGGAAAGCGTGTGATTGTGCTGGAGAAGGATAAGCGCCTGGGCGGCGGCATGAATATGGCGTCTGCCATGCGTACCTTCGGCAGCAAGTGGCAGAAAGAACGAAATCTTCCCGATACGACTGCACTGTTCCTGCGGAACCGCATGGATGAAACCTATTGGCGGCTGGATCGGAAGCTGGCTGGCAGCATGATCCGCGGAACGGGAGAATTCTTTGACTGGTTCTGCAGCATTGCGCCGCAGGAGACCGTAGACCGGTTTACCGTGGGACGCTATGTGTTTGACGAAGAGGCGGATGGTCCGCTGGGACCCCAGTGCGGCGGAGACGGACCCGGCAAAGGTGCCGGACGAATTTTTATGGAGGTTATGATCCAGCAGCTGGAGCAGCTGGGCGCTGTGATCCTGACGGAAGCTGTAACCCAGGACATCCGGATGGATGGGGCAAAAATAACCGGGCTTACTGCTGCTGTGGCTGGAGAACCGATAGAAATTCAATGCGAGAACGTGATTCTGGCGTGCGGCGCATGGATTCGGAATCCGGAGGTGGTGCAGCGCTACTTCCCGGAGCTGGCGGCGGCGCAGCCCTATATGGGGGAAGGCCCCCATATGAGCCGGAACTATACCGGAGACGGACTGAAGCTGGCACAGAATGCCGGTGCAAAGATGGATGAGACAAATCGCACCATACGCATGATGGGACCTATGACCATGTGCCGAAGCCGGGTCATGGGAGAGATGGCGAATTCCGCATACTCTATCTATATCAATCGCAATGGTCAACGCTATGTTTGTGAAGCCTCCCAGCTTCGGATGGGAGTCTTTGATTCCGGCTCCGTTCAGGTGGATCAGCCGGAAGGGCTTGCCTATGTGGTGTTCGATGAAAACAACCTGCGTCATGCAATTGCGGCAGGAGAGCACCAGCCGCAGCCGCAAATCGCAATGCCGTTTGGTCCAAGCCGATTCCCGGCAACCATGGAGGAAGCAAAGCAGGATATGATCCCGGCGCTGGAAAAGCAGGATGGCGTGTTGTTCGCAGCTGACACATTGGATGAGCTGGCGGAGAAGATTGGTGTTCCGGCAGATCACCTAAAGGAGACGGTAGCGGCCTATAACCATGCCGCGGAGACCGGAATGGACTGGGATTGCTTCAAGCCGGCAGACTGGCTGACGCCGATTCATGAGGCACCGTATTATGCGGTGAAGGCAACGCTGGGAACAGATGGCGCCTTCGGCGGCGTGGAGATCAATGAGAACATGCAGGCAAAGTCCGCATCCGGCGGTGTGGTAGAGGGACTGTATGTGGTAGGAGATCTTGCGTCCGGGCGCTTCCTCAATATGTGCGGTATCAAAAAGCAGATACTGAACGATATGTCCTTTGCACTGTCCAGCGGATTTATCGCCGGTACACATGCAGCGAGAAAAAACTGATTTTCGGTTAAAAACACAGAAAATGGATTTGTGACGTATATGCGTGGAGCAATAGCCGATTCCGGAAAACGAACGGTGGGGCTTAATTGCCACGCAAGGATGACGCTCTTCCCACCGCAGCAAAATTGCCGCTGATTTCGTGAGAAATCAGCGGCTTTCCTGCGCTTTTAGAGGTGGAAAGCTCCGGCTGGCAGCAGGAAATGGAGGAAAAACGTGATGAAATGGCAGACCAGACCCTGCTTCCCCAAATTGAAAAGCAGACAGCCATTGCGATTTTCTGAGGTCCACAAGAAGCGTATATGGCAGGCGATACGCAGGATTGCATCCTGAAAAATTCATTTTGGGCAGAAAGGAACGGATGGGATTGACCTTTCCCAGGGCACTTTCCTGCACTACAGTTATAAAAGGTCAATGGAAGAACATCATTCGTTATTGTTGAATCTATGAAAAAGTCGATATAATGGAGCTAAATCTTGTGTGTTTCTGCATAGAAATGGTGAAAGCGGACGTGAAACGGGAGGACGGGGTGTCACTGCTTTGCACGCAGCCATTCACCAATACGATGCAGCGTCAATGCAAGAAATATGCCCAAAGGGGAGAAAAACATGAAAAAACTAATGTCTCTCGTATTGACAGCGGCACTGGCTGCGGCACTGTTCAGCGGCTGCGGAGGAACGGGATCCACCGCAGAGCCTTCGTCTGCCGCACCTGCAACCTCTGAGACAGCGGAAACCTCTGCGGCGCCGGAGCAGACTGCGGCAAGCTTGCCCGATGCTGAGGCACCCGAAAATGAGGCGTCCAATGTGGAAAACACGCTGGAGGATATTTTCCCGGTGCAGGATGATGTGACGGTTAGCATGTTTACCTCTGTCAACTCTGCAATCGCGCCCTATGTGGATGCGGAGCACTATGACCAGATCAGCGTTCTGCGTGGCTGGTCGGAGCATACCGGCGTGAAGCTGGATGTAACGGCAGTCACCTCGGAGCTGGCAAAAGAGCAGTTTGCACTGCTGGCTGCCAGTAATTCCGTACCGGATATTATTGTGCAGGGTGGCGCATGGTATCCCGGCGGCGCTTCGGCAGGCGTAAAGGATGAAGTGTTCCTGAACATGGCGGACTACAAGGAATATATGCCCAATTATCTGGCTGCCATTGAGAAGTACGGCTTCACCTCCAACGTTATGACCGATGACGAAATCTCCGCATTTTGGCAGATTAACGTCAACAATCTCCCCTTTGCCGGCATCGTGGCAAGAGGCGATCTGCTGGACGAAATCGGTATGAACTATCAGGATGTCAAGACATTTGATGATTGGGATCAGATGCTGCGTGGCATGAAGGGGAAAGACGGTGTGATTGCGCCGCTGGCTCTGAGTGTGATCGGCGATATGGGCACCAGCAATGTGCTGAGCGGCGGCTATGGCATCTCCGCCGTGTTCCAGAACGGATCCTATGTCAATCTGCCCCTGTATGTGGTAGACGGAAAGGTACAGTTTGGCTTCCTCACCGAGCAGTATGATAAATATGTTAAGACCATTTCCTCCTGGTATAAAGACGGTCTGATTAACGACCATATCCTCAGCATGGAGGGCGGTCCCTACTGCGAGGAATATGTTCTGCGCGGCGAAAATGCAGTCTTCACTACCATGCTTGCAAACGCTTCCTACTATGCCGAGCAGCTGGGCGGCGACGCTTACTATGTTGCACTGCACATGCCGGTGGAGAATGAAGGCGACACCTATCATTTCAGTGACAGCGAGCCGGTGACTCTGGAATCCGGCGTGTGGAATGTGTCCTATAACTGCGAGAACCCCGAGCTGGTTATTCAGATGATCGATTGGTTCTACACCGAGGATGGCAGCCGTCTTGCCAGCTATGGCATCGAAGGCGAGGCATATGAGCTGGATAGCGACGGCAACATTGTCCTGACCGATTTGATTACCAACAACCCTGATCTGAGCGCATCCAGCGCAATGATCCTGTATGCCGGCGACCTGGTTCCTGCACTGAAGGATGCTTCCCGTCTGCTGAGCACCTATGAGCCCGACGTAATTGAGGCGCTGGAGTATGTCCAGACCCAGGATGCCGACGGTGCATACAACATGCCCTCCGGTCTGTCCTCCACCTTCACGGAGGAAGAGCAGGAAATCTATTCGACCTATTCTCCGGACCTGCTGACCTATATGTCTGAGCATGCCCTTGCCTTCCTGATGGGCGAAGAGGATATTGCGAACCTGCCTGCGTTCAAGCAGACCATTCAGGATATGCATATTCAGGATATCATCGACGTATATCAGACTGCTTACGACAGAATGATGGTGCAGTAAGGCAAAAACCGGGCGTGCCTGAATGAGATCATAGAATAAGAAAAGCCCGAAAAACAAGACCAATCCTGTTTTTCGGGCTTTTTCGTAGCCGGATGCTACTGCCGCTGACGGTATTTTGCCGGAGTGACGCCGTATTTCCCCTGAAAGAGCTGATAGAAGTAGGAAATGTTGTTATACCCCACCTGATGCGCAATGCTGCTAATGGAGCAGTCCGTGTTTTTCAGCAGCAGCGCCGCCTTTTTCAGCCGCGTATATTGCAGAATGCTGGTGAAGGTTAAGCCGGTATTGTCCTTGATGATTTTGCTGAGATAGCTGGGATGGAAGTGGAAGGTGGACGCAATGTTTTCCAGGGTGGCGGTGTCGCAGTGGTTGTCGATATAGATCATAATATCGGAGAGCTTGTGACTGCCCAGCTGGAGATAGTGCTGGGCGTCCCGATGGTCCATATGAAGCCGCAAAAGCTGAACAATCAGCGCGGAGATGTAATTGTTAATCATGGTTCGCCATAGGGGCATCTGATTGGCGTGCTCAATGATCGCCATGGCGAAGACATATTTTACATCCATATTGTCGGAGGTATCAAACTCCAGCATGGGCTCAGAGGTACTATCCGTGTAAAAGGACTGGGTTAAAAAGTCGGAAAAGAGTATGTTCTGGTCAAACTGCTTGAGCAGGATGTCCTCCAGATAGTTCCGGGAAATGAGACAGTTGAGCAATTGGGCGCTGCTGTCGCAGGGGCTGATCTGCTTGCTGATATTCACATTGAACATGTAGCACTTTCCAGTGGTCAGCGTCAGCTGACGGTTCTTCATCTGACAGTGGAAGCTGCCGCGATAGACATAAATAATGTGAATGAGATCCAGCGGATTGCGCCAGTCCTTTTGGCAATGGAGCATAATATCCGCATAAGGCGACAGACGCGATTTATTAAAGGAATCGGACTGAAGCTGCGCCAACACCCGATCCGTCTCCGGCAGCTTGGCGATGTCCAGCCATTTCTGCAAAAACGTTTTGGATTCGGCGTTGGCGTTGAGGCGATTCAGCGCATCCAGCGAGCCGGTTTCCCGATAGATATTAAATGCATCCTCCACGGCGGACAGCTGGGTGATGCAGTAGTCGATATAGCCGAATTCATAATTTGAGGGCATAAGCATGTTCCTTTCCCGAACGGCGGAGCAATCAGCAAATGATACAATGAAAAGAGAGGTAGGTTCTGATGGATATGACGGCAACAAAGCTGGAATTTGACGAAGAAGTACAGAAGCTGTACAAACGCCACGACGGCGGCGAGGATACGCCGAAGGGTGTCCTTAAAGCTTCATTATACCCGGATTATTCAGAAATTCAAGAGAAAGAAGCTGCGGCACTGCTTGTAACCCTGGATATTTACCGTGGAATCCCGGCAGAAGACGGATTTATCTTCGGCGGTGACCGAAAATTGGCAAAAAGTGCATTCATTCGGATGCTGATGGCAGCCTGCGGCGGATACAAAAAGGATATCTTTGTGGTAGAGCGGATCGAAGAGGGCATCACCGTTGCCGAAGCCAAAGCAATGGCGGCGGAAAAGCTCGGCGGTCAGGGAACACAGGTGCTCCAGCGGTTTGACAGTCACGAGCCTTTGACGCGGGAAATTGCAGTTCAACTGCTGGCTGCTGCCATTCATGCCTCCGACGGCACGGGAGAGATTCCGTATCTATATTATGTAGACCGGGAGCAGTCCATGGATCATCTGCGGCTGCCGGAAAAGGTATTTGTGGCAGGACCGGACGGCTATTTGGTGACGCTGACGGTGGATGGTGTGTTCCAGCCCATTACCGGCGGATGGGATTATTCCGGCAATGTGCGGCTGAGCCTGTCGCCCAGATATGAGCTGTATCGCTATCTGGCGCCTCGGGGCAAGTTTTTCGGAGGCGGCGAGGATACGCGACCCATCGGTCCCAACTGGTGGAATGACTGGGGCGAGCCCTATCGCACGGCGCTCTATATCGAGGACGGTAAAAAGGTGCCCGAGCGGAGCATTGATGCGGCTTGGCATCAGGATGAGCAGGGAATTCTCCTGCGCTCGGATGGTTCGCCGACCAACCGCTATGGCAGCAACGACTTTAACGGAATTATTGTAAACGGCAAAATTCCCGGCTCCAGATACGAAATTGACCGCTTGAAGGTGCGCTTTGACGGCAACAGCCGGGACGATTTCCAGGGCATGGGTGCGGCGCTTTTGATGGTAGGCGATGCCACAGAAACCACGGTGGATCATGCGGACATCAAGAATCACGGCACGGTTCGTTCGGCAATGGTGGTGGGCGGCAGCGCAAGGGTGCTGGTGAAGAACAGCCGCCTTCAGACCACCGACGGAGCCTTTGAAAAGGAATTCCGCACCGGCTACGATACCGTTACCGGGGATATGCGAATGGCACCGAAGCAGGGGGGCTTTGAAGGAAACTGCCGCTGCACCAACCTCCTGGATAAGGGCGTAGTGACCTACTATAACAGCCAGATCCTGGCGGAAAAGTGGGGCGTACTGTCTACCGATAATAACGAGGGCGCATATTCTGCGGTGGTCAATAGCTTCGTTGGCATCACCGGCGGTCTGAACCCTAAGGTGGATACCTCCTCTGAGCAGGCAGCCAGAGAAACCCTGGCGTCGATTCCATTCCGGCATATCTATGGCGAATTGGCGCGGGAAATCCCCAACGATGGGCATTCCTTCCGGCATCCTGCGGGCTATGGCACCTATGCCATCGGCAATACCACAGTGAAGTTTGCGGGCAGTACCGTTTCCTCGGTGGATTTCAGCGCCGTTTGCGCCAATGATGCGGCAAGCGTTATTTATTGCGCCAGCACGCCGGAAAATCTCCAGGGCGAGTTTGGACTGGAAGGGCTGCCGGTGGAGGAAAAGAACACGGTGGTCTATTGCAACAAGACCGGATTGCAGCTCCATCGTGGCAACGGCAAGGGTCTGGCGCTGGTGAAGGATCACACCCTGTTCCACTGCGGCGCCATGTGTGTGGCGATTAAGAGCTCCGGCGCAGAGAACTTCCATGCGGATAACGCCACGTTGATTTCCGAAATGGGCGTAATTCTGCAAATGATGGATGAGGACGACGTAAATGCGCCGATTTATACCGCACCCGAATCTCCCTCTGCGGAAGATCGTGCGGCGGCTTGGAAGCTGATCCGCGATGGCGCGCTGGATATTTTCCATGTGCGCAAGGAATGGGATTCCACAGCGAAATTTTCCAATATGACCGTAAATGGCGATGCCTATAACTCCTGCGGCTATACTGGCCTTGTAACTCTGGAGGATATCGAAGCGGCGGCAAAGGCTGAGAACCCGTTCCCGGGTCCGGCAAGAATGGGCGGCTCCAGATTCCACAGCGAAAATGCAAGAAATCTGGGGATTACCTTGGAAAACTGCATCTATAACGGCGCAATTTCCACTGCGGAGGCATACCACTTTGATGAGGAAACCGGCGAGGTGATGACCCAGGTGCCCAGAGAGAAATGGTACTGCCTGGTGGCGGTAAAGAGCGAGGTGAAGCCGGTGTATCAGGCAGGGATTATTCTGAATATGCAGCGGGGGTCCGTGTGGAATGTACCGAAGACCTGCTTTATCTCCTCTCTGACGATGGACGAGAGCTCCAAAATCCATGGGCGCGTCTTTGTGGATGATGTACTGGTACAGCCGGTGCCCGGCGTGACCTATACGGGAATGATCCGGGTAGAACCGGGCGCATAAGCGGCAGAAATCCTGCCCAGAGAAAGGAATATGTAATATGCAACCGATTAAACTAAGGGACCTGCTGGACTTTGCGGCGGTGTCTTCTCCCACCTGCGCCCCCAGCGGCGACGGCTATACCTGGGTGAAGCACCAGCCGGATCTGGCGAATAACACCTATACCCATGAGCTGTATCTGTCGGTTGGCGGCAGCACCCTACAGCTTTCCGATGCGATGCCAGGCGAACCCTATTGGCTGGACGGCGAGACGTTCCTTTACACCTCCAAATCCGGGACGGGACGGGGCGCGACCATCATGCGGTATCATACAAAGACCAAGCAGGCGGAGCTCGCACTTCAGCTGCCCTTCTATGGTCAGATTATCGCGGTACTTCCGGACGGCACCTATTTGGTACAGGCAACGGTCAATGTGATTGAGCAGCGTCGGGTAGCCGGATTGCAGGGACCAGCCCTGGAGGCGGAGTGGAGAGCAATTGAACGGGAAAATGACATGGTTTGGGTCCTGGATGAGTTCCCCTATTGGCAGAACGGTCAGGGGCTCATCAATAAACTGCGCACGGGGCTGTATCTTGCTGATACCCAAGGAAATGTACAGCGAATTACAGAAGAAATGTTCCAGGTGGACCAGGCGGTTTATGATGCGGCACGGAATCGGGTGTACTTTGCCGGGGCAGCCTATGGCAGCCGGAAGCAGTATTGGGACGGCGTATTTGTCTATGATGTGGAAACGCAAAAGACTCGGTGCCTGATTCCCCAGGGACACTATGAAATCGGCGCCTTTGCCCTGGCAGGCGGACGAATCATTCTAACTGCCTGCCGTCAGGACCAGGGGAAAACGCTTGCCCAGATGCATGACCTCTATGCCATGGATGTGGATACCGGTGCGCTGACCCTGCTCCACAGCGGCGAATTGTCCTTTGGAGACGCCATTGGAACGGATGTTACCCATGGAGGCGGATGCCAGTTTGTAGCATGGGAGGATGCCGTGTATTTCCTGTGCTGTGTGGAAGAGCATACGGAACTGATGCGGTATCCTTATCATGGAGAACCTGAAACGCTGCTGAAGGTATATGGCGCCATTAACTCCTTTGCCATGGGAGAAAATCAGATTATCCTGGCAGCGGTGCTGGATATGCGCCCCTCTGAGCTGTATCGGCTGGACCAAAACGGGACGCTGACCCCACTGACGGCGTACAACAGCGCCTACTGTGAGACCCATGAAATTGTATGGCCCAAGGAAATCCGATTTGTCAACAGTGAGGGCAACGAGATCCACGGACTGGTATTGCTGCCGCCGAATTTCGACGAGAAGGGCAGCTATCCGGCGATTTTGGACATCCACGGGGGACCTCGGGCGGCATATGGCACGGTATTCTATCATGAAATGCAGTATTGGACCAGCCAGGGCTATGTGGTGATGTTCTGCAATCCCACCGGCAGCTTGGGACGGGGACAGTATTTTGGCGACGTATGCGGCAAAACCGGCATAATCGATTATGAGGATATTATGACCTTTGTGGACGAGGTGCTGAAGACCTATCCCCAGATTGACGATAAGCGGCTGGGCGTAACCGGCGGAAGCTATGGCGGCTTTATGACCAACTGGATCATCGGACATACGGGTCGATTTGCGGCGGCGGCGTCCCAGCGATCCACGTCCAATAATATCTCCAACGAGGCAACCACCGGAAATGGCAGCCTGTTTACGGAGAGCTGCCTTCTGGCAGGGCAGCAGCGAAGCGACGAACTCCTGTGGGAGCAGTCACCGCTGAAATTTGCCGAGCAGGCTACTACGCCAACCCTGTTTATTGCGGCACTGGAGGATTACTGCTGCTATCATGTGGAGTCGCTGCAAATGTACACGGCGCTGAATCGCATTGGG
>OLRG01001801.1_pt1 | contig 16447 bp, 18 predicted proteins | sample 1672331 | NCBI WGS metagenome assembly OLRG01 (sample SAMEA3136672, study PRJEB25190) | human gut metagenome
TGCTGGGCCATGATGACCCTACCATGATCCGTATGCTGGAGGATATGACCGGGGTGGACGCCAAGAAGATCCCGCTGGATGACCCGGAGACCAAGGCCATCTTCCGGACACCGGCACCTCTGGGCCTGCCGGATGATGACCCCATTATCGGAAAGACCGGCTCCATTGGCATTCCGGAGTTTGGCACCTCTTTTACCCGGCAGATGCTGGTGGATACCCAGCCCGATGGCTTTGATATGCTGGTACGGCTTTCCGGCTTCTCTCACGGCACGGATGTGTGGCTGGGCAACGCCAAGGATCTGATTCTGTCCGGTACGGCCTCTGTAAAGGAGACCGTAGGCTGCCGAGACGATATTATGCTGTTCCTGATCTCCAAGGGCATGGAGCCCAAGATGGCCTTTAAGATCATGGAGGCAGTCCGAAAGGGCAAGGTCAAAAAGGGCGGCTTCCAGGATGGCTGGGTAGAAAAAATGCAGGAGCTGGGCGTCCCCAAATGGTACATCGACTCTCTTGCCAAGATCGCCTATCTGTTCCCCAAGGCCCATGCAGTGGCCTATGTAATGATGGCGTTCCGTATTGCGTGGTTCAAGGTACATGAGCCGCTGGCCTTCTACAGTGCCTATTTCTATCGGAAGAGCCAGAAGGGCGGCTTTGATGCGGAGATGATGACCCAGGGCATCGATGCCGTGCGGAAGCACATTGAACGCATCAAGAACGATCCGGAGTCTACCGATAAGGATGAAGATCTGATGACTACACTGGAAGCCTGCTACGAGTTCTATCTCCGGGGCTTCGAGTTTGCCCCCATCGATATCTATAAATCCCATGCCACCAAGTTTAACTTGGAGGACGGAAAGCTGCTGCCGCCCTTTGTGGCAGTATCCGGTCTGGGAGAAAGCGCCGCATGGGATATTATGGAGGGCAGAGAAGGCAAGCATTTTATCTCTATCGAGGAGTTCAGTGCTGCCTGCCCCAAGGTATCCAAGACCCATATGGATCTCCTGCGCTCTCTGGGCGCATTTGGGGATTTGCCGGAAACCTCTCAGGTTACGCTGTTTTGATCCAAAAATCTTGCTGGAGCTGTTGCGGAAATGCAACAGCTCCTTTTGCAGCTCTGGTACAATCGGCAAAAAATCATGCAGGATTTATGCGGATTTCGACAGATTGGATATTGCGAATATTTCTTTCGTATGATAATATATTAACGAATGAAAGAAATGAAGGAGCTGAATATCCGTGCGTAAGACCATCGGAACCCCGGAGGGAACCCGTGACCGGCTGTTTTCGGAGTGTGCAGCCTGCCGTCAGGTAGAACAGGCTGCCACGAAGCTGTTTCGGCGCAGAGGCTACTGGGAATTGACGACACCCAATGTGGAATATTATGATATCATTCCGGCGGCTGGTCATCCGCTCAGTCAGGAAGCCATGGTGAAGTGCGTGGAGCGGACCGGGAAGCTGCTGGTGCTGCGGCCGGATAATACGGTTGCCATCGGACGGGTGGCAGCTACAAAGCTGAGCAGTATGTCTCTTCCGCTGCGGCTATACTATAATCAAACGGTATTTCGTTCCGATGATATCCATACCGGTGCACGGACGGAGATCGACCAGTGCGGCGTGGAGCTCATCGGTGCGGAGGGGCTGCGGGCAGACCTTGAAATGCTGTCCATGGCCATTGACGCACTGGAAGCCTGTGGTGTGAAGGACTATCACATGGAAATTGGTCATGTGGCATTTTTCTCTGCACTGCTTGGGGAGCTGGGAGCGCAGCCTGCGGAATGCAGCCGACTGCGGCGGTGTGTGGAGCAGAAAAACTATGTTGCCTATCGTCAGCAGCTGAAAAAATGGCGGGATACACCGGCGGGAAATGCCCTGTGGAATCTTCCAAGGCTGTTTGGCGGCGTGGAAGTGCTGGAGCAGGCAAGGGGGCTTACCACCCAGCCGGAGGCACAGAATGCAATCTCCTATCTGCAAAAAATTTATGAGGTGCTGAAGCAGGCAGGTCTCAGCGGCCATGTGCAGTTCGATCTGGGGCTGATCCAGAACATGGAGTACTATACCGGGATGATATTCCGGGGATTCGTACAGGGGGCAGGCTCCAATGTGATCTCCGGCGGCCGTTACGACCGCTTGATCGGTCAATTTGGCAAGGAAATACCGGCCACGGGATTCGGACTTGATGTGGAGGCTGTGGCAGGATGCCTGACTGGGCCGGAATGCGCAAAGCCGGAAACACTGATCTGGTACGACCTTGGATCTCTGAGGGAAGCCAGAGCTGCACTGGAGGAGCTTCCGGATCAGACGGCGATGCTCTCCTCTGGGGAAACGCCGGAGGCGGCGGAAACAGAGGCAAAACAGCTGGGGGCGTCTCGGCTGGTGCTTATTGATGCAGCGGGAAAGCGGGAGGTGCAGCTGTGAAACGGCTTAGAATCGCAGTGACAAAGGGCCGATTGCTGGAAGATTCTTTGGCGCTGTTTGAACAGGCGGGACTGGACTGCACCGAGGTGCGGGCGGACACCAGAAAATTGATCCTGCCCATTGCAAATTATCCCATGGACGTGGTGCTCAGCAAAGCGGCGGACGTCATTACTTATGTGACCCATGGGGCCTGTGACCTTGGCATTGTGGGAAAGGATACCATGATGGAGCACGGGGGCAGCTACTATGAGATACTGGATCTGGGCTTTGGCCGGTGCAGGTTTGCGCTGGCGGTGCCGGAGGGCAGCGACTTTTACGGGACATATCAGAACCGTGTGGTGGCGTCCAAATACCCGAATGTGACAAAAGACTTTTTCGCCCAAAAGGGCATGGATGTTTCCGTCATTAAGATCGAGGGCAGTGTGGAGCTGGCGCCGCTGGTGGGACTGGCCAATGGCATTGTAGATATTGTCCAGACTGGGACCACGCTGAAGGAAAATGGCCTTACCCCCATTGAGACGGTTGCACCGGTCAGTGCACGGCTGATCGTCAATGCGGCCAGCATGAAGCTTTGCAGCAGAGAAGTATTTGATTTTATAGACAGAATCGAGGCGCAGATCAAATGATCACCATTGTAAAAGCAGACGGAACGGCAGAACGACAGCAGATCGAAGCCATGCGCAGACGTGCTGCGGAGACCGGTGCGGGCATCGAGCAGTCCGCCCGTGAAATCATGGAGGCAGTCCGCCAGCGGGGCTATGAGGCGGTTCGGGAGTATTCTCTGAAATTTGATGGGAATGAGCCCTATGAGATATCCAAGACGCAGTTGAAGGCGGCGGCAGATCGCATTGATGGAAAGCTCCTTGCGGCGCTTCAGCGCAGTGGGGAAAATATCCGGGCATACCAGACGGAGCTTCTGACCAGAACGAAGGAATGGGAGAGCCCTATGAAGGGCGGAACCGTTGGACAGATCGTCCGTGGCCTCAGCCGGGTGGGAATTTATGTGCCCGGAGGACGGGCCGCCTATCCCAGCTCTGTGCTCATGAATGCGGTTCCCGCCAAGGTGGCGGGATGCGGCGAGATCATCATGGTAACGCCGCCCACGGAGAATCTCAACGATGCTGTGTTGGCTGCTGCGTGGGTGGCCGGTGTGGACCGGGTCATTGCGGTGGGCGGTGTACAGGCCGTGGCGGCGCTGACCTATGGGGCGGGCTTTATTCCCCGGGTCGATAAGCTGGTGGGGCCCGGAAACGCCTTCGTGGCGGCGGCTAAACGAATGGCCTATGGCACACTGGACATCGATATGGTGGCGGGCCCCTCTGAGGTTCTGGTCATTGCAGATGAAACAGCAAATCTCACATATACAGCCGCAGACCTGCTTTCACAGGCAGAGCACGATGTGATGGCCAGTGCAGTGCTGCTGACCACCTCGGAAGCACTTGCCCGGCAGGTGGCTGCGGAGATGGAACGGCAGATGGGCTATCTCAGCCGTCGGGATGTGATCCGGCAGTCCCTGCGGGATTATGGCGCGGTCATTGTCTGCGATACGTTGGAGCAGTGCTGCGGGCTGGCCAACGAAATTGCGCCGGAGCATCTGGAGCTGATGGTGGAGGAGCCCAGAGCACTGCTGCCGGAGATCCTGAATGCCGGTGCGGTGTTCCTTGGGCAAAATACCCCGGAGCCATTGGGTGATTACATGGCTGGCCCATGCCATGTGCTGCCGACCTCCGGAACGGCAAGATTTTTCTCTCCGCTGAGCGTGGAGAGCTTCCTGAAAAAAATGAGTATTATAGATTTTGACCGACCGGCGTTGGAATCTGTTAAGGACGAGATCATTTCCATGGCAGAGAGCGAGCATTTAACTGCCCATGCCAATTCCATCAAAGTGAGGTTCTGATATGAGACAGGCGGAAATCAGTCGAAAAACCAAAGAAACCGATGTGTGGGTTTCACTGAATCTCGATGGCGGTGCAATCGCGGTAGATACCGGAATCGGATTTTTTGATCATATGCTGCATGCACTGCTGTTTTATGCCGGCTTCGGCGGAACAATCACCTGCAAGGGCGACCTCTATGTGGACGGGCATCACTCGGTGGAGGATGTGGGGATCACACTGGGCATGGCGCTGAAGGAGGCCTTGGGAGACAAGATCGGTATCGTGCGTTTTGCGCACAGCTACGTCCCCATGGATGAAAGCCTTGAATTTTGTGCCGTAGACGTATCCGGGCGCCCCTATCTGGTGATGAACGCACCGATGCCCCAGCCTATGATCGGTGATTACGACAGCTGCCTTACCAAAGAATTTATGCGGGCCTTTTCCATGAACAGCGGCATAACCCTGCACCTTGGAAGTGAGTATGGAGAAAATGCCCACCACATTACAGAGGGCCTTTTTAAGGCACTGGGACTGAGCCTGAAAACAGCGGTATGCGTGGAATCGGATCAGGTGACATCCACAAAAGGAGCACTGGCATGAGCATTGCGGTAATTGACTATGGCGCTGGGAATCTCAAAAGTGTTACCAAGGCGCTGAGCTATCTGGGGATTTCCAATCAGATCGTATCGGCACCGGAGGAGCTGGAACGGGCCGATGGCATGATCCTTCCGGGGGTCGGTGCATTTCCCATGTGCATGAAGGCCCTGCGGGAACGGGGCATGGAGCAGGCAATTATGCGGCAGGCGGGGAAAAAGCCCCTGCTGGGCATCTGCCTCGGCATGCAGATGCTGCTGGATTCCAGCAGTGAAATGGGCGGAGATCAGGGCCTTGGACTGATTCCGGGCAAGGTGGAGCGGATCCAAACCGCTCTGAAGCTGCCGCACATCGGCTGGAACAGCATCAAAATTGTCCACAGCAATCCCCTGACCCAGGGACTTTCCGATGGAGATTATGTCTATTTTGTCCACAGCTTCTGTGCGGCAGTGGCATGCGGGGAGGACTTGGCGATGACCACAGACTACGGCGGGACGGTGACGGCAATGGTGGCCCATGGAATGACCTTTGGCTGTCAGTTCCACCCGGAGAAAAGCGGGCCGGTGGGCATGACCATACTAAAAAACTTTGGGGAGCTGACAAAATGATTATTTATCCGGCCATAGATTTGAAGGACGGCAGATGCGTCCGGTTGCTGAAAGGCGATTTTTCCACGGTGCATCAGGTGGCGGACAGCCCTGTGGAGACGGCAAAGCAGTTTGCCAAGGCGGGCGCTCGGTGGGTACACATGGTGGATCTGGATGGCGCAAAGGATGGGGTCCGGCAAAATGGCGGCGCAGTAGATGCGGTGTGCCGGACGGGACTGCTGCGCATTGAATTGGGCGGCGGAATCCGCAGCATGAAGGATTTGGAGGCAGTGTTTCGGCTGGGCGTCAGTCGGGCGGTCATTGGCTCTGCGGCGGTAATAGATCCCAGCTTTGTGAAAAAGGCAGTAGATGCCTATGGAGGCCGTATTGCCGTGGGCATTGATGCGCTGGAGGGCGAGGTAAAGACGGCCGGATGGGTTCAGGGCAGCGGACGAAAGGATTTAGAGTTTGCCCGGGAGATGGAAGCCATGGGAGTTGAGACCATCATCTATACGGATATTGCCACAGATGGTGCGCTGTCCGGGCCGAATCTCAGGCGGCTGGAAGCACTGAGAAAGGCGGTCACATGCAGCATTACCGCCAGCGGCGGTGTCTCCTGCAATGGGGATGTGACCGCACTGCGGGATGCAGGCATGGATGGCTGTATCATCGGTAAGGCATGGTATACCGGTGCGGTGGATCTGGAACAGGCAATCAGGGAGGCGGAAGCGTGCTAGCAAAGAGAATCATCCCGTGCCTTGATGTGAAGGACGGACGTGTGGTAAAAGGCGTAAACTTTGTGGATATCAAGGATGCCGGAGATCCGGTGGAGCTGGCGCGCTACTATTCCCGGCAGGGCGCAGATGAGGTGGTGTTTCTGGATATCACCGCCACCAGTGATGCGCGAAAGTCTGTGGTAGATGTAATAGAGCGTACCGGCAGTCAGGTGTTTGTGCCGCTGACCGTAGGCGGCGGCATCCGCACGGTGGCGGACTTTCAGGAGATCCTGCGGGCAGGTGCGGACAAGATCTCGGTAAATTCCGCCGCCGTGAAGGCCCCGGAGCTGATCGCAAGGGCTGCAGAGCAATTTGGCAGTCAATGTGTTGTGTTGGCCATTGACGGACGACGGCGGGAAAATGGCAGCTGGGAGGTGGTGATTGCCGGAGGCCGCATCCCCACGGGCCTTGATGTGGTGGAGTGGGCAAGAAAAGGGCAGGAACTGGGTGCCGGTGAGATCCTGCTGACCTCTATGGACGCCGATGGCACACAAAACGGCTTTGATCTGGAAATGACAAAGGCCGTGGTGGATGCCGTTGGCATTCCCGTCATTGCCAGCGGCGGTGCTGGAAAGCTGGAGGATTTTTACGAAGTATTTGACAAAACAGGCTGTGATGCGGCATTGGCTGCCAGCTTGTTCCACTATGGGACGCTGACGGTACCGCAGGTAAAGGCATATCTGCGGCGGCGGGGTGTGCCGGTGCGATAGGAGGCGGCGGAATGTTTAACGTAAAAAGACTGTTTGCAAAATCAGAGCTGATCCCGGTGATCGTACAGGATATCCATACTCGGCAGGTGCTCATGCTGGGCTTTGCCAATGAAGAGGCAGTGCGGAAGACCTTTGAGACAAAAACCGCATGGTTTTGGAGCAGAAGCAGAAAGCAGCTCTGGAACAAAGGGGAGACCTCCGGCAACTTTATGTATGTGAAGGAGATCTATACCGACTGTGATACGGACACGCTGCTGCTGCTGGCGGAGCCTGCGGGGCCGGCCTGCCATACTGGAGCTGTATCCTGCTTTTATGAGAAATTGGAGGAGATTCAATGAGTGACCAGATTTTGAAGGATATGTATCAGGTAATTTTGGATCGGAAAGAACATCCCATGGAGGGAAGCTATACCTGCTATCTGTTTGAAAAGGGGCTGGATAAGATCCTGAAAAAGGTGGGGGAGGAGAGTGCGGAGACTATCATTGCGGCAAAGAACAGCGTGCCCGCCGATACTGTGGGGGAGATCAACGATCTCTTTTACCATGTGCTGGTGATGATGGCAGAGCTTCAGATCCCGCTGGAGGATGTCCTTGCGGAGATGGAGCTGCGCAGCCGGAAAATCGGAAATCTGAAGAAAATGCATGTTTCCGATCACAACACCTGAGAAGCAGGTGGAAAGAATTCTAAACTTTCTGTAAAGACGGAAGGAAGCTCTTTACATTTTCCTGGTTTTGCGGTAAGATAAGATATACTTTCAGAAAAGGGGTGAGCCGATGGAAGACCAGACCATAAAATTTCATGTGGTAGACGACACCGACCGGGAGATGAAGCGGATCCTCACATCGGTATATTGCTCGCTCAGCGAGAAGGGGTATAATCCGATCAACCAGATCGTAGGCTATCTCCTCAGTGAAGATCCTACTTACATCACCAACTATAACGGCGCCCGCACCGAGATCACAAAGATTGATCGGGACGAGCTCATGGAGGAACTGGTTCGCAATTATCTCTTTAAGTGATGATTTTCCCAGAAGCGCCCTGCGGGTCGGGGCGCTTTTTCCGGCGTTATCCGACTTTTTCTGAGGCAAAATGACAATTGAATATGGCATACTCCGTCTGTAAACTCTGTATCTACAATGTAATCTTCAAAAAAACTTCACGAAAGAATGGACCGAAACAGTTGACATATCCGATACAATGTGTTACAATTCGGTTACATTCGCTGAAAGGAGAAACAATATGGCTACAGAATCCAAGAAGACTCTCCTGTATAAGGGTCGCCCCTTAATGCGAAAGGACAACATCATCTACTATGGTTCCATGGCGGATCCCTATATTGTGATGATGCAGGTTTTGGAAACCAAAACCGTAGACGGTCAGGAAATTGCATCGAAGGTTTCTGTTCAGCTTCAGCTGACAGACCCCAGTGTAAAATCCCGTGACAGAGTGACGAAGCGTTCCGAAAAGGACGGCATTTATTCTGCTCTTGACGTGGGCAGTGTATGGCTGGAGCGGGCGCTGAACGCCAGCTCTAAGTAATTTTGTTCCCTTACAGAGCAACAAACGGAGGTTACATATCATGAATGTCAAGCTTTATCGATCTGCAAAGATGCTGTCGTTTGTATTGGCAGCATCTCTTGCATTAGGTTCCGCCGCCATGGCGACCGATACCGATTCCATCCATGAGGCTGATTCCGCCGCATCTGTTGTAAACCAGCAGGAAGTTCCTGTTGAGGTTGGCAATACTGTGACCGGCACTGCCCTTGGCGTGGGAACGGTAGAGGCGCTGGGCGTCAATGTTCGGGAGAATCCCAACACAGATGCAGCGGTGCTCACGGTTCTGGATCAGGGCCAGCAGGTGGTGATCCTGTCTCAGGAGGGAGATTGGTATCGAGTCAGCGCCAACGGCGTTACCGGCTTTATCAGCTGCGATTATATGACCGTGGCTGCGGAGGCGGAAGCGGATCTGGGCTATGGACTTGTTACCTGCTCCGCTGCAAATATCCGTGCTTCGGCGGATACCGACAGCGATCCCATCAGCTCCGTGGACGGTGAGGAGGTCGTTTCCATCACTGGCGTCATGGATGGCTGGTATCAGGTAGATGTCGATGGCTCTACAGGTTATGTACGCAGCGACTTGGTGGATCCCACCGCAGAGATACCTGCTGAGAAGATCTACAACTACGCTGTGATCCAGTGCGCCGCTGCCAACCTGAGAAGCGAGCCTGATTCCGCTGCAACAAAGACAGATGTGCTGTATGAAGGAAGCCTGTGCACCCTGTTGGAGCAGGATGGCGACTGGTATAAGATTCAGTACGGCGATACCGTAGGCTATGTTCTGTCTTCACTGGTTTCTGCCACCAACAATGAAAGCGATGGCAGCACCAGCGTAGAATCCTTTAATGCCATTGTTGCCCGTCAGGAGGCAGAGACTGCGGCAGCAGAAGCTGCTGCAAAGGCAGCACAGCAGACACCGTCTGCACCTGCCGCTACGGAGCAGACAAGCACTGACACTGCGTCTTCCAATGATGCGCCTGCTTATGAGGAGCCCACTTATGAGGAGCCTGCACAGGAAGACACCTATGAAGAGCCTGCCTATGAGGAGCCCGCTTATGAGGAGCCCGCTTATGACTCCGGTTCCAGCAGCTCCATTGTAAGCGTTGCGGAGCAGTATATGGGCGTCCCCTATGTCTGGGGCGGCACCTCGCCTTCCGGGTTTGACTGCTCCGGCTTTACCCAGTATGTGTTCCGTCAGTGCGGCTACAGCATCAACCGTACCGCAGATGCACAGTATTCCAACGGCTCTTATGTCTCCTATGACAGTCTGCAGGCCGGTGATCTGGTGTTCTTCGCCAATACATATTCCGCATCGGGTATTACCCATGTTGGTATTTACATTGGCGGCGGTGAGTTCATCCATGCGGCAAACGGCGGTGTAAAGATCTCCAGTCTCAGCGAGAGCTATTATTCCAGCCGCTATTACGGCGCAAGACGCATTGCCTGATCGGCATAAGCTGTTTTTAATCAAAGCAAATAAAAACTGTGTGAGTGGAAATCCATTCACACAGTTTTTTGCATAAATAACCGAAGAAAAAGAGAAATGCTCAGCGGGAGCGGACGATGGAAAGCGCTCATACCCGCTGCAATGCAGCCACTTTTTCAACCGGTGTGTTATTTTTTGCGGAAGCCCTCTTGACGAATAGTGTCGAATATGGTAAAAAAGTAACTGGAAGAAAAATGCAGGAAAAAGATTGAATTGAATGGCTGTTTATGGTAAATTATTGACGTAAGCTTACGAAACAACAAAGGCTGCCGGGAAAGGGGCAGTTGGGGAGGATTAATTTATGGAAACAGTATTGAGTGTTGTCATTGCGGACAGCAGCGAGGCGTTTGCCTCGGCGCTTCAGGAAGCGCTGGAGCAGACGGGGACGTTTTCGGTAGCAGGTGTATCTGCCAATGGAGATGAGGTACTGCGGCTACTGGAATCCACCAGAGCGGACATCCTTGTGATGGATCCCATGCTCACGGGGATGGATGGACTTGGAGTTTTGCGCAGCTTTGCGGCAAAGCGGCTCTCACCGGCTGTTATGGTGGTAAGCACCTTTGCCAGTGATTATTTGATGGGACAGATGGCAGAGCTGGGCGTCAGCTACTTTATGATGAAGCCCTGCGCCATGGAGGCGGTGGTGCGGAATCTGGAGATGCTCCGGCATACAGCGCCTTCTGCCCGGAATATTTCCACCATTCAGCGGGAAAATGCCATTGAGACCATGGTGACCAATGTGATCCATGAAATCGGCGTACCGGCGCACATCAAGGGCTATCAGTACCTTCGCTATGCAATCATTGTTGCAGTGGAGGATATGGATGTAATTAATGCCATTACAAAGGTCCTTTATCCTCAGGTGGCAAAGGCGTTTGGAACAACGCCGTCACGGGTGGAACGGGCCATTCGCCATGCCATTGAGGTGGCATGGGATCGCGGAGACCTGGATACCCTGCAAAAATACTTTGGCTACACCGTATCTACTGCCAAGGGGAAGCCGACCAATTCCGAGTTCATTGCACTGATTGCAGACAAGCTGCAGCTTCAGCTGAAAAACAGTGGCCTTCTCAGTATGTAAGAATCATAAAAACCCGCCGCCTCGATCCCCAGCAGGGGAAACGGGGCAGCGGGTTTGCTGCTGCTTGGAAGGGTTACCGCTGAAAATCACCGGAGAGAAATGCAACGGCATCCTCAACGGCGCTGCGGGCTTCCGGGCTCAGAGGCTTGCCCGCATTTTCGTGGTCAAAGCTCCGGCAGAACGCTGTGACATGGGCACTAAGATCTTTCAGCTTATTTCGGCACAGCTCCAGAATATCCCGGGAGAAAGTCAGATAGCCGGTTTCGCTGAGATCCTTCTGGCCCTGGGCCAGAAGCAGAGCGGCATGCTCCAGACAAAAATAGGGCTGGGCACGGAGCTTTTCCTGAAATGCAGGGTCTTTCTTCCATATGTAAATCACATTGGAGATGTATTTCTGCTCGAATTCTGCTGCACGGCGGCAGACATAACAGCTCTTTGCCTGCCCCAGCATCTGGGGGGCAGGGGATTCGCCGTCATATTTTTTCAGCTTGCCAAGACGGCCGGGCTTTTTTTCCTCTGTTTCCGGCAGCTGCTGGGCCACATATTGCAGATGGCTGTCCAGCATCAGGGCGAGACTCAGACGATTACCCATGCCTAGCATTTTGTGGAAGTGCTCCCGACAGAAGCCCAGCTGATTGGTGACGATGCGAATATCCGGCTCCATCATGGCCGCACCCATGATATAGCTGAGGCTCTGGTTTTCCAGCTTTTGCCGGAGACGGCACAGCGGACAGCCCTGCTTTTCGTCAAAGGCCTCGTTAATGGGGATGGTATAAAGCTGTTCAGCCATAGAAAACCGCCTTTCCGGCTGCGGCAGAGTTGATGCCGTGCCTTGATTAATGAACTTGAAATGTGTATAATAAGAAAAGGAAATTGCGTTATTAGCAGGAGATGCTGGGCCGTGTGCCCGCTTATGGAGATAAGTATACAGGAAATCAGCGGAAAATACCAGTCTATATTTCAAAGAGGTATTGATAATGAATGAGATTTATACCAAAACCTTTGAGATCGGAACCTCTGCGGTGGATCTCTATGACAATATTCGCCCGTCTTCCATGCTTCAGCTGTTTCAGGAGATGGGGACGGATCATGCAGCCCTGCTCCATATGGATCGGGACTATCTGATGGAGCATTATCACGCCTGCTGGATTCTTGCACGGGTCTGGTATCAGGTGAATCGGCCCATTCATGCCGGTGAAATGCTGACCGTTAAAACCTGGCACCGGGGGGCCGAAAGCCTGATCGTCTATCGGGACTACGATCTCCTTGTGGGGGATGAGCCGGTGGGCGAGGCTGTGGCCGCATGGGTGGTGGCAGATATCGAGAATAGAAAGATGCTCCGCCCCAGCGCCATTGAGAATATCGCAGTGTCAAAGCCGCCGGAGCAGGTCAAGCAGCGCCAGTTGCGGCTGATTCGCAGTCCCAAGGAGAAAAAGCATGTCTATGACCGGACGGTACGCTATTCCGATCTGGACGTCAACGGACATATGAACAATACCAGGTATGCCGATGTGCTGATGGACGCACTCAGTGCGCAGGAAATGGAAGGAAAGTTCGTGTCCCAGCTTCAGCTGAACTATTCTCAGGAGTGTAAGGCCGGAGAGTGTATGGAGATCTCACGGCTTTTGGAGGCGGATCGTTGTTATATTGACGGATGCAGTGACGATGGAAAACGCCGCTTTGAGGCAACCCTACAATTTCAGCCCTATATCTGAGATATGGTGTTGACGAAGCGGAACAAAATGAGTAGAATATACAGAAATATTCCACACTAACGGAAACACAAAGGAGAGGTTTGCATGATGGTAAATGACAATCCGGCGCAGAAGTTCTACAAAGAGGGGCTGACCTTTGACGATGTGCTGCTGATCCCCGCAGCCAGCGAAGTAGTGCCCCGTCAGATCTCTTTGGGTACCCAACTCACAAAGAAGATCCACCTGAACATCCCGCTGCTTTCTTCTGCTATGGACACCGTTACCGAGTATAAGATGGCCATTGCCATGGCCAGAGAGGGCGGTATCGGCATCATCCACAAGAACATGACCATTGAACAGCAGATCGAGCAAGTGGACATGGTAAAGCGCTCTGAAAACGGCGTTATCACCAACCCCTTCTATCTGGCTCCCGACAATACCCTTCGGGATGCGGACAGCCTGATGGGCAAGTACAAGATCTCTGGTGTTCCCATCTGTGTGGAGGATCGGAAGCTGGTTGGCATCATCACCAACAGGGATATGAAGTTTGAAACGGATCTCAGCCGTCCCATCTCCGAGGTCATGACCCATGAGAATCTGGTAACTGCCCCTGAGGGCATCACGCTGGAGGACGCAAAGGAGATCCTGCGGAAGAACAAGATCGAGAAGCTTCCCATTGTGGATGCGGACTTCCGCCTCAAGGGCCTCATCACCATTAAGGACATCGAAAAGGCCGACAAGTATCCCAACTCCGCCCGTGACGAATCTGGCCGACTGCTCTGCGGCGCAGCCATTGGCGTTACGGCTGACGTAGTACAGCGTGCCGGCGGCCTGTTGGAGGCCGGTGCCGATGTGCTGGCACTGGACAGCGCCCACGGTCACTCCAAGAACATTCTGGAGTGTGTCCGGAACATCAAAAAGCAGTTCCCCAATGCCCAGCTGATTGCCGGCAACGTTGCCACCTATGATGGCACCAAGGCACTCATCGAGGCTGGTGCCGACTGCGTAAAGGTTGGCATTGGCCCCGGCTCCATCTGCACCACCCGTGTGGTGGCAGGTATTGGCGTCCCTCAGGTGACTGCGATTTATGACGCTGCCTGTGCAGCCAAGCAGTACGGTGTGCCGATCATTGCAGACGGCGGCATCAAGTATTCCGGTGATATCGTCAAGGCGCTGGCAGCCGGTGCGTCCACCGTTATGATGGGCTCTATGCTGGCAGGCTGTGAGGAAAGCCCCGGAGAGACCGAAATCTATCAGGGTCGTCAGTTCAAGGTATATCGCGGCATGGGCTCGCTGGCTGCTATGGCACAGGGCTCCAAGGACCGCTATTTCCAGGAGGGTAACTCCAAGCTGGTGCCGGAGGGCGTTGAGGGCCGGGTACCCTATAAGGGAAGCCTCTCCGATACCGTATATCAGCTGCTGGGCGGCATTCGCTCCGGTATGGGCTACTGCGGTTGCCCCACCATTGGGGAGCTTCAGGCAAGAGGTCAGTTTGTGCGCATTACCAGCGCCGGCCTGATCGAGAGCCATCCCCATGACATTACCATCACCAAGGAAGCGCCCAACTATTCCAGAGGTTAATTCAAATTCGTTTCAGGCCGTTATTGCGGGGAGGGGGAGACCCCGCGGCAGCGCATCATAAGAGGTGTGTGGCCGCCTAGGATTCCCCTCCGCAGTAGCGGCCTTTTGTCGGGTAAGGTAACATTATGGTAGATATTTATGTAAAAGATCTGGTGAAATCCTTTGAGGTAGGAAAAAATTTGTTAGATGGCCTGACCTTTGAGGTGCAGCAGGGCGAGCGTGTGGGCCTGCTGGGCAAAAACGGCGCAGGAAAGACAACAGTTTTCCGCATTCTCACCGGTGAGATCGGTTATGACGAGGGAACGGTGGAAATTGCACAGGGGAAAAAGGTGGGGCTGATCTCCCAGATCCCCAGATACCCCCAGGGCGATACCGTGGAGGATGTGCTGCGCTGCGCCTTTCGTGAGCTGCGGAACATTCAGAAAAAAATGGAGCAGCTGGAGCAGCAGATGGCCCGGGAGGCCACGGATGCCGTGCTGAAGGAATATGACCGTCTTGGGGCCCGGTATCAATCCGGAGGCGGCTATGAGATGGACGTGAATGTGGATAAGATCTGCAACGGTCTCGGTATCCCCAGAGCCATGCGGGAGCAGGACTTTTCCATGCTCTCCGGCGGCGAGAAGACCAGAGTGAATCTGGCCCGCCTGCTGCTGGAGGAGACGGACATCCTGCTGCTGGATGAGCCCACCAACCATCTGGATATGAAGAGCGTGGAGTGGCTGGAGGAGTACCTGAAAAAGTTTAAGGGCACGGTGCTGACCATTTCCCATGACCGGTATTTTCTGGATCAGGTGGTAGACCGGATTGTGGAACTCCGCGGCGGAAAAGCGGAATATTACAGCGGCAACTATTCCTTCTATGTGGAGGAAAAGGAGGCCCGGTATGAGCTTCAGCTCAAGCAGTATGAGCAGGAGCAGGCAAAGATCGCTCAGCTCTCTTATACCATGGAGCGCATGAAGGGCTGGGGCATCAACAACCGCACCCTCTACCGCCGGGCCATGAGCATTCAAAGCCGCATTGAGCGCATTGAAAAAACCGAACGCCCCACAAAGGAAAAGACCATGTATGCATCCTTCGGTCAGAAGGAATTCCATGGGGACGAGGTCATGGTGCTTCGGGATCTCAGCATGGGCTTTGAAGGCCGCACGCTGTTTTCGGATGTCAATCTGCTGGTGCAGGGAGGCGACCAGATCGCACTGCTGGGAGACAACGGAACGGGAAAATCCACATTCCTGAAGCTGCTGATGAAAGAAGAAAAGCCCACCAGCGGCAAGATTAAATTCGGCCCTTCGGTGAAAATGGCCTATCTGCCCCAGATCATCCATTTCGACCATCCGGAGCGTTCGATCCTTGATACCATGATCTATGAGAAGAACTATTCCACACAGACGGCCCGAAACCGTTTGGGAGCATTTCTGTTCTCGGGAGAAGATGTGTTCAAGCCGGTTTCGGCCCTGTCCGGCGGCGAGCAGAGCCGCCTGAGGCTGTGCATGCTGATGGATGAGGAGATCAATCTGCTGATTCTGGACGAGCCCACCAACCATCTGGACATTGCCTCACGGGAGTGGATCGAGAACGCAGTGGCAGACTTTCAGGGGACGCTGCTGTTCGTATCCCATGACCGCTATTTTATCGACCAATTTGCCAACCGGGTATGGGAACTGGAAGACGGCAGAATCTCGGACTTTAAGGGAAACTACCGGCAGTTCAAGGCCATGAAGGAACGGCAGGCGGCTCAGCAGCCCGCCCAGACCAAGGCACCCAAAGAAAAAAAGGAACGCACGGTGACGCCGGAGGCAGCCCAGAAGAAAAATCAGAAGCAGCTGGAAAAGCAGATTGCAAAGCTGGAACGGGAGATCGAGAAGCAGGAGGCAAAGCTTGAAGCACTGGAGCCACAGATCCAGGAGGCGGCGGCCGACTATACCCGGCTCAGCGAGCTGCTGGAGCAGCAGAGGGAGGCTCAGGCCCAATTGGATGAGATGTATGCCCAGTGGGAGCAGCTGTCATCGGATTTGGAGGCGTAGCATATCATGAAAAAGCTATGGATATTTTCGGTGCTGTTTCTGGCGGCGGGAATTGTGATGCTGCT
>OLRG01001811.1_pt1 | contig 16388 bp, 13 predicted proteins | sample 1672331 | NCBI WGS metagenome assembly OLRG01 (sample SAMEA3136672, study PRJEB25190) | human gut metagenome
GCGACGTACACGCCCAACGGAAGTCCCCTTGGGGGGCGCCGCCGCAAAAAACGGATTGCATTTGATTTGCCGCCTGCGGGCGGCAAACTCTGCGAGGCTTTTTCAAAAGCTGGCAGGACACCGGGCATTCTGTCTTGCAATCCCCGTAAAGATGCCGTATAATAGCTCTATCTGACAAAAGAGGAGGGCAACGCAATGCGCCCTGATGGAACCCGCGTAAAGGATCTGCCGCCGCTGGTGGCGGCCATCCCCTATATCATGCCCAAGCGCTACGACGCATGGAACTCCGTTACCGAGAACATCGACGAGGAGGTCATCAAGGACTTTATCCGCACCCACCGCCGGGCCGGAGTCCGGCTGAACCATATGAGCGTCATCATCTCCGCCTATTACAAGGCGGTGCTGCGCAATCCAAAGCTCAATTATTTTGTGATGAACGGCCGCATTTATCGCCGCAACCACTTCTGCGTGTCCTTCGTGATCCTGAAAAAGCAGGCCGACGGGGTGGTCAACGAGACCACGCTGAAGGTGTATCTGGACGAGAACGACACGGTGTTCACCGTGAACCAGAAGATTAAGGACGCCATCGACGCCAACAAGGCGGAGCATCAGTCCAACAGCACCGACAAATTTGCCAGGTTCATGTTCTCCGTGCCGGGGCTGCCGAAATTTGTGGTGTGGCTGGCCTATCACCTGGACAAGCACGGCCTGCTGCCCCGGAAGATCATCGATCTGTCCCCCTTCCACACCAGCATGTTCATCACCAACCTGGCCTCCATCAAGACCAGCTATATCCACCACCACTGCTATGAATTCGGCACCACCAGCGTGTTCGTGTGCATGGGCAAGCCTGTGCCCAACTACATATCCGGCGACCTGACCAAGAAGATGATGCCCATCGGCGTGGTGATGGACGAGCGCATCTGCACCGGGTATGAGTACGCCGCCTTCTGCAACGACTTCCGGCGGTATATGCGCCTGCCCCGGATGCTGGAGTATCCCTTCTGCCAGGAGGAGCCCGCCAAGGAACCGTCTCAGGAGACCGCTGCCGTGTGAAAAAAATCATCCCCGGAAAGCTATGCTTTCCGGGGATGATTTTTGCGCTTTACAGCCAGGTCTCCGGGGCGGCGGCGCGGAGGAACAGGGCCAGGGCCAGCAGATCGGCGCTGCCGCCGGGGCTTAGGCGTCGGGCGATGAGATCATCGTCCAGGGCCTCCAGCGCCGGGGGCAGGGCCTCCTCCGGTAGTCGCAGCAGCTCCGCCGCCCTCCGGCGGACATAGGCCAGCCCCTGGGGGCCGCCCCGATAGACCAGGGTGCTGTCGTCCAGCCGGGACATGGCCCACACCAGGGCCGACAGCGGCCCGGCGCTCTCCAAAATCCCCCGCATATGCCGGGCAGTGGGGAAGCCGGACACGGCCTCCTGCCGGACGCCGCCGCACTGGCTGCGGACGGCGCTGCCGTGGGTGTTTTCCGCCGGAGGCAGGGCCGCGGCTATGGCGGCGGCGGTGTCAAAGGGGTCGCCGCCCTCCGCCAGGCACCGGCCCAGGGCCGACAGCAGCAGGGCGAAGCTGTACAGCGCCCCCTTGTGGGTGTTGACGCCGCCGGTGGCGGCCAGCATGGCATGCTCCGCCTCCCGGCCCAGGCTTTGCAGCTCCCGGGGCGAGGCCCCGGCCATGCCCCGGGCGGCAAACTGCCGGAAATACGGCGCCAAGGCCCCGGCGCTGCGGTGAAACAGGGGGCGGTCCATGTCGTCATGGGCCCCGGTGTTGCGCCGGTCCACCAGGCCGGGCTTGGGGGTCAGGTCCACCTCGTCCTCCAGGGCCTGACGGGCCAGGGCGGACAGATGCCCGGCGGCAAAGTCCGCCAGGATATCCCGGGTCCTTGCCCGGATGGCGGCAAGGCCGTGGGCCCGGCTGCGGGAGCATACCGTCACCGGCCCGCCGCAGATCAGGCACCGGCGGCTCTGGGGCCGGGACAGCTTCTCCCCCTCCGGGGACAGCACGTCCAGGTCGTACAGGCGGCCCACCGCCTCCCGCTCCTCCAGCAGAAGGCAGCGCTCCTTCACCCAGGGGGCTGGGCGGTCATAGACCAGCAGGGCCTCGGGGCCGGTGGGGGCCTGGATGAGCTCCCGGTGCACCGGCTGGCCCAGGTCCCGGTCCAGCGCCGCAAGGCCCGCCTGAAAGGCCAGGCGGACCAGGGGGGCGTCCTTCACGGGACCGGCGATATTCATGGTAAAGGACAGCAGGGTCCCGCCGTATCGGGCGGCCAGCGCCCGCTGGCGCAGGACCCGGCGGTCACGGGCAAGGAGCACCTGCTCCAAAGTGATCTCGACAGTATGCATAGGTCGTCTCCGGCACCAGGGGTTGGAGCTCCGCCAGGCGGCCCTGGCGCAGCAGCTGACGCACCCGGCTGGCGCTGATGCCCTCCAGCCGGGGGATTTCTTCCACGCGAATGCCCCACTGGGGCAGCAGGGCCTGCATCCGCTGGTTATAACGGGCCGTCACCGGGGAGTAGGGCTCCTGGCCCACGAACCGCCGGGTGATGCCCAGGGCCGGGGCGATGCGCTTTCCGAACAGGGTCAGCTCCAGGTCGCACCGGGCCTGCTCCGGGTCCCCCTGGAGGAAATAGGCGGGGAAGGTGGCCCGGGAGATGATATAGTCCCCGCCGGGGACCACGTCCACGTTGGGAAGGTCCGCCGTGCCCCGGCGCACCAGCTCCAGCCGGTCCGCTGCCGGGAAATCCCCGGTCTCCTCGCTGAGGACGAACACGTACAGGTGGGGACAGCGGGCGGCAGCATATTCCACCAGGTGCCGGTGGCCCCGGGTGAAGGGGTTGGCGTGGCACACCACGGCCCCGCTTTCGCCGTCATACGCCGGAAGGGAGGCGATGTATCGCTCCACGCCGCCCCGGCGGTGCTCCATCATCAGCATATCCGCCGTTTCCGCCACCGGGAAGAAGCCCAGACTGCGGAACAGGCGGGCATTTTTCGGCTTGGTATACAGAAACGGGTGGGCCACGCCCCGCCGGGCGGACTCCTCCAGCAGGGCGGTGACGATCCGGGCGCAGGCCCCGTCGCCCTCGGCCCAGGGGGCCACGGCGATCTGCTTGAGGACCCGGCCGCTGACGGACCCGCAGGCCAGCAGGGCCCCGCCGCCGGACGACAGCAGGGCCGTGCAGTCGGCGTCTCCCTCGTCCCGCAGCCCGGCGGAGGCCAGCAGGGCCTCATACGCCGGGCGCAGGGACTGGGGCAGCGCCGTTACAATACGCAGATCAGGCATCCTCGTCGATCTGGCGGATCACGTCGATGATGGTGTTGTCGCGGTACATGACCACGCCCACGATGCGGTCCTTATAGCGGATGGGATCGGGCACGCCCACGAGCTTCTCGGCCCGCTTCTGGAGCTGTTCGATGGTGAACACGTGCAGACCGGCCTTTTCCAGCTTTTCCTTCACGTCGGGCCGCCGGGGATTCACGGCAATGCCCTGGTCGGTGACCACCACGTCCACCACGTCGCCGGGGGTGACCACGGTGTTGACGCGCTTGACGATGGTGGGAATGCGGCCCCGGGTCAGGGGAGCCACCACCACGGAGAGGCTGGCACCCTCCGCCGTGTCGGGATGGCCGCCGATGGCGCCGCGGATGACGCCGTCGGAGCCGGTGAGGACGTTGACGTTGAAGTCGGTGTCGATCTCCAGGGCGGAGAGGATCACGAAGTCCAGCTGGTCCACGGCGGCGGCCACCATGTGGCTGGCGTAGTAGCTGGCGCTGATCTGGTGGTGGAAGTGATTGTTTTTCAGGCTCTTGGCGGCGTCCAGGTCGAAGCTCTGCACGTCCAGGATGCGGTCGATGAGGCCCTCCTCGTGCATGGCGGCGATCTGACCGGTGATGCCGCCCAGGGCGAAGCGGCAGTGGATATTCTGGTCGATCATCTTCTGGCGCAGGAACCGGGCGGTGGCCAGAGATGCGCCGCCGGAGCCCATCTGCATGGAGAAGCCGTCGTACAGATATCCGGCGGCCTCGATGACGTTGGCGGCGGTCTTGGCGATCAGCAGCTCCTTGGGGTCCTTGGTATAGCGGGTGGCCCCGGACATGATGCCCTTGGGGTCGCCGATGTCGTCGGTCATGACCACATAGTCCACCTCGAACTCGGGGATGGCCCAGGGGGCGTTGGGATAGGCCACCAGGTGGTTGGTAATGACGATGACGTTGTCGGCATAGGTGGCGTCGGTGCGGGCATAGCCCAGGGAGCCGCAGGCGATGCCGTCCTCGTCGTCCCGGCTGTAGCCGTTGGCGTTGCCGTAGGGGTCGCAGGAGGGAGCACCCAGGAAGGCCACGTCAATGTGCAGGTCGCCGGAGCGGATGGCGCTGGCCCGGCCGCCGTGGGACCGGAACACCACCGGGCAGTCGATCAGGCCCCGGGACACCTGCTCGGCCAGCTCGCCCCGCATACCGGAGGTCTCGATATGGGTGATGACGCCGTTCTGGATGTGGCGGATCAGGGGGGCGTGGACCGCGGCCAGGGAGCTGGCCGCCAGGGTCAGGTTTTTATAGCCCATTTCCGCCAGCTTATCCACCACGGTGTTGATGATGTGGTCGCCGTTGCGGAAGTGGTGGTGGAAGCTGATGGTCATGCCGTCCTTCAGGCCGGTGCGGCGGATGGCCTCCTCCAGGGAGGGCACCAGCTTGTTCTGACGGGTGGAGCGGGCCTGGAAGGTGGCGGTGTTCTTCTCCCGCGCGCCGTGGTACGGCCCGTGGTTGCTGATCTCGTGGATATGCGGGATCTTTTCAAGCTCGATCATGTCAAATCTCCTCCACTTCGTCGATCTTGCTGCCGGCCTCGTACAGGTCCAGCAGGCGCTTGGCCCGGGTGACCACGGGCTTGTCGATCATCTTGCCCTTGAGGCTGGCCACGCCGCTGCCCCGGGCGTTGGCCTCGGCGATGGCGTCCATAATGGCCCGGGCCTTGTTCAGGTCCTTCTCGCTGGGCATGAACACATGGTGCAGAGGCTCGATCTGGCGGGGATTGATAACGGACTTGCCGTCGAAGCCCAGCTTCTTGATGAGGGTGGCCTCGGCGATGAAGCCTTCCTCGTTGTTGACGTCGGAATACACCGTATCCAGGGCGGCGATACCGGCGGAGCGGGCGGCGTTGAGGATCATGCAGCGGGCAAACAGCAGCTCGATGCCGTCGGAGCGGGTGGTTTTCAGGTCGGTGACATAGTCCTCGGCTCCCAGAGCGATGCCGATGAGGCGGTCGCTGGCGTGGGCGATCTCGGCGGCGTGAAGCACGCCGTTGGCGCTTTCAATGGCGGCCATCATGCCGGTGGTGCCCACGGGGATCCCGGACTCCCGCTCGATGCGCTCGATCTCCCGCTCGCAGTCGATAACGTCCTGGGCGCTGTCGGTTTTGGGCAGGCGCACCACCTGGACCCCGGCCCGGACCACGGCCTCCAGGTCCTTGATACCCAGGCCGCTGCTCAGGTCGTTGATGCGGACCACGGTCTCCTTGGAGCCGAAGTGCAGGGTCTTCAGGGCGTTATACACCAGGAAGCGGGCGGTGTCCTTTTCGGTATAGGCCACGGAGTCCTCCAGGTCGAACATGATGGAGTCGGCCCCGTAGATATGGGCGTCGCGGATCATGCCGGGGTTGTTGCCGGGCACGAACATCATACTGCGGCGCAGTCTGTCTTTCACATACATGTTATTTGACCTCCCATTCATAGGCGTCGGACTGGGCGGACCGGAAAATGGCGGCGGTGACCCGGGCCCGGACGGTGCAGTCCAGGGCGCCCTTGTCCACGGCGGTGACCTCGGCATTCTCAATGCCGTAGTGGGTCAGGGTGTCCCGGATGACGGCCTCGATCTGGCGGCCGAACTGCTGAAGAACGTTGCTGGTCAGGCTGATCTGGATGCCGCCGGACTGGGCGGGCTCCAGAGTGACCATGATGTCGTTGGACTCCATGGTGCCGGCGGTGGCGGTGATAAGCAGGTTCATTTCTCTGCCTCCCTTTTTTACAGCTTCGCGGCCAGACGGTCGTGGATCGCGCCGATGAATTCGCTGCTGTTGACGGCGGTGACGGGGGTGCCCTCGTCCACCAGGCCCACCAGGTCCTTGGTCATGATGCCGTCGCCCAGGGTTTCGAAGCAGGCGGCCTCCAGCTTGTCGGCAAAGGCGGCCAGGTCAGTCAGGCCGTCCAGCTGGCCCCGCTTGCGCAGAGCGCCGGACCAGGCGAAGATGGTGGCCATGGGGTTGGTGGAGGTCTGCTCGCCCTTCAGGTGCTTGTAGTAGTGCTTGGTGACGGTGCCGTGGGCGGCCTCATATTCGGTGGTGCCGTCGGGGGACACCAGCACGGAGGTCATCATGGCAAGGCTTCCGAAGGCGGTGGACACCATGTCGCTCATGACGTCGCCGTCATAGTTCTTGCAGGCCCAGATGAACCCGCCCTGGCTGCGGATGACCCGGGCCACGGCGTCGTCGATGAGGGTATAGAAATAGGTGATGTCCAGTTCGTCGAACTTAGCTTTGTAGCTTTCAAACTCCTCCTCGAACACCTTCTTGAATTCGCCGTCATAGACCTTGGCGATGGTGTCCTTGGTGGAGAACCACAGGTCCTGCTTGGTGTCGATGGCGTACTGGAAGCAGGCCCGGGCGAAGGAGCGGATGCTCTTTTCCTTGTTGTGGGCGCCCTGCCACACGGCGGGACCGTCCACCTTCTGAACCAGCAGGGTCTTTTCCTCACCGCTCTCGCCCCGGAAGGTCATGGTGCACTCGCCGGGCTCGGTGGTGTACAGATCCACGCTCTTATATACGTCGCCATAGGCGTGACGGGCGATGGTGATGGGCTTTTTCCAGTTCTTCACCACCGGGTGGATGCTGTCGATGAGGATGGGGGCACGGAACACGGTGCCGTCCAGGATGGAGCGGATGGTGCCGTTGGGGCTTTTCCACATCTGGGTCAGCTGGGGATATTCCTCCATGCGCTGCTTGTTGGGGGTGATGGTGGCGCACTTCACGGCCACGCCCAGGCGGCGGGTGGCGTTGGCGGCGTCCACGGTGACCTGATCCTGGGTCTCGTTGCGGTGCAGCAGGCCCAGGTCATAATACTCGGTTTTCAGGTCCACAAAGGGCAGGATCAGCTGGTCCTTGATCATCTGCCACAGGATGCGGGTCATTTCGTCGCCGTCCATCTCCACCAGGGGGGTGACCATCTTGATTTTTTCCATGAGCGATATTTCCTCCTTCAATATTCCGGGGCGGTTTGTATGGTTCGGGGTGCCCGGGAGGCGGGAAGCCTCCCGGGCGGGGATGCGTTACATTCTGGCGGCGTAGTAGTTCATCAGGCAACCGTCCAGGATGATCTCCTTCTCATCCTGGGTCAGGCCCCGGACGTGGAGCAGCAGGTCATGGGTGCTGCCGTCGCGGCAGATGACCTGGGCGGGGATGTCCTCTGCGCCGTTTTCGATGGCGGCCCGGATGCCGGGGACGAACACGCAGTCGCCGGGCTGATAGTCGAAGGGCGTGCCCTGGTCGATGGTGAAGGGCAGGATGCCCCAGTTGATGCAGTTGCTGCGATAGCGCTTGGTGGCGTATTCATAGCAGATGTTGGCGAAGCCGCCCAGCACCTTCTGGCAGGAGGCGGCCTGCTCCCGGGCGGAGCCGTCGCCGGGCTTGTTGGCAAACACGCAGGAGCCGAACTGGGTGTTCTTAGCCAGCGCCTGGGCATCGCCCACCCGACCCAGAACCTCCAGCAGACCGGCGGGGACGTCGCCCTGGCGGCGCTGGGCCTCCCGGGCGGCCACGTCCTTGGCCCGGGGGACATACTCCGGCACCCGGCGGGACAGGGTAAACTCCGCCAGGCGCAGGGGGTTGGAGCGATAGGAGGAGGTCTCGCCGGAGGGGATCAGCTCGTCGGTGGTGGTGACGGGGTCGTGGATCACGGCGGCCAGCTCCACCAGCAGGTTCTCGGTGAGATTGTACATCTTGGGCCAGTCGGTGATGTTGGGGCCCATCACCAGCTCCACGCTGGGATCGGCCTTGCCGAAGCCGTAGTACAGGCGGTTGTCATACACTTCCTTGTCGAAGTGATACTCGTGGTGAACGGGGGTATAGTCCACATCGGTGGCGGCGGTGATGCGTCCGCCATTGGCGGCGGTGGCGGCGATGGACCGGGCGTCCATCAGGCACACGGCGGCAAATTGGCCCTCACCGGGCTTGGAGCCCTCGCGGTTGGGGAAGTTGCGGGTGGTGTGCCGCAGGGACAGGCCGTTGTTGGCGGGCACGTCCCCTGCGCCGAAGCAGGGCCCGCAGAAGCTGGGCTTGATGATGGCGCCGGAGGCCAGCAGGTCGGCGGTGGAGCCCACCTTCATCAGCTCCAGGGACACGGGCACGGAGGTGGGGTACACGTCGAAGCTGAAGGCGCCGGAGCCGGTATAGTGGCCGCGGACGATATCCGCCGCCTCGGTGATGTTGTCAAACAGACCGCCGGAGCAGCCGGCGATGACGCCCTGGTCGGCCCAGACGGCGCCGTCGTGGATCTTGTCGGTGAGCTGGGGGTTGGCCTTGGGGAAGCGGCGCTTGGCGTCGGCCTCCACCTTGGCCAGCAGCTCCTGGGCATTTTCCAGGAACTCGTGGATGGTCCAGGCGTTGGAGGGGTGGAAGGGCAGGGCGATCATGGACTCCATCTTGGACAGGTCGATGGTGATCATCTTATCATAGTAGGCGTCCTGGCCGGGATGCAGGGGCTTGTAGTCCTCCGGCCGCTTGTGGGCCTCATAGAAGCCCTGGGTGACCTCGTCGGTCTCCCAGATGGAGGACAGACACGTGGTCTCGGTGGTCATCACGTCGATGCCGTTGCGGAAGTCGATGGGCAGGCTCTGGATGCCGGGGCCGGCAAATTCCAGAACGCAGTTGTTCACAAAGCCGCTTTCAAAGGTGGCCTTCACCAGGGCGATGGCCACGTCGTGGGGGCCGATGCCCTGCCGGGGCTTGCCGGTGAGGTACACCAGCACCACCTTGGGCATGGGGGTGTCCCAGGTGTTCTTCAGCAGCTGCTTGGCCAGCTCCGGGCCGCCCTCGCCCACGGCCATGGTGCCCAGGGCGCCATAGCGGGTGTGGGAGTCGGAGCCCAGGATCATGGAGCCGCACTTGGCCATCTGCTCCCGGGCGTAGGAGTGGATCACGCTCTGGTTGGCGGGGACGTAGATGCCGCCGTACTTCTTGGCGGCGGACAGGCCGAACATATGGTCGTCCTCGTTGATGGTGCCGCCCACGGCGCACAGGCTGTTGTGACAGTTGGTCAGGGCATAGGGAATGGGAAATTCCTTCATGCCGGAGGCCCGGGCCTGCTGGATGATGCCCACATAGGTGATGTCGTGGGACACCATGGCGTCAAACCGGATGCGCAGCTGCATGGGATCCGGGGACTCGTTGTGGGCCTGCAGGATCTGCCAGGCCATGGTCCGGCGGCGGGCTTCCTCCCGGTCGGTGGCTGCCGTCTCCTGGGGGACGCCGTTTACCAGGTACATGCCGTGGTCGGTGAGCTGGATCATAATGGATATACCTCCTACACATTTCCTCTGCGGCGGGCGCAGAGTCCTTCTTTTTCTGGTCCATGTTAAATGTAGCACACCCGCCCGGGGTTGTGAATCGGTTTTCCGCAAAAATCCCGCCCGGGGCGCATTTTCTCCATTAAGCACATGAAAACACCGAATGGTTTGGTAAAAATGCGTTCCGTGCAGGGCAGACTTGCAAAATGTTTCGTCAGAATAGAATCTGTAGCCCAGTTTACAAAATCACAAGGCGGGCGTCCGGTTTCATACTGCAAAACCGGCAAGGGAAATTGCACAAATTTTCCGTTTTAAGGACAAACTTGCGACGCCTGTGCGTATGTGACAAACAAAAAGAGGGGGAATACACGATTCCACACTTTAACTTGACAAAGGGATTGGCGTATGATAAGCTGATAAGAGTTTACAACACGTCAACTATATAAAGGAGGTCATTTAATATGCGTGTTCGCGATATGGAGATCGGTGAGGTGCAGGAGCGGTTTGCCAACCTGGTGTGGGACCATGAGCCCATCCCCTCCGGCCAGCTGGTGAAGCTGTGCGAGCAGGAGCTGAACTGGAAAAAACCCACCACCTACACGGTGCTGCGGAAGCTGTGCGAAAAGGGGCTGTTTCAGAATGTGAACGGAGTGGTGTCCTCGGTGATGAGCCGGGAGCAGTTTGCCTCCCGCCGCAGCGAGCAGTTTGTGGACAACGCCTTCCACGGCTCCCTGCCGGCCTTTGTGGCGGCCTTTACCGCCCAGAAGGGCCTGTCTGCCCAGGAGGCGGAGGAAATTCAGCAGATGATCGACAAATTCCGGAAGGAGGAGTGACCGTGCTGAGCCGGATCTTCCTGGCGGTGGCGGGTATGAGCGCCAACGCCGGACTTCTGGTGCTGGCCATCCTGGCGGTGCGGCTGGTGACCCGGCGGCGGATGCCCAAGTGGGGCAACTGCCTGCTGTGGGGGCTGGTGGCGGTGTGCCTGATGTGCCCGGTGCTGCCGGAAAGCGTTCTCAGCGTCCGGCCCCAGCCGGGGCAGGCGGCGCTTCCCGCCGCCGCGGCCATGGAGACGGCCTCCCCCGGAGCGGGGATCACCCTGACGGACCTGGCCTGGGTATGGCTGGTGGGCGTGGCGGCGGTGCTGGGCTGGGCGGCTGTGAGCTATCTGCGGCTGCGGCGGCAGGTGGCGGCCTCCATCCGGGTGGGGAAGCAGGTTTACCTCTGCGACGACATCTCCTCCCCCTTTATCCTGGGCATTTTCCGGCCCCGGGTGTATCTGCCCTCGGGGCTGGAGGGGGAGACCCTGCAAAGCGTGCTGCGCCACGAGGGGGCCCATCTGCGCCGCCGGGACCACTGGTGGAAGCCGCTGGGCCATCTGCTGGTGGCGGTATACTGGTTCCACCCCCTGATCTGGGCGGCGTATGTCCTGCTGTGCCGGGACATTGAGCTGGCCTGCGATGAGCGGGTGGTGCGGGATATGAACCGGGCCCAGCGGGCCGCCTATTCCCAGGCCCTGCTGGACTGCGCCATGCCCCGGCGGCGCAGGCTGGTGCTGTGTCCCCTGGCCTTCGGCGAGGTGGGGGTCCGGGACCGGGTGAAGTCGGTGCTGCACTATCGCCGCCCCGGGGTGTGGCTGTCGGCGGCGGCGGTGCTGCTGTGCGCCGCGCTGGCTATGACCTTTCTCACGGAGCCAAAGCCCGCCCGGACCGGGGTATCCCCGGAGGCCGCTTCCGGTCAGACGGACCCCGACCGGCTCCAGGAGGTCAGCTCCAAGGTCCTGATCGTCTCCTCCACCCTGGACCCCGCCGCCCAGCGGATCAGCTACACGGTGTAGCTGACGGAGGAGCCGGAGGACTGGATCGCCCAGAAGCAGTGGTACGGCGTGGCCAGCTACGCCGACGTGGAGATCTTCTACCCCGAGGCGGGGTCTTACTATCGGCAGACGGATGTGCCCCATCTGCGGTTTTATGAATGGGGCCTTGCCGACCAGCCCACGGACCTGGAATCCCAGCGGCCGGACACGGGCACCCGATACAATGACTACATCGTGGATTCCGTAACGGTGCTCAGCGTGGACGGGGTGCAGCACTCGACCTTCCGCCGGGTGGGCCAGTCCCTGCTGCTGGAGGAGGACACGCATTACTCCGGCGGCAGCGTGTCCTTCCAAGCCTGGCTGCAATAAGATTTATTACATAACGGAAATCAAAGAAGGGGGAAAGGCCGTATGTTTGCCAGACACGGCATTCAGAACGCCCTGCGCACCCGCAGGCGATCGGTGGCATTTCTGCTGCTGATGACCCTGCTGGTGACGCTGCTGGGCACATCCCTGGGGCTGAGCTTCGCCCTGCAGGAGACCCTGCGCCAATGCCGGGAGAATTATTCCACCATCGGACTGGTGGAGTATCTGGGCCCGGGCTATCCCTCCACCGCCCGGGTGGTGGAGGACGCCGGAGAGGTTCTGGCGGAGTTTGAAAGCAGGCTGGACCGGTCGGACCCGGCCCTGGTGGACTGGGAGCCCACCCGCATGGCCCTGGGCTATACCCCGGCGCTGGAGTCGCTGACGGACTACTCCGTGCTGGAAAACCGCTTTGCGCTGGTGATCCGGCTGACGGAGCAGGCCACCCGGCGCATCAAGGGCCAGGACCCGGATTTCTATCCGCTCCTGGACCCGGACGGTCAACTGGTCTGGCAGTGGGGCACGGGTACCCCGGACCGGGAAGTGAAGCTGCCGTATTACTATGCCAACGTCGTCGAGACCCTGTTCAGCGGCGAGCGGCTGGCTGCGAATCAGCCGGTGCTGCTGGACGTGCAGGAGGGCAGCAGCGCCGACCTGAGCCAGGATTACAATATGCCCTCGGACACCATCTGGAAGGCCGGGCACTACTATCTGGTCCAGGGGGTATACACGGAAAACAAGCTGCTGGGCTCGTCCTATAAGCAGCTGTCCCCCGCCCCCTATCAGGTCAACGGTGTGTCCCTGAGTCAGGTCAGCGCCATCGACATCACCCGGCCCGACGGCTCCTGCGCCCAGCTGGACGGCAGCACCGATATCGAGGCCGTGGGCCAGACCTTCCAGGTCACCAGCCACAGCCTGACGGCTCAGGCCACGGACCGCCCGGCGGACCTGCTGCCCTTCCAGCAGGATGAGCTGACCCTGGTCCAGGGGGACTATTACGCCGCCGGCAGCAAGGGCTGCTTGATTTCCCAGACGCTGGCCGATGACCTGGGGCTGGACGTGGGCGGCAGTCTGCCCCTGTCCCTGGCCGTCCGGGAGAACACCCTGGTCCCCTACAGCTATTGGAACAGTCAGGGCTTCGATGCCCAGGACACCTATACCGTCAGCGGCATTTTCTCCGCCAACGAGGAATACGACTCCATGGTGTATATCCCGGTGCGGGACGACGTGGACATGACGGTGAACCACTGCTCCTATACCCTGGGGCAGCTGCAAATTCGGAACGGCCAGGCCCAGGCGTATGTGGAGCGGCTGCAGCAGCAGCTGCCCGGCTCCATCCAGATCACCGTATACGACCAGGGCTACACCGCCGTGTCCCAGTCTCTGGAGGATATGCTGCGGATGGTGCAGATCATCGCCGGGGTGTGCCTGGCGGTGGGTCTGGGCTTTTTGGTGCTGTTCGGCTATCTGCTGGTGTATCGCCAGCGGGGCGTGGGCCGCACCATGATCCGCGTGGGCGCTGCCCGGCGGAACGTGCATACCTATTTCCTGTTCTGCGCCGGAACGGTGGCCCTGCCTGCGGCGGTGCTGGGATGGATCCTCAGCCGGTGCGTGGGGCTGGGCGTTCTGAAGCTGCTGGAGCTGATGCTGGAAAACGGCGCGTCGGCGGAGCTGTATTTCAGCAACACCGCCCTGGCCATGCAGCGCACGGCCACGGAGTATCTGGCAGCCCCGGGCTGGGGGATCCTGGCTCTGATCGCCCTGGCCACCCTGGTCCTGGCGCTGGTCTCCTGCCTGGTGTTCAGCGTGGTCAGCCTGGAGCGGCGGCATAAGCGCCGCCGGACTCGGCGTACCGCCCAGGGCGCCCGCTCCCGGAGTCTGAAGGGCGGAGCCCTGACCTATGCCCGGCTTTCGGCCCGGCGAGGGGGCTTCCGGTCCCTGGTGCCGGTGCTGGCGGGCATCTGCGCGGCGGTGCTGTTCTGCCAGCTGACGGGCACCGTCACCCGCTATGACCAGCAGCTGACGAAGCTGCGCTCGGACAGCTCCGTCCGGGGCTTCCTGACGGATATCCGCGGCCAGTCCACCAGCGGGCTGGCCCTGGGCGACGGCGTGGTGGAGGGGATCAGCCAGATCCCCGGCGTGGCCGATGTGACCTATCTGACCACCGCGCCCTACTATTTCAACGGCTTCTACCGGGACGGCAAGTTCGCCGGAGGTCCCGGCCAGCGGGAGCAGCCCATCGGCTCCTTTGCCGCCGAGCGATATGAGGACGAGCTGCGGTCCGGGCCCAAGCTGGTGTTCACCAACAGCCTGAAGGGCGCGCCGGAGTTCCTGTCCCGCACCTCGGTGGAGGTGGAGTGGCGGGAGGGCTATGACGAGGGCTTCCTGGCCGCCGACCCCACGCTGGAGATCGACCCCAACACCGGTCACATCGTGAAGGATAAGCCGCCGGAGAACCGCTGTGTGATTCCCACGGACATGATGGACGAGTACGGCATCCGGCTGGGCGACTGGATCTGGCTGGAGACCATCACCTATCCCTACACGAACTCCAACGACACCCAGATCATCCAGGTGGCCTTCCGGGTGGTGGGAGCCTTTGTGCAGACGGGCCGGGCCAACAACATCTATGCGAACCTGGATATGCCCAAGTATTTCCTGGACCTGTCCATGGCCTCCGTTTATGAATGGAGCACCCAGGATCTGCCGGGCGGGACCATCCTCACCCGGGGCGGCATTTGTATGCGGCAGGCGTACAGCGGGGCCACATTCTCCATCCCTAGCTGCACGGACCTGACCTCCGTGAAGCAGGCCCTGCACGACATGGGCCTGTCGGAGGTGGGGCGGATCAGCAGCATCCGCAACTTCGTCATCATCAACGACGCGGCGTACCTGACCACGGAGCGGGCCGCCGCCCAGCGCCTGTGGTATATGCAGCACCTGTTCCCGGTGGTGTATGCCATCGCCCTGGGCCTGGCGTATCTGCTGGCATTTTTACAGGTGCAGTCCCGGCGGCGGGAGCTGCGCACCATGCGCAGCGTGGGCGCGGACCGGAAAACCGCCTATGGGAGCCTGTTTTTGGAGCAGCTGATGCTGGCCGCGCTGGGAGCCGTCCTTGGAGCGGGCCTGTGCCTGGCCCTGGGCTGGGGCAGCAGGCTGGGCCTGGGCCTCACCGCCGCCTTTGCCGTGCTGTGGCTGCTGGGGGCCCATGGGGCCCTGTGCCGGGCCAACAGCCGCCATATTCTGAAAAACCGCAGGGAGGTTGAATGATATGCCGATTCTGGAATTGAAAGAGGTGCGCTACAGCTACAGTCCCGAGAAGGTGGTGCTGCGGGGCATGAGCTGCGCCTTCGAGTGCGGCACCCTGTACGCCCTGGTGGGCAAGTCCGGCGCGGGCAAGAGCACGCTGCTGAGCCTGATGGCGGGGCTGGACCTGCCGGAAAGCGGCCAGGTGCTGTTTGACGGCACCCCCACCGGGGACATGGACCTGGACGAATACCGCCGCCGGAAGGCCGCGGTGATCTATCAGGACTTCGCCCTGTTCCCCATGCTGACGGCCCTGGAGAACATCGAGTACCCCATGGAGCTGTGCCATGTGGACGCCAAGGAGGCCCGGCAGCAGGCCATGGAGCTGGCCCGGCGGGTGTCCCTGCCGGAGGAGCTGCTGGACCGCTATCCCACCCACATCAGCGGCGGCGAGCAGCAGCGTGTGGCCATCGCCCGGGGCCTGACCATGGACCGGCGGCTGCTGCTGGCAGACGAGCCCACCGGCAACCTGGACAGCGAGAACAGCGACAACATCATCGACCTGCTGCTGAAGCTGGCCCATGACGAAAACCGCTGCGTCATCGTGGTGACCCACGACCTGTCCGTAATGGACCGGGCCGACGTGGTGTACCGCATCAACGACGGCCTGCTGGAGCGCCGGTAACGGGGAAACGCAGGTAATAAGAGGGAGAGGCTCCGGCCTCTCCCTCTTGCGGTTGGGTTATTGTTTTTTCTTCTGGCGGGACTCGATCTTCTTTCCCGCCCACTGGGCCAGCTTCAGGCAGGCGGCGGCGGTGGCCGTCAGCAGTGCGCCGCCCAGGGCCAGCTGCTTTTTCATGTTCATGGCCGGATCAATAGGCCAGCTTCTCGGTAAGGTACGCCTTCAGCTCGCTGATGGGAATGCGCACCTGCTCCATGGTGTCCCGCTCCCGGACGGTGACGCAGCGGTCGCCGGGGTTCTCGCCGTCGCCCACGGTGTCAAAGTCCACGGTGATGCAGAAGGGGGTGCCGATCTCGTCCTCCCGGCGATAGCGCTTGCCGATGGAGCCGGTCTCGTCAAAGTCCAGCATAAAGTCCTTGCACAGGTCGTTATAGATCTCCATGGCAGGCTCCGACAGCTTCTTGCTCAGGGGCAGGATGGCCGCCTTATAGGGGGCCAGAGCCGGATGCAGGTGCAGCACCACCCGGACGTCGTCCTTGCCGTTCTTGTCCTGGCCCACCACCTCCTCGTCATAGGCGTCGCACAGCACCGCCAGGACGCTGCGCTCCACGCCCAGGGACGGCTCCACCACATAGGGGATGTACCGCTGGTTGGTCTCGGGGTCGAAATAGGTCAGGTCCTTGCCGGAGGTGTTCTGGTGCTGGGTCAGGTCATAGTCGGTGCGGTCCGCCACGCCC
>OLRG01001818.1_pt1 | contig 16336 bp, 17 predicted proteins | sample 1672331 | NCBI WGS metagenome assembly OLRG01 (sample SAMEA3136672, study PRJEB25190) | human gut metagenome
CTGTAGCAGAGGAAAAATCAGCGTAGAGATCGCAGAAGAGCTGGAAGAAGAAGGAAAAATATATCTTTCCAAGCGTGGGAAATACTGCAAAGGAGAGGCGAAGAAACTGAGAGGAAGATACCGTGCTAATCAGCGTGGCTTCGGCTTTGTTGTAGTAGAAGACGATCCGGACGATACGTTTATCGCTGAGGAGAATGCAGGTGGTGCGCTGGACGGCGATGTGGTTGAGTTTACGATTATCCGTTCTCCACAGGGGCGAAGTAAGGAAGGCAAGATCACAAAAGTTCTGGAGCATGAGCTTAAGACCGTCGTAGGGCTTTATCATAAGCGTAAAGGAAAAAGCTATGGATTTGTGCTTCCGGATAATTTAAAGATATTAAAGGATATATTTGTACCGGCGGAAAAGGATAAAAGTGCATTGGATGGACAGAAGGTTGTTGTGAAGCTTACTTCCTACGGGGATGACAGACATAAACCGGAAGGAGAGATTACAGAAGTTCTTGGCTATGCAAATGAGCCGGGAACAGATATTTTGTCGATCGCCAAAGGCTACAATCTGCCGACAGAATTTCCGGAGAAAGTGCTGAACCAGGCAGAGCGCGTGGCTAAGCCGGTCAGTGAGGCAGACCGCGTGGGGCGCAAGGACTTAAGAAACTGGCAGATGGTTACCATTGACGGAGAAGATGCGAAAGATTTGGATGATGCAGTTTCGCTTGTAAAAGAAGGAGAGAATTATATTCTCGGCGTTCACATTGCAGATGTGACAAATTATGTGCAGGAGAACAGTGCACTGGATCGAGAAGCCTTGAAGCGTGGAACAAGTGTATATCTGGCAGACCGTGTGATACCGATGCTTCCACAGACATTGTCCAATGGGATCTGTTCGCTGAATGCAGGAGAAGACAGACTGGCACTGAGCTGTATTATGACAGTCAGCCCGAAGGGTGTTGTGATTGATCACGAAATCACTGAGACGGTGATCCATGTAGACCGGAGAATGAGTTATACCAGTGTAAATAAGATCCTGACAGAAGAGGACGAGGAAGAGTGCAGGAAATACGAAGAACTGGTCCCGATGTTCAGACAGATGGAAACGTTATCGGGAATCTTAAGAGCACACAGAAAACAGCGTGGAGCGATTGATTTTGATTTTCCGGAAGCAAAAGTAATTCTGGATGAAAAAGGCAGACCGGTTGAGATTCGTGCATATGAGAGAAATGTGGCTACGAAGCTGATTGAGGATTTCATGCTGCTGGCAAATGAAACAGTGGCAGAAGACTATTACTGGCAGGAGTTGCCATTTGTATACCGTGTGCACGAAGCACCGGATGAGGAAAAGATGCAGGCACTTGCGCTGTTTATCAATAATTTTGGATATTCCATGCATCTTGGCGTAAATGAAATACGACCAAAAGAAATACAAAAGTTGCTTGGCAAAGTTGAAGGCACACCGGAAGAGCCACTGATCAGCCGTCTGACATTAAGGTCTATGAAACAGGCAAAATATACACCGGAAAATGCCGGACATTTCGGGCTGGCAGCTTCCTATTATACACATTTTACGTCACCGATAAGGCGATATCCGGATCTTCAGATCCACCGGATCATCAAGGATAATTTAAGAGGCAGGATGACACCGGAAAAACGTGCGCATTATGAAGCAATCCTTGAAGAAGTGACAAAACAGTCCAGTGAGATGGAGAGAAGAGCAGAAGAGGCAGAGCGTGAGACGGTCAAGCTGAAAAAGACGGAATACATGGAAAAACATATCGGTGAATACTTTGATGGCGTGGTTTCCGGTATTACGAAGTGGGGCGTATATGTAGAACTGGAGAATACGATAGAGGGATTGGTACATGTCGTAAACATGACAGACGATCATTATGAGTATTATGAAGAACGGCATGAGATGGTCGGCATGCATACAGGAAAGACTTATAAGCTTGGACAGCGTGTGAGAATCTGTGTACTGGATACAGACAGATTCTTACGGACAATCGATTTCAAATTTGCAAGGGAAGGGGAAAAACAGGATGGCTAAGGCAAATGGCAAGATGATTGCCAATAATAAAAAAGCATACCATGATTATTTTATATTAGAGAATTTTGAAACAGGAATTGCGCTTCATGGAACAGAAGTAAAGTCCCTGCGTATGGGGAAATGCAGTATCAAAGAATCCTTTATTCGTATTGAAAACGGAGAAGTGTTCATTTACGGCATGCATATCAGTCCATATGAGAAGGGAAATATTTTTAATAAAGATCCGCTTCGTGTACGGAAACTTCTGATGCACAAATCAGAGATCAATAAACTGATCGGTAAGACAAAAGAAAAAGGAATGGCGATCGTGCCGCTCAAAGTTTATTTCAAAGGCAGTCTTGTAAAAGTAGAAATCGGTCTTGCCAAAGGTAAGAAACTGTACGACAAACGACAGGATATTGCGAAAAAAGACCAGAAGAGAGAAGCGCAGAGAGATTTCAAAGTGCGGAATCTTCGCGTATAGTGCACGAAAGGGAGGAACACGAATGGTACCGGTAAAAAAAGAAGATTTACGGAAAATGGTAACACAGAAGACGCTGGATATTTACGAAGATCTGACACCGCAGCTCATCCAGCTCATCGATCAGACGAAGCATGATGATTCTCTTTCAGAGGCACAGAAACAGGATGAGATTTCTCTTCATATGATGGGATATATCAAGTCCTGCACGAATGAGATCATTATTGAAGTACTTGCGGAGATCCTTGGAATACAGGAAGATTAATTCACAGAACAGACAAACTTTTTTGGTAGTATAAGATACAAAGAAGGAGGGTTTTTGATGGATAAGATCAAAATACTGGTAGTAGATGATGAGAGCAGGATGAGGAAGCTTGTAAGAGACTTTCTTGAAAGAGAAGGATTTGAAGTACTCGAAGCCGGAGACGGAATGGAAGCGATGGAGATTTTCTATGAAGAGAAAGAGATTGCTCTGATTATTCTGGATGTGATGATGCCGAAGATGGATGGATGGCAGGTATGCCGGGAAGTAAGACAGAGTTCCAAAGTGCCGATTATTATGCTGACAGCGAGATCGGAAGAGCGGGATGAACTGCAGGGATTTGATCTCGGGATTGATGAATATATTTCCAAACCGTTCAGCCCGAAGATCCTCGTTGCCCGTGTAGAAGCGGTACTTCGCAGAACACATGGCATAGATGCTTCTTCTGTAATGGATGCAGGCGGAATTGAGATTGACAAATCGGCACATATGGTCAAGATCGATGGCAAAGAGATCGACCTGAGTTTCAAAGAATTTGAATTACTTACTTATTTTGTAGAAAATCAGGGAATTGCGTTGTCCAGAGAGAAAATCCTGAACAATGTGTGGAATTATGATTATTTCGGAGATGCAAGAACGATTGATACGCATGTAAAGAAACTTCGGAATAAATTAGGCGACAAAGGCAATTATATCAAAACCATCTGGGGTATGGGCTACAAATTCGAGGTGGAATAGATGAAAAAACAGTCGATTAAAAGGCAGATGATTGCTGTATTTATATGCATGATCGTTTGTATGATTGGCGCAATGTGGATCACAAATGTACGTTTCCTGGAACCTTATTATGTAAGAAATAAGCAGACTGAATTTATCAAAATGTACAAGGAACTTCGTACGGCGATAAAAAAAGACAACATTACAGACAATACGGTATCTAACCGTATTCAGAAAATGGCAGAAAAGAATAATATATCATTTCTGGTGTTGGATAACAGAAATTCCGATTCGGATGATGTGAGTATTATAACGAATGTACATGATAAAGATCTGCTCCGGAAGCAGCTGATGGGATACCTTCTTAATCAGGCACAGAAAAATGGCAAGGTTCTTTTAAAGAAAAAAAATTATCAGATCCGGCAGACAAAAGAGCCGTGGACGCAGACCGAGTATATTGAAATGTGGGGAACATTCTCAGACGGTGAGACTTTCCTGATCCGGAGTCCATTGGAGAGTATCAAAGAAAGCGTACAGCTATCGAATCGGTTTCTCCTTTACATCGGAGCTGCTGCGCTTATTATCTGTGCAATTCTTGTATGGTTTTTCTCAAAGCGTCTGACGGCGCCTGTAAGAGAACTGGCTACATTATCAGAGAAGATGGCAAATCAGGATTTTGAAGCGAAGTATACCGGAGGAGGACCGAGTGAAATCGCGGAACTGGGCGAGAATTTCAACCAGATGTCGTGGAAACTGGAACGCTCGATTTCGGACTTAAAGAGTGCTAATAATAATTTGCAGAAAGACATTGAACAGAAAGAAAAACTGGAACAGATGCGTAATGATTTTCTGGGAAATGTATCCCATGAATTAAAGACGCCGCTGGCGTTGATACAGGGATATGCTGAAGGATTGAAGGACGGCGTGACCAGCGATCCGGAAAGCATGGATTTTTACTGTGATGTGATTATTGACGAAGCTAGCAAGATGAATAACATGGTTCGTAGTCTGCTGACGCTTAACCAGCTGGAATTTGGCGATGAGGATATTACTTTTGAACGTTTTGATTTGACAGCAGTAATCAGAGGCGTGATCCAGAGTATGGATATCATGGCACAGCAGTATAATGCTACGGTGAACTTCCGGCGGGATGAACCGGTCTATGTATGGGCAGATGAATTCAAAGTAGAACAGGTAATTCGTAATTATATGAGCAATGCTTTTCACCATCTGAACGGAGAGAAGATTGTGGAAGTAAAGATTTATATGGAGGAAAGCAGAGCGAAAGTAACAGTGTTTAACACAGGATCGCCGATCCCGGAAGAAGATCTTAACCATATCTGGGATAAATTTTATAAAGTGGATAAGGCGCATACAAGAGAGTATGGTGGTAATGGAATCGGTCTTTCTATTGTAAAGGCGATCATGGAATCCTTCCATCAGGAGTATGGTGTGAAGAATTATGAAAATGGCGTGGAATTCTGGTTTACACTGGATCGGAAGTAGGAAAGTTTCATATCGACAAGCTATAAGGGATGTGCTATTATTTTAACGTGGCAAAGTGATAAAATGGTAAAACGTACTGATTAGGAGCAAAAACATATGATAGCAATTATTGATTATGATGCCGGTAATATTAAAAGTGTAGAGAAGGCAATGATCCGTCTGGGACAGGACGTCTGCATTACAAGAGATAAAGAACGGATTCTTACAGCAGACAAAGTTATTCTTCCGGGTGTGGGAGCCTTTGGTGATGCAATGGGAAAGATTCATCAGTACGGACTGGAGCCGGTGATCCATGAAGTAGTGGAGAGAGGAACGCCGTTTCTCGGAATCTGTCTTGGCTTACAGCTCTTGTTTGAACGAAGTGATGAGACACCTGGAGTGGAAGGACTTGGCATTTTAAAAGGTGAGATTTTAAGAATTCCGGATTACCCGGGACTTAAGATACCGCATATGGGTTGGAATTCCCTGGATTTTCAGAATGATGGAAGACTGTTCAAAAATCTTCCGGAACATCCATATGTATATTTTGTACATTCTTATTACCTGAAGGCGGCTGAGGAAGATATTGTAACTGCGACAACCGAATACAGCACACATATTCATGCATCGGTGGAGAAAGGCAATGTATTTGCATGTCAGTTCCATCCGGAGAAGAGCAGTGATATCGGACTTCAGATTCTGAAAAATTTTGTGGAATTATAAGCGGAGGTAGTTTAGATGCATACAAAGAGAATTATTCCATGCCTGGATGTAAATAACGGTCGGGTAGTAAAAGGTGTGAATTTTGTAGATTTGAAAGATGCCGGAGATCCGGTTGAGATTGCGAAAGCGTATGATCAGGCTGGAGCAGATGAACTGGTATTTCTGGATATTACGGCATCTTCCGATAATCGTGGAACGGTCGTAGATATGGTGCGAAAAGTCGCTGAGAATGTATTTATTCCATTTACAGTTGGCGGTGGAATCCGTACCGTGGACGATTTTAAGGCACTTCTGCGCGAGGGAGCAGACAAGATTTCCATCAATTCTTCGGCAATCAATACACCGAATCTCATTTCTGAAGCGGCAGAAAAGTTCGGAAGTCAGTGTGTAGTTGTTGCAATTGATGCAAAGAAGCGGGCAGATGGAAGTGGCTGGAATATTTATAAAAACGGTGGTCGTGTAGACGTTGGAATTGATGCGTTGGAATGGGCGCACAAAGTAGAGAGCCTTGGAGCCGGAGAGATTCTTTTGACGAGCATGGACTGCGACGGAACAAAAGCAGGATATGATCTGGAGCTTACAAGAGCCATTGCGGAAGCGGTAAATATTCCGGTAATCGCATCCGGTGGAGCCGGAACGCTGGAACATTTCTATGAAGCACTGACGGATGGAAAGGCAGATGCAGCACTGGCAGCTTCATTGTTCCATTATAAAGAACTGGAGATCAAAGAAGTAAAACAGTATCTGCGAGAGAAAGGCGTATCCGTGCGTTTGTAGGCACAGGAGCCGGACAGATGATATTGAATAATATATAGGAAAATACATAAGAAATGAAACTGCCATATAGCAGTAAGAGAAAAGAAGGAAAAGAGTATGTCTGCGATTAACAATGACTGGTTAGATGCGTTAAAAGGGGAATTTAAGAAACCTTATTATAAAGAATTATTTAATAAAGTGAATGAAGAATATCGGACGAGGCTTATCTTTCCGCCGGCAGATGATATTTTCAATGCATTTCATCTGACACCGCTCAGTAAGGTAAAGGTTGTAATTCTTGGGCAGGATCCGTATCATAACAACGGACAGGCACATGGACTTTGCTTTTCGGTGAAAAAAGGTGTGGAAGTACCACCGTCACTGGTGAATATTTATAAAGAACTGCACGATGATCTTGGATGCACAATTCCAAATCACGGATGCCTTACGAAGTGGGCAGAGCAGGGAGTGCTTATGCTGAATACGGTATTAACGGTGCGTGCGCATCAGGCAAATTCCCACCGTGGGATCGGCTGGGAAGAATTTACCGATGCGGCAATTATGGCACTCAACAGTCAGGACCGTCCGATTGTATTTATCTTATGGGGCGCTCCGGCACAGCGGAAAGCCAGAATGCTTGATAATCCGAAGCACCTGATCTTAAAGGCACCGCATCCGAGTCCGCTGTCGGCATACCGTGGATTCTTCGGGAGCAAGCCGTTCAGCCAGACGAATGATTTCCTGAAGGAACATGGGATCGAGCCAATTGACTGGCAGATTGAGTAGGCGGAAGAAGTGATAGGAGAATGTTGATGCTAGAAGAGAAGAAGGCTCTCACTGCTGTTAGCGGCAGTGAGAGCCTTCTTACGAATATAAATCGTTACAATTTTCTTAATTTTCCGTGTATTTTGCTGCAAACAGTTGAAATGCCGGTTTTGTTTTGGCATAATATATCAGATGAGAGATGGTTCATATTTTCATAGGTTATGGATCTCTTGAATCGATGGGAGGACAGACCATGAAAAAGACAGAAGTAGAATGCTGTGACGTTACATGCGTACACAACCAGATTATAGAGGCAGTAAAAGAGAAGATGCCGGCGGAAGAATTGCTGAATGAACTGGCGGATTTTTATAAAGTATTCGGAGATGCAACAAGAATCAAGATCTTATGTGTGCTGCTCCGATCAGAGATGTGTGTGTGTGACCTGGCAGAGATGCTGGGGATGACGCAGTCGGCGATTTCACATCAGCTTCGTGTATTAAAGCAGATGAAGCTGGTGAAGAACAGAAGAGAAGGAAAAACAGTTTATTATTCACTTGCGGATGGACATATTCAGAATATTATCAGCCAAGGAATGGAACATATTATGGAGTAGTTTTTACAGGCTTTTTAGTGGAAAAAGAAAAGGGAAAATGATATGACAGAGCAATTAAAAAAACAAAGTATGATATATGGAGTCGGCGTTGTTATTTATCTGGCGGCTGTTATTGTGACATCGAATTTTACGATAGAAGATGAGATTAAATTCGTCTGGTTTCTGATCGCATATCTGATCGTCGGTTTTGATGTATTTAAAAAACTTCGAGACAGGATTCTGGAACTGAAATTTTTAACAGAATATACGCTGACGACGGTTGCGACGATCGGAGCTTTCGGTATTGGAAGATATACAGAAGGTGTACTTGTCATGATCCTTTTTGAGCTGGGAGTTATTTTTGAAGCATATTCCACAGACAATGCCAAACGATCTATTGAAGAGATGATTGATATTCGTCCGGCATTTGCGATTCGTAAGACAGATGGCGGAGAAGAACAGATCGATCCGATCGATCTTCAGGTTGGAGATATCATTGTGATCAAGCCGGGAGAACGTGTGCCGGTTGATGGAATAGTAGAAGCTGGATCTACGCTTCTTGACATGAAAGCGGTTACCGGTGAGTCTATGCCAAGAAGAGTTTCTGAAGGAAATAAGATCTACAGTGGATGTATTAACTTAAGCGGTGCAGTAGAGGCAAAGGTTCTGAAAGTATATCGTGATTCGACAGTCGCACAGATCATGGAACTGGTAGAGGAAGCACAGAATAAGGAATCCGAGAGCGAAAGTTTTGTTTCCAGATTTTCAAGAATATACACACCGGCAATGGTGCTGTTAGCACTCTTTGTTATGATCTATCCGCCGCTTACATTTTCTTATCATAACTGGAATATATGGATTTACAGAGGACTTATTTTCCTGATCGTGGCATGCCCGACAGCACTTGTAATGTCGATTCCAATCGCGTTCTTAGGAGGAATTGCATCGGCGGCAAGACAGGGAATCGTAATCAAAGGAGCCAACTATCTGGAAGACCTTTCCAAGGCAGATACATTTGTATTTGATAAGACAGGAACACTGACAGAAGGAGAATTTTCGGTTCAGGAGATTTACGCAGAGCAGGGAACAGAAGAGGAACTTTTAAAGATTGCGGCGCATGTGGAAAGCTATTCCAATCATCCGATCGCACAGTCACTCCTGAATGCCTATGATGGCGAGATTGACAAAGATCTCGTATCCAATATTAAGCAGATTCCGGGATATGGTCTTTCCGGAGATTATGATGGAAAGCGAATCCATGTCGGAAACTTCCGGCTGATGGAAAAATATGATATTGAAGTAGATGAATTTGATAGTACAGGAACGGTTGTCTATGTCAGCGTGGGAACAGAATATATGGGTGCGATCATCATTGAAGATGCGATTAAATATCGTGCGAAGTGGACGATGAAATATCTGAAAGATAAGTGTAAAGCTGTGCTTGTTATGCTGACTGGTGATACAAGAAGCGCAGGATATGCGGTGGCAAAAGAACTGAAGATGGATTATGCATATACAGATCTGATGCCTTCAGACAAATTAGAGCAGTTGGAAGATTTCCTGACGATCCAGGATGATATGGAGAAATTGGTCTGCGTCGGAGACGGTGTAAATGATGCCCCGGTACTGGCACGTGCAGATATCGGAATCGCGATGGGAGCGTTAGGTTCTGCGCTGGCAATTGAGGCGGCAGATATTATTTTACTGGAAGATGAATTGCCGAAAATCGTAGATCAAAATTTCCAAAGAAACACTCCGGGTAGTAAACCAGAATATTGCTTTTGCGATTGCAGTGAAAGTGATCATTGTACTGCTTGCGCTGGTTGGATACTTTGGAATGTGGGAAGCGATCGTTGCAGAAGTCGGCGTTGTGTTTGCAGCGATTATGAACGCAGTCTATGTCGTGAAATATTATGCATAGACTGTGAAATATATTTTGAGAGAGAATCACTATTTGCATATAAACATGTAGGAAAGCAAAAGGAGACAGATCATAATGAAGAGATTGGCAGCAGTGATATTGACAGCAAGTATGGGACTTGCGCTGGCAGGATGTTCCGGCAATCCTTACAAAGAGGGTGTCAGCCAGTTAGAGTCCAAAGAATATAAACAGGCAGAAGCAAGCTTCAAAGAAGCAGTGAAACAGGACAAGAATACAGCAGATGCATACCGTGGAATCGGAATTGCCTGCTGGGAGCAGAAGGAATATAAGGCTGCATTAAAAGCATTTAAAAATGCAGTTAAAGCAGGAACAAAAGAAAATGCCACACTTTATAATTTGATGGGTGGCTGTGCACTGAAACTTGATGATGGAAAGAGTGCACTTTCCTATTATGAGAAAGGCCTGGCAGCATCCGGAAGTTCAGATGAGTTGAAAAAGGAAATGGAATACAATGTTATTGTTTCCTATGAGAAGATGCAGAACTGGGAAAAAGCAAAGTCAAAACTGAATGAATATCTGGAAAAATATCCGGATGATGAAACAGCAAAAAAAGAAGTGGAATTTCTGGAAACAAGATAATCAGTTATAGAACCAGATAAAATAGAGGTTTCGTATGATAGAATTAAAACAGGATAAAGAGAGAGTGGTCCTGGTAGGAGTGGAACTTCCGGGAGAAGAAAGCATGGAAGATTCGCTTTCGGAACTCTCTGAACTGGCAACCACAGCAGGTGCAGAAACGGTCGGTCGTGTGATCCAGAACCGGGAGCAGGTGCATCCGGGGACTTATGTTGGGAAAGGAAAGATAGAAGAAATCAAAGACCTGTTGTGGGAACTGGAAGCAACAGGCATTATTTGTGATGACGAACTTTCACCGGCACAGATGAAGAATCTGCAGGATGAACTGAATGTGAAGGTGATGGATCGTACACTTCTTATATTGGATATATTTGCAGCCAGAGCTTCTACAAGTGAAGGTAAGATTCAGGTAGAACTGGCACAGTTAAAGTACCGACAGACAAGGCTGACCGGATTTGGTACGGCAATGTCAAGACTTGGCGGCGGTATCGGAACGAGAGGACCGGGAGAGAAGAAACTGGAGATGGACAGACGTCTCATTAAAAGCCGGATTGCAGCATTGAACCGGGAATTAAAAGAAGTAAAACGCCACCGTGAAGTGACAAGGGAGCAGAGAAGCAAAAGTTATGTGCCGGTAGTTGCAATCGTTGGATATACGAATGCCGGAAAGTCTACACTTCTTAACCGGCTGACGGGAGCGGATATTCTGGCGGAAGATAAGCTGTTTGCAACATTAGACCCGACAACAAGAGGTTTAAAATTGCCGGGAGGTCAGGAAGTACTTCTGACAGATACAGTCGGATTTATTAAAAAACTTCCACATCATCTGATCGAAGCATTTAAGAGTACACTGGAAGAAGCAAAATATGCGGATGTAATCCTGCATGTAGTAGACACATCCAGTCCACAGATGGACGGTCAGATGTACACCGTGTATGAGACATTATCGAACCTTGGTGTAAAAGACAAAGCGATCATCACGGCGTTCAATAAACAGGACAAGTTAGAAGATGCACCGTTGATCCGGGATTTTAAAGCAGATTATACGGTTAAAATTTCAGCAAAGACAGGAGCTGGACTTACCGACCTGACAGATACGATTGAAGCGGTGTTAAGAGAGCAGAAAGTATTTCTTGAATGCATGTATGAGTACCGGGATGCGGCAAAGATCCAGCTCATCCGCAAGTACGGAGAGCTGCTGGAAGAGAAGTATCAGGAGGATGGCATCTTTGTAAGAGCCTATGTCCCGGCAGAACTTTACTCGAGAGTCACTGTCTGACTCGGAGATTCAGAAAATAATTTGCGGTATGCACGCTGGAACGTGGAATAGTCGTGATAACCGCAGTCATAACATACCTGTGCGGCAGGAATGCCGGACAGGAGCATTTCTTTTGCGAGCAGGAGCCGTTTCTGGGCAATGTAATTCCCGATGGTATAACCGGTTTCCTGCTTGAACTGTCTCATCATATAATATTTGCTGATATAAAAATGTTCAGCAAGAATATCAATATTCAAATTTTCACTCAGATGATTATTAATGTAGTCAAGAATATGGATGATCTTTGCATTGCAGTTATCTGTATCAATAAATTCCAGCCTGTTTTTCAGGGCGGCACGGTTTAAATGGATCATAAATTCCAGAAATAATACCTGCCGGTACAGACCAGAAGCATAACTATCATCAGAGAAAGATTTCTCCAGCCGGGTAATGGAGCGGAAAAGAGAGCTTTTTTCGAGTGATGGAATACGAAGCACGTTAGAATGTTCTTTTGCGGCACGCTGAAAACAGAAACTCAGATCATAATCCTTATTTTTATAAGCTTGGATAAATCCCGGTGCAATATAAACAATAATACGTTCATAAAGAACCGAATTATCCACTTCGAGTCTATGAATATCATTATGATTGACTAGAACGATATCATAAGGTTTTAAATCATAAGATTTTCCTTCGATCATATAGTTGACCTTTCCTTTAATAAAAATCGTGATCTTGTTAAAGTCATGATAATGGTATTCGACTTCCTTCGTCTCACGGTCCGTCAGGTGAAAAAGCCGGAATTCACTGTTCAGATAGCCTTTTTTCATATATGTGTCCATGGAGAAATGCTCCTTTTGTCGTTTTTTCTTATATCATAGAATAAAATAGCATGATTTGCAATGCAAATAGCAATATTTGCGTTGAAAAGGAAAATCATGCCTGCTATGATGAGTACAGAAGCTATGAGAAAAAGAAATCACAAGATTTCTGCAAACCGGAGGTATGTTATGAAAGTTGTATTAGAGCGTTATCATGGACTTGGAAATGATTATGTTGTATTTGATCCAAATAAAAATGGTAAAGCAATATTTAAACCAATAGCACCGGCACCATACATTTGTTGAACAATTGCAATCGTTGCAGCTGATGATTGAATCGCACATGTAAGAATTGTTCCACCAAGTAAACCAAGCCAAGGGCTCTTCATTAAAAATTCGGTAATTTGTGTAAATTCTGGAACTTCAGAAATCATTGATAAATTGTTTCCCATTAAATCAAGTCCATAGAATAAACAACCAAATCCAAAAATAATTTGTGATAAATATTTTGTTTTTTTGTTTTTAGAAAACATTGAAACAAACGCACCAATAATAATGAAATAAACCGCATATTTAGAAATCTTTAAACCAACTAAAACAGAAGTAATAACTGTTCCAATATTGGCCCCCATAATAATTCCTACTGCTTGATTTAAATTCATTAAACCAGAACGAATCAATCCAATTGTAAGGGCTGTTGTTCCTGAACTTGATTGAATTAAACACGTAACTAAAGCCCCAATTAAAATTCCTTTTACAGGACTTGAGGTGTATTTATCAATAATGTCCTTTAATTTATCTCCGGCATAACTTTTTAAACCATCACCCATATAATCGATACCAAATAAAAATAAACCAAGCCCTGCCAGAATTAAAGGCCAGTTGATATCTGCTAATGTCATAAAATCACACTCCTATACATCTCATTTTAAAGGAATGTTAATTTTGTGTAAAGATTATGTTAAGTTTCTTTACAAAACCTTAACAATTCTTTTTGAAACAACTTTCAATCAATGCAATTATATGCTTATAAAAAGGAAAAATAAGGAGTGTAGTAACAATATTGAAGAAGCCATGAATAAAAGCAAGTTGTAAGCGAGGTGGGACAGGAACGTAAAAACGAAGTATTAAGAAAAGATGATAAAAAGGAGTCAGGAAAATCATGAAAAAAGTTGTTCCAATTACATTAAATAAAAAATGAAAGAAGGCAGCTTTTTTGGCAGAAGAATTGGTTTTAAGGGCAGAAAGAAAAGCGGTAATGGTTGTACCGATATTACAACCAAAGATATAAGGAATAGAAACATAAAGGGAAATGGCTTTTAAATGATACATTTGTTGGACAATAGCAATCACCGCACTTGATGATTGAATAAGAGCAGTTGTGATGGCTCCACCAAGCATGGCTAAAATAGGATGATTTGTAAAAAGTGTTACTAATTTCATAAATTCAGGAAGTTTAGTAATAGCTTCAAGATGCATTGACATAAGTTCTAATCCATAAAATAAACAGCCAAGCCCAAAAAGAATTTGTGCAAGGCCTTTTATTTTAGGATGATTAGAAAATAATAAACAAAAAGCACCAATAATTAAAAAGAAAGAAGCATATTGAAAAAGATCAAAACCTACAATAAAAGCGGTTATGGTTGTGCCAATATTGGCTCCCATAATAATCCCAATACTTTGTGAAAAGGTCATGAGATTTGCATTAATTAAACTGACGGTTAAAGCAGTTGTGGCAGAACTTGATTGAATAATACAAGTTATAAAACAACCAATTAGAATAGCCTTAAAAGTAGAAGAAGTACATTTAGCAAGAAGATTTTTTAAACGGGTTGGTGAAAGTTCTTGTAAAGAAAGAGAAAGATAGTCGATACCAAATAAAAAAAGTGCCAGACCGATTAGAATAGAAGTCCAAGAAACGTGGTTCATGAAAAAGCCTCCTTTTTCATATTTTAAAAATAATCATTTTTAACTAGAAAAAATAATCATTCTTTGTAAAAATATATGAAGGAGGTGTTTTAATATGAAAGGAAGATGGAAGAAATTTTTATCTTATTATACAAACTATAAGGTTTTGTTTTTTAAAGATATGTTTTGTGCGATGATTTCAGCAGCCATTACGCTCGTTTATCCTATGCTAACACGCTATATTACAGGGACGATTTTAAATCAACCAAAGATTGATTATTCTAAGATTTATTTATTAGGACTTTTTATGCTTTGTTTGATTGTTGTTGAATATTTTTGTAATTATTTTATAGGTTATCTAGGACATGTCATGGGTGTCTATATGGAAAGAGATTTACGTAATGAGTTATTTAGTCATTATCAAAAATTATCTTTTCGCTTTTATGATGAACAAAACACAGGACAATTGATGTCACGTCTAACGAATGATTTATTTTCTTTAACTGAACTTTATCATCATGGACCAGAAGATATTGTCATTTCAATTATTAAGTTTATAGGGGCCTTTATTTTACTTTCCTATATTAATGTCAAACTGACTTTAATTTTATTTGCAATCTTACCATTTATGTTTTTATTTGCTTGGTATTATAATAAAAAGATGAAAAAAGCTTTTAAAAGAAATAAAGAGAGAATTGGTGATATCAATGAACGTATTGAAGACAATTTATCAGGAATTCGTGTTGTTAAAAGTTTTGCGAATGAAGATCAAGAGTTAGAACGTTTTGATAAACAAAATGGACATTATGTAAGTGCTAAGAAAAATAGTTATTATTATATGGGAAGATACAATGCAGGACTTACTTCTTTTACAAGTTTAATTACAGTATCGGTGATCTTTTTTGGAACCTTATTTATTTCTTATGGAAGTATTAATGTTGCAGATTTAATTGCCTTTTTACTCTATGTCACGAACTTAATAGATCCTGTAAAAAAACTTTTAAACTTTACTGAACAATTTCAAGAAGGTGTTACTGGTTTTGAACGTTTTATGGAAATATTAGAAATTGAACCAGATATTCAAGATACAAAAAATGCAGTTGTATTACAACATGTTGAAGGGAATGTCATGTTTGATCATGTTTCATTTCGCTATAATGAACAAACACCTTATGTGTTAAATAATATTAACTTGGATGTAAAACCAGGAGAGTATATTGCTTTTGTTGGTTCATCAGGAGTTGGTAAAACAACGATTTGTTCTTTGATTCCTCGTTTTTACGAAGCAACGAAAGGAAATGTCTTGATTGATGGAATTAATGTCAAAGAGATAAAACAACAATCTTTAAGAGAAAATATTGGCATTGTTCAACAAGATGTTTATTTATTTACTGGAACGATTATGGATAATATTCGTTATGGAAATTTAGAAGCGAGTGATGAAGAAGTCATTGAAGCCGCTAAAAAAGCTAATGCTCATGATTTTATTATGGAATTAGAAGAAGGTTACGATACGAATTGTGGACAACGTGGGGTCAAACTTTCAGGTGGACAAAAACAACGTATCTCGATTGCACGTGTTTTCTTAAAGAATCCACCAATTCTTATTTTTGATGAAGCAACAAGTGCATTAGATAATGAAAGTGAAAGTATTGTACAAGAATCTTTAGAAAAATTATCTCAAGATCGTACAACTTTTGTTATTGCGCATCGTTTATCAACGATTAAAAATGCTAAACATATTTGTGTTTTAACAGAAAATGGCATCGAAGAACAAGGAAACCATGAAGAGTTGATGAAATTAAATGGAAATTATGCAAGATTGTATAATATGCAATTTAAAGGAGAAAAGTAACATGGAAAGAAAATATATTTTTTTTGATATTGATGGAACACTTTTAGATGATAATCCGGGAGGAAAGATTTTAGAAAGCACATATCGTACGTTAGATAAGTTAAAAGAAAATGGGCATTTTGTTGCTATTGCGACAGGAAGAGCACAATATATGGCGATGGATGCTGCTAAAGAA
>OLRG01001824.1_pt1 | contig 16305 bp, 14 predicted proteins | sample 1672331 | NCBI WGS metagenome assembly OLRG01 (sample SAMEA3136672, study PRJEB25190) | human gut metagenome
ATAGGAACAGTGTTAAAAGATTTGCGGAAAGCAAAAGAGGAAAGTGCATTTGTATGTTAAGTTGATTCTGTTTGAAAAAAATACCGATATATAATCTATAGGCTCAGAAGGGGATAATCTCTTCTGGGCCTTTTTTGAAAAAATAAGCAAGGATTTTTATGCCACCTATTATTTACACTGTAATCCATATGACAATTTCTGACATATGTTATATGAATAGATTGATAAAATAGAGTATTGTGCAAAAGTGACAGTAACTTTGATGCTCTTAAGGTGGTAAGGTGCTGTAATATAAAAGCTTTATTAGTCACGCAATCGTGGTAATTTTAAAGCAGCTGTGGTACAATATGGTACAGTGATGTTATTGATGCTCATCAATAAATATGGAGGCAAAGATGGCTGTATCATATAAAAAATTATTTAAGTTAATGATAGATAAAGATTTGAAAAAGAAAGACCTCAAGGAGGTTACAGGACTCAGTTATACGACAATCGCCAAATTAGAGAGAGGCGAGATAGTAAGATCTGATGTCTTGGATAAAATCTGTTGTGAACTCGGATGTCAGTTAAATGATATTGCGGAAATCATACCAGATGATGGAAAGGAACAGGAGTAGAAACAATGTGGTGTAGGTCATGTGGATTAGAGACGAATGAAAATGTATGTCCAATATGTGGCAAAAAGACCGAAGAAGATATTCCTGTTGAAGTATATTGGTGTGACAATTGTAAAACTCCAATTATCAAGCGGGTATCCGATTCACATAAAGAAGAATGTCCTTGTTGTGGAAGAAAAACAAGGTATATGGCTAAGGATATTAGACCGGTATTCCCGGAAGAACGTCTTCTGATGGAGCTTCTTATGGGAAAAGAACCAAATACATATGCGGAAGCATCTGTATGGGCATCAACTGGAAGTCGTTATTATATCGACGGCAAAGCGAAAACAATTTCGAAAAAAGATTATGAAAAAGCAGATATTGAACAGATTTCGAAAGACATTGTCCGATTTAAGGAGCTGCTTTCATACGATAATTTTGAAGTATATGCAGAACGTTTTATCTATGCGAATAAAGATAGATGCAATTATCTGGTGGATGAAGCATCTTACTTTGTCAGAGAAACTGCGAAATCTTATAAAGAAGAAAACTTAATCATTTCTTTCTCGGGAGGAAAAGATTCAACAGTAACAGAAGATGTTGTTACAAAAGCGCTGGCAGACCCAAGCTTGGTACACATCTTCGGAAACACAACACTAGAGTTTCCGACAACGATAGAATATGCAGAAAGATTTCGCAGAAACCATCCGCATGCAATCTTTCAGGTGGCAAAGAACAATGAACAAAATTTTCTTGAAATGGCTGATATCATCGGACCTCCAGCTCGTATGATGCGTTGGTGCTGCTCAATGTTTAAAACAGGTCCGATTACGCGTGTACTAAATAGTATGTACAGAAATCAACAGGTTCTGACTTTCTACGGTATTCGTAAAGCAGAGTCTGTATCGCGTAGCAAATACAATCGAGTAGAAGACAGCTCAGAATCAGTCAAGATTAACAAGCAGACGGTTGCTTCACCGATTTTCTTCTGGCTGGATGTAGATGTGTGGTTGTATATTTTAACTACAGGAATCGACTTCAACGAAGCTTATCGTTGGGGTTATGAGAGAGTAGGTTGTTGGCTGTGCCCAAACAACAACAATAGAGATGTATTCTTAACAAATGTTTATATGCCAGAACGCGCTAAAGAATGGAGAGAGTTCCTGATTGGATTTGCGAAGAAAATTGGAAAACCAGACCCAGAAGAATATATTGATAGTGGAGCTTGGAAGGCTCGTCAGGGAGGTAATGGGCTTCCAGCTGCAAATGATGTGAAAATTCGATTCACCAATTGTACTTCCGAGGAACATGCTAAGATCTACAAGCTGTCGAGAGCATTTGACGACGAGCTTGTTGGCATGTTTGTTCCTTTTGGAAAGCTTGCACCAGAAATGGGAAGAAAGCTTCTTCATGAGACAATTGTGGTGGATCCAAGAACAAATGTCCCAATCATTTCCATCCAGCCGTTCAATCAGGATGGTTATGACTATGCGGTTAAAATCCGTACAATGAACGTAGCAAATCACGAAGATCTTCAACGTAGAGTTGGGTATCAGGTGCGTAAATTCAATGCCTGCCATAGGTGTTTGAAATGTGAATCAGTCTGCAAAGCTGGAGCTATTTCAATTGTAGGTGACTATTATTGCATCAATCCTGATAAATGTGTCCACTGTGGTATGTGTGTGGATCAGAAAATTCTTCGTGGCGGATGCATGATGGACAAATACTTAAGAACGAAAGAATGATATGCGGAGGATGTTATATGGTAATGAAATTTCGTGCTCACGAAACTTTCTTTATTAGAAAAGGATGGTTGAGCAAGGGAATGAAAGCAATTAAGAATGATCCGATGGCGTTTATCTCAAAGGAAAAGAATCCAATGGATACGCTTGGCATCGGTTCAAATATGGTCAAATCGTTAAGATATTGGTTGCAGGCAGTAGGAATTGCAGAGGAACCAAATTCTGGTAAGAGGATACAGACGTTCACCCCTCTTGGAGAGCAGATTTACAAACATGACAGATATATTGAAGAGCTTGGTACGCTGTATCTTCTTCAATATAGACTGGCTTCTCAGCATGAATTGGCTGCATCTTGGTATTATTTTTACAACATATTCAATATGACAGAATTTACTAGAGATGATTTTATTGCTGGATTGAACGGATACGTGATTGAAGCAAATGGAGAAGGGGCTGCAATGAGATCTCTTACAGATGATTTCAATTGTATCATCGGTACTTATGTTCCAAGATATAAAACAAATCCTGGCAAAGTATCACCAGAAAACAATATTGATTGTCCGTTTGGAGAGCTTAGCTTGGTAGATATTGTTGATAGAAACAGAAAAGTCTATAGAAAAGTTTCTCCATCTGCAAAAAACATTGATCCTTGGGTCATCTTGGCAGTTCTAATGGATCAGGCTGCTGGAGGTACAGAAGTTGGTCTCAATGACTTGCTTACAGCTCCAAAGAATATTGGAAAGGTATTTAATTTGGACACGATTACTATGATCGACGCTCTTCGAGAAACAGAAAAAACGGGTGCAATTAAGATTATTCGTACAGCCGGTCTTGATGTTGTACGAATTGACAAGAACTATACATTCGATGAATGTGTAGAGAAGTATTATGAAAGTATTGAGAAAAGTAGAGGTTAAAGCATGGCAAAGATGATTTCAGTAGCTACTGGATTTCAGAGTTCGGTTAATATCGCATATGACATGAACGATGATTCTAAGCTTAAAAACTATATTCCAACTAAATCAGCACTGTCCCTGCTTGAGGATATTCTCCTTAGTACTGCACAGAATTCTACTGATAGAGCAAGAATCCTGATTGGTGCCTACGGGAAGGGAAAGAGCCACATCGTACTTATGGTACTTTCTATCCTTATGAAGAAAGAATTAGAGCTTTTTGAAAAGATGATGCCTGTTATCAAGTCAAAAAAGTCTGAACTTTACCAGCTGATTCAGAACTATTACAACGGTAATAAAAAAATTCTTCCGGTTGTTATCTCTGGAAGTAGCAACTCGCTTGCACAGGCATTTCTGCTTGCATTACAGAGGACACTTACTGAAAATGAACTGACGGATATTATGCCGGAAACAAACTATCAGGCAGCTATCAATACGATTGAAAAGTGGAAGAGCAATTTTCCAGAGACATATGCTCGTTTTGAAGATTTGATTGATGTCCATGCGGATGAGTTTATTGGAAGACTTGCAGATTTTAACCCTTCTGCTTATGCAGAATTTGAGAAACTCTATCCTTCATTGACAGCAGGAAGTAGTTTTAATCCTTTTGTGGGGTTCGATGTTGCTGATCTTTATGAAGAGGTAGTAAAAGCTCTTAAACCAAAGGGGTATACAGGTATCTACGTTATCTATGATGAATTTAGCAAATACCTTGAGAACCATATTACAGATGAGACGAAGAGTGATACGAAGATGCTCCAGGATTTCGCAGAGAAATGTGGTCGTTCTGGGAAAACACAGCTTCACCTGATGCTTATTTCACATAAAGAGATCACAAGCTACATCGAGCGTGCATCTAAGACAATGATCGACGGATGGAGGGGCGTATCTGAAAGATTCCGCCACATCTATCTTAATAACAATTTTACACAGACATACGAAATCATTGCAGCGGCAATTGAAAAAGACAAAGAAAAATGGGATGAATTCAGAAAAATGCATTCCGCTGAGTTCGAAGCAATGAAGACATTATATGGACAACAACCATTGTTCTCAGATTCTTACGAAGAAGAGATTGATAGAGTAGTTTATGACTGCTATCCGTTACATCCAGCATCGACATTCATCCTTCCAAGGCTTTCAGAGCGTGTAGCCCAGAACGAAAGAACCTTGTTTACATTCATTTCTGCAAAAGGGGATGCGACATTATCATCTTTTCTTGCTCAGCATGAAGATGATGAGTTTGCACTTGCTACACCGGATTTGATTTACGATTACTTTGAGCCACTGCTGAAACAGGAAGCATATTCGGGTAATCTTCATAAATATTATACTCTTACTTCATCAATTCTCAGAAAAATCGATGCAAGTAGCCTTGAAGCAAAGATTGTAAAGACACTTGCCTTGATTTATATTTTGGAGCATTTCGAGAAGATTAAGCCTACTTTAGATGAGCTGACAGGTATTTATAGCTACTATGGGGCAGATGCTGTAAACGAAGCTGTTAAACGTCTTGTAGAAGATAAATATGTTGTATACCTCAAAAAAAGCAATAATTACCTTCGTTTAAAGGAAACATCTGGGGTTGATGTCCGTACAGAAATCGTCAATATGATTGGAAAAAGAGCACCAAAGCTTGACATTAAGAATGTTCTTAACGAATCAAACTTCAATCATTATCTGTATCCTTCTCGTTATAATGACGAGAAAGAAATGACAAGATACTTTGATTTTCGCTTCGTAGATGCTTCGGAAGTCCGCGAGGATACAAACTGGTCTCTGAAACGCGAAGTTATTGACGCAGATGGCGTTATTTTTGCGGTTATTCCAGATAGTAAGGACAGTATCGCTAAGCTTAAAAAGACGCTTAAAATGACATCTGAGGGCGTTGCAGACTGCGTGTTTGTTCTTCCGAAAGAATATAGCGATATTTACGATTCTATTGCAGAATATGATGCTGTAAAAGCTTTAATGCAGATGGCAACGGATGATCAAGTTCTCTTCGAAGATTATGAAGTGGTCTATGAAGATATGAGGGAAGTATTAAGAAACTTTATCAACGGATATACAAGACCAGAGAAACGTTATTCTACATACATTTTCAATGGAAAAACAAGGAAGGTAGCTAGAAAATCGGATCTTACGAATATGCTTTCAAATATTTGTGATGACATTTACGGATTGACTCCTGTGATCAACAACGAAGTAATTAACAAGAAGGAAATAACAACTGTTACAAAGAATAGTAGAGCGAAATTGCTTGCAGGACTTCTTCGTACAGAACTTGAACCAAACTTGGGTCTTAGAGGTGCAGGTCAGGAAGTTTCCATCATGAGAAGTACACTGGTAAATACAGGTGTTCTTGAAAATGTTGAGTCCGAAAATATTCGTATCAATATGACTCCTGATGATGAACTGCTTGCTGGAGTTTTAAAAGTTATCGGGGCTTTTGTAACAAATTCAAGAAAAGAAGAAAACTTAAGCTTTGCAAAACTTTATGAAGAACTTTCTGGACCTGAAATGCATATTGGCATGAGAAAGGGACTTATTCCAGTCTATCTTGCTGCAGTACTTCATGAATACAAGAAAGAAGTTGTTATCAGCGATCGTTTTGGACAGGTTCCTATGAACGCTGATACACTGGAGCAGCTTAATGCTGAACCAGATATGTTTACACTGGCATATATTGATTGGAATCCAGATAAGGAAGCGTATCTTTCTTCGCTGGAATCGCTGTTTTGTGACTATGATATCGAAGACGAGAACATTGCTTCATACGAACACGTCATGATGGCAATGAAACGTTGGTATATGGATCTGCCTAAATACTCAAAGAATACAAAGACTATCGGTGGAAAAAAAATCAACAAAGAAGATCGTGCGTTCCTTCAGGAAATGAGAAAGAATGCAGGTAGCTACGACCTCGTATTCCACGTTCTTCCAAAGATTTATGGGGTAGAGGAAGTAAATGAAGAACTTGCGGATAAGATTCGTACAACGAAAGAAAATTACGATAACGCGTTGCAATATTTGAAAAAAGACCTTATCAAATTGATGCGCATGTTGTTCTGTACGCTTGACGCGTCGGAATGCAGAGAGATGTCACTCCCATCAATTATCCGTGATTGGTGCGAAAAACTGGATCAGGCTGTATTTGAACAGTTGTTTACAGATGGCACAGATAGATGTTTAGCTGCGTTTAAGGCAGTTACAAATGATGAAGAACTTTTCATCGCAAAGACCGCGAAGATAGCTACAGATCTTCGTATTGAAGATTGGAATGAAGATATTGTTGCACTGTTTGAAAGAAACATGAAACAGTATAGAGAAACTGCTGAAAAATTCGCTCGCGTGAGTGATGCGGTAGAAAAAGACACTCCGACAGAAGGATATGAACTTACCTTCCAGGATGCAAATGGAAACACAGTAACAAAGAGATTTGGAAAAGTTGAAGAAAGCAAGAGAGGAAAGCTCCTTTATAATTCAATCATTTCGCAAATCGAATCCATGGGACAGGCGATTTCAGAACAGGAAAAGCGTCAGATTTTGATGGAAGTATTGAAAGACATGTGCTAAAAAGGAGGCGTAGAGATGGCATATTTTGATAATGCGGCAACTACATATCCAAAACCGGAAAGTGTTTATGATTTTATGGATGCTTTCTACAGATACAATGGCGGAAATGCTGGAAGAGGGCATTATAAGCAGGCTGAATCAGCAGGAAAGCTGATCGATGAAACCAGAATGATGATTCAGACATTGCTGCATTGTCCTGCAAAACAGGTAGTTTTCGAACCAACAGCAACAATTTCCCTGAATGTGATTATTCAGGGGAATATCCTGAACGGTGCGAAAAATATCTATATTTCGCCATTCGAACATAATGCAGTTACACGAATTTTGCACCATTCTCAAGTCAATAATGATATAATAGTAAATAAATTATCGGTAGATAAAGAAAATCTGACATATAATATCGAGAAGATAAGATATCAATTTGAAGAGTGCAAACCAGATTTAGTTATCATATCACATGCAAGCAATGCGTTTGGTGTTATCGCTCCAATTGAACAAATTTTTGGTATTGCAAAAGAATACAAAGCTCGTACGTTGGCTGACATGTCGCAAACAGCCGGACTTGTAGACGTTAATGTTGGACTTGAGACATTTGATTATGCTGTGTTTGCTGGGCATAAGACATTATATGGGCCAACAGGTATTTCGGGATTCGTTATGAACTCCAATGCAGATTTCCCTGCAATATTATTTGGCGGGACGGGATTTGATTCGGCTAATCAAGAGATGCCTAAAACCCTTCCTCAAAAGTATGAAGGTGGCACTTTAAATATAGCTGGAGTTGCAGGTTTACACGCAGCTCTTAAATGGATTTTAGAAACAGGAACCAATAGGATTTGGCACAAAGAACAGGAACATCGAAAGAGGCTTCTTGAAATTCTTAGTAATTATGATTTTATTCATCCCGTCGGAGCAGATGGAAAATCAAAATATGTCGGAATTGTATCATGCCTAATGGATGATATTAGTAGCGATTCAGCGGGAAACATTTTCAATGAGCGTGGTATTTCGGTCCGCACGGGACTAGAGTGTGCGCCAATTGCGCATCAGTTTATGGGGACATTTCCATCTGGAACAATAAGAATTAGCATCAGCTATTTTACAACAGATAAAGACTTCGAAGAGCTGATTGAGGCTTTAGATGATATAGAAAACAATTTGTAATTGATGCATGCTGGGATATATAAGAGAAAAAAATTTTTGGAGGAAACGAAATGGCAAACATCAATACATCGGACTTCAAGGAAATAGTCCGTAATATCGAAAACAACAAAATATTGTTGCCTGATTTTCAGAGAGAATTTGTCTGGAAAGATGAAGAAATGCAAAAAAAGATCGTTGCATCTGTTTTAGCTAAAATGCCTGTAGGAAGCATATTGCTTTTGGCATCAAAACCGGATGAGTATTCATCTAAAATTATTGGATGTAAGCGTGAACTGGATACAAGCGAATTGAGTGACGAAGTAGAGTTCTTGCTTGATGGTCAGCAGCGTATTACTGTTCTAACAAATGTATTCAGTTCGATTATTCACGATCTTTGTAAGAACAGTAAGGATCTCGTTGCTCCTCAGGCACTTAAGAGGAGATTTTTCTTACGGGTGCCTAGATGGAAAGATGCAGAAGCTGCAAATGAAGAGGATTGGTTTGGAGTTAAAAATCTTCTTTTTCCATTAAGTAATCCGGATTCTGATGATCCAGAATTCTTATCAAGCCAGATTGTTGATTCTATTGAAGTTCTGCCATTTAATGCAAATGATGATAAATCCTATAATCCAAAGAATGCACTTGATAGCAAACTCGTAAGTGATTGTAGTACTTTAAACAACAAAGGATATTTAATACCGTTATTTTTGCTTGTTCCACCAATTGACCAGGCAAAAGCTGGAGCTGTGAAATTTTATTTTTCAGAAATTATTGATGATGTTGCAAAAAAAATCAAAGGCGACATTTGGACGACGTATTCGAGTAGCACATCATATGATGAGAAGCGTGATTTTATAAAAAATTTAGTTGAAAGCCCAGACGAGCAGCAGGATATCTTAGATTCCGAAAATGAAGATTTAGATGCTGTATTCAAAGTTACACTAAACAAGCGTGCCAGAGTATGGGGCAATTCGTTTACCGAATATCTGCAGTCTTGTATTAGTGCAATCAACCTGCATCAAATTAGGGTTAAATCTTCTCAGAGAGGAAGAGCAATCGATATTTATGAGAACTTAAATCGCGGTGGTGTAAGTCTTAGTACATTTGATCTTATTATGGCAAAGGTTGCAAAAGTAGATAAACAGAACTTCCATCAGCGTATGATTAATGCTATGCAAAGTGAAAAAGAATATCCAAAAAATATTGTCCATCCACATATTCTTCCGCTTATTTCGAAAGAGATTACAAATAAGAAATATAACGCTACTATGGCAATGAGATGCTATAACAGAAATAAAAATGAGTTAATAGGGAAATATATTGATATTTTCCTGGATGTTCTCGGACTTTACTGTTATAACAAAGATTTTGACATTGATAATTTCAAAATTGATTATATGAAGAAGGATAAAATTCTCAATCTTGATCCAGAAGCGATTCATGAAAATTGTGATGATGTTATTAAGGCAATTGATAGAGCAATGTTCTTCTTGCAGACACGATGTGGAATACGTTCAATTTCAGAAATTAATTATTCATTAGCGGTTGTATTGCTGGCTGTAATATTCCTGAAAGATGATTACTTCAACAGTATGGATGTTAATAATTTGTTAGAGGCTTGGTACTGGGGCGTTCTGTTCTCAGGAGAATTTGATAAGGATCAGAACGTAAGAATGATCAACAATTTGAAAAGCCTTTTGAGAACCATCGAAACGCGAGATACTAATTGGATGTATGGTCCAGATTGTATTTTATCAAATATTCTTGATGCACAAAACTTCTCTGATAAAGCATTAGTCTTGTTAGAAAAAGCATCTGATGAAAGGTATCCAAAGGTGATTTTGAGAACGTTTATTTGCGAATATATGTTATCTCGTACATACGATGATCTTGTGGATGTTGATCCAAACCATGAGGTTGTAAGCGTGTTCCATAGTGGAGCTGATAAGTTTCAAATGCACCATATCATTCCGCTTGGTTCGATAAAGAAAATTAGCGATATGAATACCGCAAGCATCAGAAACAAACAAGATCTCATTTGTAATTCTCCGTTAAACTTTGTTTGGATTACAGAAGATTCAAATCGTGCTATTTCTGATGATCCGCTGGATAAATATGCTAAAGAAATCAAATCTACTGCGAAAGCTAAACTTCATATCAGCGTATACACTACGGACACAGATGCTGATACAGATCAGAAGATTCATGGCATCCTTGAACAACGTTTTGATTATCTGAAAGGGGATATTGAAAATACGGTGCAGGCTCTATTAGCTAACTGGAAAGCAGGAAATGTGACAATCTAATAAATATCAATAATGCCCACAGGCTTAACAAACCTGTGGGTTTTTACGTCTTATAGAAATTTACCGTAATCAATTCTTTGCAGGTGGGAGAGGAAGATTTCAGTCTTATACGAACGTCTGTTGCAATTGAAAACTCAGTACGAATTAGCTGGAGACATGATATTATGATTGATGAAATAGAAAAATCTTTTCGAAATGTAATTGAAGCTGTTAAAGGATTGGTTTGGTAGAAAATAGGAAAAGTTTGTAAGGAGATCATGATACGATGGGATTATTAGGTTTATCCAGAAAAGAAACTTGGGCATTAGGAACATTTAAGCTTGTACACGCCCCCAGAAACTGCTAAAATAATGTGCGAACCAATATTTACGGAGGATAAATAATTATGTGTGAAGAAAATGTAAAAGTTGAAGAAACAGTAGCTGAGACAGCAGAAAATACAGAGGAAGTAACAGAAGCAGTTGAAGAAAAAGCGAATGCTGTAGAGATAGAGCCATTATTTGAAGAGTTTGTTGATTTTGATACATTCAGCAAATCGGATTTCCGTGTTGTAAAGGTTAAAGAGTGTACTGCAGTTAAGAAGAGTAAGAAACTTCTGCAGTTTGTACTGGATGATGGTACAGGAACAGACCGAATCATTCTTTCTGGCGTACATGCTTTCTATGAGCCGGAAGAACTGGAAGGAAAGACACTTCTTGCTATCGTGAATTTACCACCGAGAAAAATGATGGGAATTGAATCTTGCGGTATGCTTTTATCTGCAATCCATAATGTCAATGGAGAAGAGCAGTTAAATCTGGTAATGCTGAATGATGCAATCCCGGCGGGAGCAAAACTGTACTAATAATCAAAAAGAGAGGCAGCGGAGAGATCCGTTGCCTCGTTTTGATTTTATGATAGTTAATCTAATTCAGATGTAAGTTCATGCATCCAGAAAGATGCTGCTTCGTACTCCCTGGGTTCAGAGAGAACAGGGACTGTGAGAATTTCCATTGGCACACCCAGCGTAGATGCAAAAAGCTTTAAAAGATCTTCTTTGGGTGTACGGACATCGCTTTCATACTGAGCAATCCGGACGTCGGCGCAATTTTCAGGGAATCCCATGGCTATACCGAGTTCCTTCTGAGTGAGATGATTTTTCTGTCGTAAGTGTTTTAGTTTTTTTCCAAATGTAATCATAATAGTTATTCTCCTGTACTTCCGAATGCTTTGGTACCTCGTTCATTTCCGAAATCCAGAACAAAATCTGCGATTAAAACGGGCGTGATCACGAGTTGACCAACCCGGGTATCTTTATGAATGATCTGTGTTTTGGTGCTTACGTTGCTTAGGATTGCATGGATTTCTCCACGATAACCGGAATCAATTGGCGGGAGTTCGCATACAGTCCTTTTGCGGCCATGCTGCTTCTTGGAAAGACATATCCGGCAAATCCGTCAGGAATGATTAGTCCGAACCCCAGAGGAATTCTGGCAATCTCTCCTGGCTGTAAAGTGCAGTCATAAGGCATGAATACATCAGCACCGGCATCATTTTCATGTGGACGGAAAGGATAGTGATCTTCTTTCAGACCGAAATCGATGAGTTTAATTTTCATTGGATTGAACCTCCTTCTTGATAAGCAATGGATAATCGGTATCTAAAATATCAGCGGGGGTCCAGATCTGAGAAATAGGATTCTTACAGGACATCTGTTTTTCCATGCAGGCACTTCTTTGACAGAATGGACCTGCCAGATCGGGAGCAAAAAGTATGGGACTCAGGCTGTATAATTTCTTCCAGATGTTGAGCATTACGATTCGAGTTTCATCTGTATTTCTACGGCAGGTTCTCTGACCAATCATGTGTTTCCACTGGTAAGGTGTGGCACTGATGATTAAAACATTTCGTAAGCCCTGAGGTGTTGCGTATCCGGCTGCATCATGGTCAATTCCAGCTGAAATGAGTTTTTCATAATTATCGAGATCCGACTGACAGCTTTGGCTGTAGAGTTCCCGGATGTTGCTATCTGCTTTCAGAATCTCATATGGAATGGCAAAAGCTGCATGTCCGGAATAATTGCTGTACTGCAGAGAAGCACTCATGTATTTTACTTCATTCTGATGCCGGGTAATCTGTGTCAGAAATCGTCTGCTTGCACCAACGATGGCTATGGTGATGACCATAAATTTCTGAACAGTTGGATGTGGAAGACTGGCAATATTTTCTACTGTTTTCTTGCTATATGCCTGGTGGTAAAGAGTCATTAAATCTTCCATGTTGCGGACCGTATGACCATGTTGTGTGAGTCTGGCAGAAAAGACCATATTCTGCTCTGCTTCGCGAATTCCGTAACAGTTCAGGATAGCTGTTTCAATGTGATCCATATGCCTGGTCCTCCTTTACCAGTGCTTTTAACAGAATGAGATAATTGATGCAGTCCGTGATTTTTTCATCCCACTGATCCATATCAAAGTGAAGCAGACTGGAATAGCACATATCGTAAAGAGATATGACATGTTTCGACATCATTCCTGCCAGTGCGGCTTTCGAATCGCAATTCTGTAAGGCGGCAGCAATCTTGAATGCGCTCAGCCGGTCAAGATTATCGCCAGTATATTCTTTCTTTTTATGTGCCAGAATATCAGAGCACTTTCTCATTTGAAGTTCAAAGACAACATTAAATTCTTTCTGTGTCATGTAACAATTCCTCCTTTGTTTGGTGTGATTTATCGTTCTGGTTCTTTTGATTTTTCTTTGCGTTTTTCTGGAATTTGCATATGGAGAATAGCATCAACATTCTGATCCGCAGTTTCCAAATCTTTTAACTTTTCTTTCAGAGATTTTATGGATTCTTTATCTGAATCTATGGTCTGCTGTAAATTGTTTTTCTGGATTTTCAGATCCTTCATACTGGTCATTTTTTCATTTTGGTAGAAGGATTTTAACCAGTCTCTGGCTTCTTCAAATGCCTGAATTTCAGCTGCATGTTCTTTCCAATATTTCCCTTTGATTTTGGATTTTACAAATTTGGAATAGGTTTCCTTATTTGCAAAATATTGTCCGGTATAATGAATCTGATTGTTGAGTGTTTTGGCTTTCGTGACGTGTTGAGCCAACTGATCTTGACGTTCAGCGAGTTCCTTCTGTGAGTCGAGAAGCATTCTCTTTAGCTCAGTCTGTGTATCAATTCCGTGCTCCTGTACATAGATGATGGTATTTGCCATCTGTTGCAGGTTGGTAAGTTTTACACGACGAGCATAAGCCGGACTCCGCATGGCTTTGACATTTGTCTGGAGATCCATGACCAGTCGCAGATGCGACCTGACATAAAGGATGGCAATTGGATCTTTGTGTAGGAATATCTGCTCCAGATGCTCTTTCCCATATCGCGTTCCCAGTGCACGTTCTGTGATCCGCTTCTGTCGATCGGGATGTAGGTAGCTGTATCGACCACGATGATCAACAACAGAAATATGAAATTGCTCAAACAGTTTTGTCTGGAATTCATCAAAGCTATCGGAAGTAGCAGCACATTCATCAATGGCATTTCGCAAATAATCTTTCTGTGTCTGGAAAACTGTGGATGTTGGTTTCAGTCCGTCTGCTACGATTTCCTGATTGACTTTTTCCAATTTCTCCTGACCGGATTTTTGTGCCATATATTCTGCCTGTGTGATTTTTCTTTCAGTAGGAGCAAGTAAATCTATCTGGTGAAGCCCTTCTTGCTGACATCTATCCATGACTGCTTTTTTGAAAAATTTTATGAATTTATCAGTGGATCGGTGCTTGTAACCAGCACGATCTTCAAGTGGTTTGTCCATGTAAGGCTGTCGGTCCACTGCATATTTCCGGACACTGTTTATTACGATGTGGGTATGAATATTTCCTGATTCATTATGACCATCGGTATGTGTGACAACCAGTGCCTGATATCCTGGAAACATTTGCTTTGCAAGCTCAATACTGATAGCCTGTGCTCTTTCGCCGGTGAGACCATTTTCCGTAACATCGGCAGGATCATAGCTGATGATGTAGTGATGACTTTTGATATCAGAACGTTTCCGATTTTTATGAAAATGCATATTTGTCAGTTCGCATTCTTTATCAAAAGACATCGGATCACAGTTCAGCCCATCCATATAAAACTCTTTTCGCAGGATGCTTCGACCAGATTCATCAACAATCTTTTTCCCGGTTTTTTCATCGTGCTCAAACAGCAGATAGCTGATGGCATCTGAGTAATTTGCGTTCCTGCTTTTAATGTGTTTTACGATTGCCATTCTTACCACCTGCCAGTTTCAGCACTTCTTTTCTTAGCTGGAATAAGTCTGCAATGCACTGATGGATTTCATTTTCCACAGCGAGAGATCGGGAGCCGCCAGTGTTAAAATATCTGGCAATCTGATTGAGATTTGATCCGATCTTTCCATATTCGCTGACCAGTTTTTTGAGATCATTCATGTCTGCGACTACTTCCACCTGATGATAGATTTGCTTTTCTAAAAGTAGCTTCCTTACATATTCGGAGCGACTGATTGAAAAACATGCTGCCCCCTGATCTAATAAATTCAGCTCGGCATCTGTAAGACGCACTCCTATAAAATGCTTGTGGTTTAATTCTTTATCTTTGTTTTGGGCCCTCATACTCCTCCTTTTGCTGAGAATATTCCTCCCTCCGGGAGTCCACTTATTTTCAATATCGGCTGTCCCTTCCGATATTAGAAATAGTACTGTGAACGCCTTCGGGCGGAACCACCAGACGGATAAAACGTCTGATATTGAAAGGGTATGGGGAGATCCCCATCAAGATAAAACCCATAGAGCAACAGGATGCCAAACGGCAATACTGTTAAACATGGGTGGATCTTGCTCTGTGTCTACGAACCCTCTCACATATACAAAAGATGGAGGGGGAAAATACAGGGTGTGAGTGGAAAATAATCTAAAAAATAAATTGTGACACCACTGGTGACACAAAGCTGAAATTATAAAAAATATTTTTTCGAATCTGCAGAAGTCTTAGATTTTTTTGGAACTTGATACAAAAACATAATACTTTTTGTATCAAGTTGATTTTTTGAACTATTCGTGTATAATAGAACTTGATACAAAAAGTATCGAGAAATTGTATGAAGTTGTTCGAGGTGATGTGCATGAATACGATTATGAATTATGAATCAATATTTGGACGATATGGTGGAATAATGCGTACTTGCGAAATTACAAGGGAAGGTATATCTTATCAGATGCTTCAAAATCTAATAGAGCAAGGAAGAGTAGAGAAGATTAAGTATGGTTATTATCAGTGGCAGGATGAAAAGGCTTTTACAGAAGTGTCAGTAATAACGTCGCTGTTTCCTAAGGCTATTATCTGTGACATGTCAGCTGCAATGTATTATGGTTATACGGATCGTGTACCAGGAGTCTGGCATATAGCTGTGGACAATAAGTCGGCAAGAAATAAATTCAAGCTAGATTTTCCTATCATAAAACCGCATTTTATTGAGGCTTATAGATTAAATATTGGTGTGAGCGAAGGAAATATAGATGGAATTGCTGTAAAAATCTATGACAGAGAGCGAGTTGTCTGTGATTGTCTGCGTCATGTTAATACGATGGATGGAGAGCTGTTTAATACTGTAATCCAAAGGTATATTACTGATAAGGAAAAGGATGCTGCGAAACTAATGATGTATGCCTCAAAGCTTGGCGTAGAAAAGAAAGCAAGAAGGGTGGTTGGAGTATGGCTGTAAAAGAAATAAAAGATATGGGAGCATCTGTGCTCGCCAGATTAAAGAAACAGGCGAAAGAAACAGGAATCAATTATCAGACTTGTCTACAGCTTTTTGCACAGGAAGAGTTTCTTCGTAAGCTTGAAATGTCAAGATATGCAGAGAATCTTGTTTTGAAAGGTGGAATGTTCTTATACACTATTTCAAATTATGAGGGCAGACCAACTATGGATATTGATTTCATGCTAAGAAGAATGTCAAATGAAGTGGCT
>OLRG01001830.1_pt1 | contig 16272 bp, 14 predicted proteins | sample 1672331 | NCBI WGS metagenome assembly OLRG01 (sample SAMEA3136672, study PRJEB25190) | human gut metagenome
CCGGCCAGACATATACGCCGGGAACTTATTCTTCTTCCCTCACTTTAAATAATACAGATCTGGAAGTGGAAGTAACCGTTGACAGTTCCAAAATTAGTTCAATCCGATTCACAAACTTAAGCGAATCTGTTACTGCCATGTACCCACTGATACAGCCCACTCTCGAAGAGATTGCCGACCAGGTCTACGAAAAACAGTCTTTAGAAAATATCTCCTACTCCAAAGACAATCCTTACACTTCCCAGATCATTATAAATGCAATACAAGAAGCGTTAGAAAAAGCCGCAGCATCCAAATAGCTGCGGCTTTTCCTATCCTTCTACGATCAAATAACGTCCCCCCGGAAGTACGAATACTTCAGATGCGTCTTCCAGTTCTTCAGAAGACATTCCTTCAACGTCAAGTCCCTCTTCTTCAAGAAATTCACGGACTTCATCAATATTCTCTACGATCGTTGCCATGCATTCCTCCAGAAAAGCTTCTGCTCCTTCCAGCGTCTCTGCCACCGGCTCGTCAAAAAGCTGTGACTGATTCTCCAGAAATGTTTTCAGACATTCCTCATCATACTCATACATGCTCTTTTCCTCCTTCCTCTCATAGACTTTTAAACATATGCAAGAAGATCTGCCGGCTTCGCGATCATATGCTCCGGATCTGCTTCTCTTAATTCCTGTTCGGAACGGAAGCCCCAAGTTACACTAATCGTCTTAAGACCTGCATTCTTTCCCGTTTCTATATCCACTTCAGAATCTCCCACATACAGACATTCCGATGCCTCTGCACCCAGTACCTCCAGAATATGCCATACACCATCCGGCGCGGGTTTTCTCCTAATTCCTTCCTGCTGCCCGGACACGTAATCAAACACTCCGTCACCAAAGATCTTACGCACAACCTTTACCGCCTGTGCATGTGGTTTGTTGGATAATACGGCGAGTTTGATTCCTCTGTCTTTCAATGCTTTTAACATCTCCGGAATCCCCTCGTAAAGTGTTACATGATATGTACAATTCTGATCAAATATACGTCCGTAAATTTTCATTCCTTCTTCAATTCTTGAAGCCTTAGGATCCCCCGACACTTTCAGAGATTCTTCGATCAGAACTCTTGCTCCGTTTCCGACAAACATTCTGCACTGATCCTTTGTGATCTGGGAGAGCCCCATCTCCTTCAGTGTCAGATTCACAGAATATGTCATAGATTCCAATGTATTTGTTAATGTTCCATCCAGGTCAAATATACAAGCTTTCATTATACAAATCCCTCCTGCAAATATCATAGTATGAGACTGTCAAAAATGCAATACTAAAAAAATCTATCAGACTTTTTTGTCATATACATGACACACAAAGCGATACGCCAGCCCTTAGATAAGGTACTGGCGCATTGTTTTCAACGCATTCTTTTCAAGTCTGCTCACCTGAGCCTGTGATATCTGTATTTCATCTGCAACCTCCATCTGTGTTTTTCCCTGAAAAAACCGAAGCTTTATAATATACCGTTCCCTCTCTCCCAGATGTTTCATTGCTTCTTCCAATGATAAATCTTCTATCCACTTTTCTTCTTTATTCGTCTGATCACTTAACTGATCCATTACATAGAGTGCATCTCCTCCATCATTGTACACCGGTTCCTGAAGGCTCATAGGTACCTGGATTGCATCCAGTGCAAATACAATATCTTCTTTGGATATTCCGATCTCCTCAGCGATTTCCTGTACTGTAGGCTCTTTCTGATTCTTCTTCATATAGTTTTCCTTAGCATAAATTGCCTTGTATGCAGTGTCTCTGAGTGACCGGCTGACTCTTATGGAATTATTATCTCTCATGTACCTTCTGATTTCTCCGATAATCATAGGTACTGCATAAGTGGAAAATTTTACCTCTAATTCTGTATTAAAATTATTGATTGCTTTAATAAGGCCAATACAGCCAATCTGGAACAGATCATCCGGATTCTCTCCACTTGCACCGAACCTCCTTATTACACTTAAGACAAGTCTTAGATTACCTTTGATATATTCTTCTTTCGCTTCCTGATCTCCCGCTTTAATACGCACAAACAAAGCTTCCTTCTCCTTTTCATTCAGGATCGGAAGCTTTGCTGTATTCACACCACATATTTCTACTTTTCCCTGTGCCATTGCGAACCTCCTGTCAGAATCTTCTCTATCAGTTTCTAGTAAAATGATTCTCCATATCGCACAGGCTTATGCGGATTCTTATGAAATTAAAAAAACTTTTACTCCTTGACATCCGGTCTGACGTTGGTTATCTGTCCCATTTGTCTGCCAGATTTTGGATCTGTGTTTCAAATTTTGCCATATCTTTATTGGCAATTCCTTCGTTCTTATATACTACATTTAACAGACGTTTGGCTGCTGCCACCAGACGGTTAAATGCAGATGCACTTTTAATCTTATTCGGCTTTTCTTCTGCCTTCTTCGGAATCTTCTGACCAATGGTAATGATCTCATTTGTCGCAAGATCTACGGAACCTCCGGAATACGGTGCAAATGCCGGGCAGCCAAATTGCTCTTCTACAAGCGCAGCAAAATGATCCGTCACTGTATCCTCACCATGTACAACCATCACACGGTCCGGTACCTTTTCAAATCCTGCGAGCCAGTCTAACAGTCCATTCATATCTGCATGTCCGCTGATTCCCCTTAACACTTCTATCTTTGCGTTGACCGTGATGTTCTCACCAAATAATTTCACACTCTGTGCACCTTCGATCAGCTTTCTTCCAAGCGTTCCCACTGCCTGATATCCAACAAAACAGATGGTACATTCCGGCCGCCACAGATTATGTTTCAAGTGATGCCTGATACGTCCGGCCTCACACATACCGGAAGCAGACAGGATTACTTTAGGTTTCGTATCAAAATTAATCTGTCTGGATTCATCACTGGTAATCGTTGTCTTGAGTCCCTGGAACAACAGTGGGTTAATTCCCTGATTGACAAGCGCCATTGCGTCTTCATCAAAGCATCCTTTGACATTTTTATTAAACACATTGGTCGCTTCAATTGCCAGCGGACTGTCTACATACACTTCAAATCCCGGGAATTCCGGAAGCAGATTCTTTTCTTTTATCTCTCTGATAAAATACAGGATTTCCTGCGTACGTCCTACCGCAAACGATGGGATTACTACATTGCCTCCTTTTTGGAATGTTTCCCGTAAAATTCTTGTAAATTCGCCGACATAATCCGGAATATCCTCTCCATGTGTCCGGTCTCCATATGTAGATTCGATCACTACATAATCTGCTTCTTTTACCAGCTGCGGATCTTTGATGATCGGTTGATTCTTGTTACCCACATCTCCGGAAAATACGATCTTTTTAGAAACTTCTCCTTCTGTTACCCACACTTCAATACTTGCGGATCCCAGAAGATGCCCTACATCATTAAATCTGACTTCTATTCCGTCACACAATGTAATCTTCTGACCGTAATCCACAGGTGCCAGAAGCTTGGTCGCCGCATCTGCATCTGCAACCGTATAAATCGGTTCGTATTCCGGTTCCCCGCTTCGTCTTGCCTTCCGGTTTCTCCATTCCGCCTCAAATTCCTGAATATGGGCACTGTCACGCAACATGATATCGCACAAATCTGCCGTTGCAAATGTTGTAATGATCTCTCCGGAAAATCCCTTTTTAACCAATAACGGAATATTTCCCGAATGATCGATATGTGCATGTGTCAGAAGAATGTAATCTACCTCTCCCGGTGTAACAGGAAGTTCCTGATTCTCATAAAGATCCGGTCCTTGTTCCATTCCACAGTCAATCAGAATATTCTTTCCACACGCTTCAAGAAGATGGCAGCTTCCAGTCACTTCATGGGCTGCTCCAAAAAAGCTAAGTCTCATATGACCAACCCCTTTTTTCTTTTTATTGTATCATATTTTCATGAATACTTCACCATCTCCCGACGCAATCTTTGCATAATCTTTTTCTCCAGTCTGGATATATAGGACTGGGAAATCCCCAGCATATCCGCTACTTCTTTCTGAGTCTTTTCTTCTCCATCCTCCGTTCCAAGTCCAAATCTCATTCTTATGATCATCTGCTCTCTTCCAGACAGACGTCCAATAGCTCTGATGAGCACCTTCTTTTCTGCTTCATTCTCTAAATCCTTATAAATCGCATCTTCTTCCGTCCCCAGGATATCTGATAACAACAGCTCATTACCATCCCAGTCTACATTCAGCGGTTCATCTATCGATACTTCCATTCTCGTTTTATTATTTCTCCGCAAATACATTAATATCTCATTTTCAATACATCTGGATGCATAGGTTGCAAGTTTGATATTTTTATCAGGATTAAATGTATTAATTGCTTTTATAAGACCAATCGTTCCTATGGATATCAGATCCTCTACCCCCACTCCTGTATTGTCAAATTTCTTTGCTATATATACCACCAGGCGCAAATTATGTTCAATCAGTATTTTCCTTGCATTTTCATCTTTTTCTGTCCCAAGGTCTTTGATTGCTTTCTTTTCTGCCGCCGCTTCTAAAGGTGCAGGCAGAATATCCGATCCGCCTATGTAATGAATGTCTTTTCTGTCCGCAAAAAAGAGTGTCTTCAAATCCGGAATTACTTTCAATTTAAACTGATGTGGAACTGCTACTTTTATCACCATTTTTCTTTCCTCCTGCCAATATATCTGGATTTATGATCATCTGATAATTTTCTGACCCTAATTCTTCTTCACATACCGCCACTAATGGATGTTCTACATTTATCCTGTATCCATCCCGTATGATCTGTATCTTATCCATGCGAAATGCAGGCATAACTCCCTCTTTTTTCCCAATGGAATGATATGGAATATATCTGAATCGTTCCGGTTGCTTTCCTTCTGTCAATCTCTTTACAGATGCCTGATCCATAACACTGACCGGATCTTTACTCACTGTATCCTTCAATGTATTTCCTGTATCTATAAGGGCTCTCAGTCTACAATTTCGTTCTCCGAAAAACACCACCACTTCACAGTAACGATTTCCTTTCTCCGAAAACAATAAAATGATCTTCCAGATTCCCAACACCACATAATAACTGATGACTGCCAATGCAAAGAATACACTTCCCTGCCGCAGATACTGTCCCGCAAACTGTAATACTCCCCCTAAAAGAAAAGACTCTATATATAAAATTACCCATCCTCTGAACAATTCCCGGCCCCATTTTAATCCCAGACCGGTTCTTAGCATCAATACATTAATGACGCCATGAAATACTATAAATTTCGCCCAAGTTGTCTTACACGGCCATATCACAACAACACAGGTCAATACTGCTCCCAGTACGCCTCCCGCTATTATGCGGCCATATCTCACCGGACATGCCAATGCCTTCTTTAGTAAAGCCAAAAGAATTGTATCCATCGTAAAGTTCATCAAAAAGAACACATCTACATATAATTCATAGTACACATCAGGCCTTCTTTCTCTTTCCGTGCACAGAAATAGATTTGTTGTTTCAAACAAGTATCATTATATAGATTTTATAGAAAGGATTTTGTCATATGATGTATGATATGCCGGTTTTCGTTCGACTGCTTTCGTAAACAAAAGAACATTTAAGAAAGAAAAGAAGAAAAAAAGAAAGAACTGTGCACACTTCAAATTCATGTGCATCAGTTCTTCTGTCTTTTTTAAGTAATATAACTCTTTATGTGATTGTTATTTTTTAAAGAAATCCGGAATTTTGATTGACTGCTCTTTCACTTTACTTGCCGGTGTTCTTGGTGTATCCAATGTAGGAGTTGTTCCACCAATCGGTCTTCTTGCAGTTGTTCCAGCATTTTCTCTCTGTGTTGTTGTTCCAAAATCAAGTCTTGGTGAAACCGGACGTTCAGCCTGCTGTGTACGTACAGTCTGCTGCTGCGTATACATCGTATTATTCTGACGTGTCGGTCTTTCATATGCGGATGCATGTCCCTGCTGACCATGTGGCATAGCCGAAGATCTGCCCTGATTCTCCAGTCTTGATTTTAACTTTGAAGCACTTCCTCCAACATTGTGAAGTCCTGTAGCAATTACAGTGATTGTTGCTTCATCTGCTCTGGAATCATCGTACATAGCACCAAAGATGATATTTGCATCTTCTCCTGCAAGTTCCTGTACATATTCTGCCGCATCAGCTGCATCCATAAGTGTGATATCTCCGGATACATTGATGATAACATGTGATGCTCCTGCAATCGTTGTCTCCAGAAGAGGACTGGCAACCGCCTGTTTCACAGCCTCCAGAGCCTTATCATCACCGCGTCCCTGACCGATACCGATATGGGCAATACCTTTATCTGTCATAACAGTCTGTACATCTGCGAAGTCAAGGTTAATCAGTGAAGGTACATTGATCAGGTCTGTGATTCCCTGAATACCCTGCTGTAATACTTCGTCAGCTTTCTTTAAAGCTTCCGGCATTGTTGTGCGTCTGTCAACAATCTCCAGCAGTTTATCATTTGGAATTACGATCAGCGTATCCACACTTTCTTTTAATTTTTCAATTCCCGCAAGGGCATTGTTCATACGTGTCTTAGACTCAAAACGGAACGGTTTTGTTACAACACCTACGGTTAATGCTCCCTGTTCTTTTGCAATACGTGCAATCACTGGTGTAGCACCTGTTCCGGTACCACCGCCCATACCGCATGTTACAAATACCATGTCGGCACCTTTCAGTGCTGCTGATATTTCTTCTGCACTTTCTTCTGCTGCTTTCTCACCGATCTCCGGTCTTGCACCGGCTCCCAGACCTTTGGTAATCTTATCACCGATCTGCATCAGTGTCGGAGCTTTACACAGCTGAAGTGCCTGTTTATCTGTATTGACCGCTATAAATTCAACACCGGCAATCTGCTCATCAATCATTCGGTTTACCGCGTTATTACCGCCTCCACCTACTCCAACAACAATAATCTTTGCCGCTGCTTCTGATTCGTTTGTTTTAATTTCTAGCAAGGGTTTCTCCTCCTTTGTTATCCTTATTATATATTATACATCCCATTGATAGAGCAAGTGAGATGAACTCAGTTTGCTATATATAGTATATAATATAGACTTTCGTATAAAATATCAATAGAATTTCTCTAATTTTCTTAATTTTCTTGTGAAATATCTTCCATTTCAAATGTAATCGTAGTGTTATTCTCAGAATACGACTCCAAATGCAAAATTCCCGTTTTATCTCCCAGCTTTTTTAAGATTGGTCTGATCTGAGCGATCTGTTCTGCGGATACCTGATTTCCAAGGCATGCTCTTACGTTTCCAAAATCCATATAGATCTGCTGATCCTTTACATATATCTTTTCCGGGTATATTCCATACCTCTGGCTTTCCCCACATGCTTCTACTATTTCGGAAAATTTCGTCTGATTTGTCGTTTTAATCTGGCTGTACAGTTTATTTTTCTTTATTTTTAATCCACTGACAACCGGTATCTTGCTGTCTTTCACTTCAGTTTCATTTACTACAAGCCCCGTCTGATCAAAATAACTGTATTTTTTTCCCGATTTCACACAGCCTACCATTGTCTTTTCTTTTACGATAATTTTTAGCGTCCATGGATTTTTCATACTGACTTTCAATGTATCCAGGCACTCCGGCTTCTTTCCTTGGCCCAACGAATACTTTGCCAGTACATACAGGGAATTCTTCGACAGTTTATCATTCTGTACACATTCAACTATTTCCTGACTGTCACAGTATTCATTACCGCTTACTTCCACTTTCTGAATATAGAATAGCAAAACAGTTCCAAGGATTATAATGGCAGCCGCCAATATCAAAACAATCAAGGCATATGCATGATGTTTTTTCTTTTTATCTTTTCTTTTCTTTTTTGTACCTTCTCTTTTCTGATTCTGGTTTCCCATATATCATTCATACTTCCTTTCATTCTTGTGTCTCATCCACATGTATATTATTTTACCAAAGATGACACATTCAGCACAAGCCCCATTTCAAAAAGCAGGAACATAACCGAAGTTCCTCCATAACTGATAAACGGAAGTGTTATTCCTGTATTCGGGATCGTATTCGTCACCACCGCAATGTTCAGGATTACCTGTATCATCATATGTGCCATTGCCCCGGATGCAATCAATGCACCCTCCAGATCCGGTGCATGTGAAGCTATCACAAAAAAACGCCAGATTAAGATTAAAAATAATAATAATACAAAAGATGCGCCTACCAGACCTAATTCCTCACATATGATAGAAAAAATCATATCATTCTGGGCTTCCGGCACAAATCCCAATTTCTGAATACTGCTTCCAAATCCTTTTCCAAACAATCCTCCCGAACCAATTGCATACAGACCTTGCAATGTCTGATAACCCTTTTCATAATTTTCCGGATGCCGCCATATCTGCAGACGTTCCAGACGATAACTTTCCATTGCAAGAAATATTCCCATAAATGCACAGCCAAGAAATATCATCCATGCAAACTGACCATATTTTGGGCTTGCAACAAATACCAATACTACGGCTATTCCAAGAATAATGATTGCTGTACTTAGATTACTTGCCCCTACCAGTCCTACAACCGGCAGAACACTTACAACTATTTTACAGACCGTTGTAAATTTCCCCATGCTTTTTACATTTCGCATAATCACGTACGTCAAAAACAATATAACCGCAACTTTTGCAAATTCCGACGGTTGAAAAGAAAACGGACCCAAAGATAACCATCTTTTGGATCCGTTATATTCATCACCAATCAGAAGAACCGCAATACCCAGCAGAACAGATACCAGATACCCCGGTACTGACCATTTTTTCCAGACATGATAATCCACTCTGGCGATGATCCACATACCTGCTATTCCAAGAAGCGTTGCAAATATCTGTTTTTTCAGATAGTAAAACGAATCCTGAAATTTGAGTTTCCCATTATATGCACTTGTGCTGTAAAGAATCACAAGCCCTGTTACAATAATAATCCCCAGTACGATGACCAGAGCATAATCATACGCTCTTTGTTTCGATCGTTCCAAGCCATCCACTCCTTATAAGGAATTTACAATTTCTTTGAACTTCTCTCCACGTACTTCATAACTCGGGAACATATCCCAGCTTGCACATGCAGGTGAAAGCAGAACTGCCTCTCCTGACTCTGCAATTTTTGCTGCAGTAAGAACTGCTTCCTCAAATGAATCTACAAACATATAGTCTTTAAATCCACATTTTTCTGCATCTGCTGCTATCTTCTCTTTTGTATCCCCAAGAAGGATCAGTTTTTTTACTTTACCGTCAAAACTGTTAATCCATTCTGTATACTCAGATCCTTTATCATATCCTCCACCGATCAATACTGTCGGGCGCTTCATTGCCTGAATTGCCTTGATCGCCGCATCCGGATTTGTTCCCTTTGAATCATTGTAATATGTAACACCTTTTTTCTCTGTTACATATTCAATACGATGCTCTACTCCTTTAAATGCCTTGACGCTTTCACGTATCACATCTACCGGCACTCCATAAACTGCTGCCATTGCACATGCTGCCATAACATTCTCATGATTATGCGTTCCCAGGATCTGCAATTCATCCACATGACAGATTGTTTCTTTTACTCCGCCATAATTGTAAATAATATTGCCTTCCTCGAGATAGATTCCCTCTTCTAGTTTACGCTGACTGCTGAAATATAGAACATTTGCTTTGATTTCTTCTCCAAATTCTCTTGTAAGCCTGTCCTCATAATTTAAAATGCAATAATCATCTTCTGTCTGATTCTTTGCAATATTTTTCTTTGCATTGACATATGCTTCCATCGTATGATGGCGATTCAGATGATCCGGTGTGAAATTCAGGATTGCACTTACTCTCGGTCTGAAATCCACAATGCTCTCCAGCTGGAAACTGCTCATCTCGGCAACTGTGATTGTATTGTCTGTCATCTTCTCAACTGCTGTTGTATATGGTGTTCCAATATTTCCCACAACAAAGACATCTTCCTGATAGTTCTTCATAATCTCTCCCAGAAGTGTTGTTGTGGTTGTTTTACCATTTGTACCGGTAATTGCAAGGACATCACCTTTACCGAACTGATATGCAAGCTCGACTTCTCCAATTACCGTAATTCCCTGCTCACGCATTTTTTCAATCACAGGAAGATCCGTCGGCACACCCGGACTTAATACTGTCATATCAAGATTTTCCAGAACTTCTTCCGGGAAATCTCCGATCACGATCTTGGCACTGCTGTCTTCTCCAAGTTGTTTTTTTATCTTTTCCTCTGTCAGTTTCTGGTTTCCATCGTACATTATTACTTCTGCACCATGTCTTTCAAGAATCTGTCCTGCTCCGATTCCACTGATTCCAAGACCAAACACAAGTACTTTCTTACCTTTTACTTCCATGATATCCTCCTACATAGCCATCAGAGCGATCAGACATAAGATTGCTGTAATAATAGAAAATACTGCAACAACTCTCGTCTCTGACCATCCGCACAGCTCAAAATGATGATGTATCGGCGCCATTTTGAATATTCTCTTACCGCCGGTCTTTTTAAAATATGTTACCTGGATCATAACCGATAATACTTCTATCAGATAGATAAATCCAACAATGATAATAAAGATTGGCATCTGAAGCATGTATGCCGCTGAAGCAACAAATCCTCCAAGTGCCAGCGAACCTGTATCTCCCATAAATACACTGGCCGGATATACATTAAACAGCAGGAACCCAAGAAGTGCTCCTACAACCGCACAGGTAATTGGCTCAATTCCACTTTTGGTACCGATCGCAACCACCGTGAAAAATGTTGCTACAAGTACGGTAACACTTGATGCCAGACCATCCAGACCATCTGTAAAGTTTACACCGTTAACAGTTCCAATTACAACAAAGAACATCAATGGAATCGCAACCCATCCGATATCCAGATATTTTCCACCTGTAAATGGAATCAGCATCGTAAGCGAAACTCCTGCAAATTTAACCATATAAAATGCAAAGATCGCAGTCACTACGATTTGAAGAGCCATCTTCTGCTTTGGATATAAGCCGTCAGAACGTTTCATCACAACTTTCAGATAATCATCCAGGAATCCGATCAGTCCAAAACCAAGTGTCAGAAACAGAATCGGAATAATCTTTGGATAACGACCAATATAAATAACTGAAGTAATCACAACAGCCAGCAGGATCATTACTCCTCCCATTGTCGGAGTTCCCGTCTTCTTAAGATGAGACTGTACACCGTCCTCTCTCTCCGTCTGGTCCATCTTCAGTCTTCTAAGTACTGGTATTACAAGAGGACCAAGAATCACACTTAATACAAATGAAATCAATACTGGAATAAACACTTTATAATCCATAATCCACCTCTTTAATTCTTTTGTTATTCAGTTAATCTCTAACTTTACCTAGTATACTGCATTTCCTACTGTTTTTCAATGCCAAGATACGGCAATATATTTTCAAAAATTTTTCCGATCACCGGTGCCGCAATGGTTCCTCCGTAATAGACTCCCTGTGGATTATATATTACACACATTCCAAGGATCTGCGGATCATCTGCCGGTGCAAATCCTACAAAAGATGATATATATTTGTTGGCACTTCTCGGAAGTGTCTGGGAAGTTGCCGTCTTTCCCCCGATCCTGTATCCTTCTACATATGCATTCTTTCCGGACCCATCTGCCACTACACTCTCCAGAAGTTCCCGCATTGTCTGTGATGTTTTTTCAGACACAATATGCTTTTTTGCATTATATCGAAATGTTTTCACTTTTTTTCCTTCCGCACTCAATACTTCCACTCCAAAATGCGGAGTCACCCTTCTTCCTCCATTAACCAGTGCACTCACCGTCGTTGCAAGCTGGATTGGTGTAATCTGAAATGACTGTCCGAAACTGATCGTCGCAAGTTCAACCTGCCCTACATTTTCTTTTTTATGCATAATCGTTCCTGCTTCTCCCGGTATATCTACCCCGGTCAGGTCCATCAGCCCAAACTGTCTGAAATAATCAAAAAAACGATCCACTCCTATCCTTAATCCTACTTCAATAAATACCGGATTACATGAATTTTGTATCCCCTGTACAAAATTTTCTGCCCCATGTCCCCCAACTTTATGGCAGCGGATCCGCCTGTCTTCCACAACTTTATACCCCGGACAGCTAAACTGATCTGTAAGATGCACTGCTCCTTCTTCCAGTCCTGCCGATGCCGTAATAATTTTAAATGTACTTCCCGGTTCATAGGTATCATTAATACAGCCATTTCTCCACATCTGATTTAATGCATCCTGTCTCTGTTCATCCGTCAGGTTTTCACCTGTCTCTTCATTATTCAGCATAAACGGCTGATTCAGATCAAATTCCGGAACGTTCACCATTGCATAGATTTCTCCGTTCTGTGGATTCATAAGTATAATTCCCACTTTGTCAGCCTGCTTCTCCGTTCTCACTTTTTCAGCCATCTGTAGTGCATACTTCTGCATCGTATAATCCAGGCTGATCCTCAACGTATTTCCTGCTTCCGGTTCCAGTCTGTCCTCTGCCACACCATCCAGTTCAATCCCTCTGGCATCCGTTGTTGTCAGAATCTTTCCGTTTATCCCCTTCAGGTACTTTTCATATTTTACTTCCAGTCCTACAATTCCCTGATTATCCCCTCCTGTAAATCCCAGCACCTTAGATGCCAGCTCATTATACGGATAATAACGTTTAAAGTCCTCGTCTACCTTCACACCGGCCAGGCCAAGATTTCTGATTTTGTCTCCTGTTCTTTTATCTACATTGGACCGGATCCTTTCTATCGATGAAATCTTTTCTACTTTTTTTCTAACCTGGTCTGCATCCATTTCCAGAAACTCTGACAATTTTTCGATTACTTTTTCAGGATTTTCAATCTGGCTGTGGATCACAGAAATCGTACATACCGTCCGATTGGTTGCAAGTACGGTTCCATTTCTGTCAATGATCTCACCTCTTGCTGCCTTAATATCCCGTTCCCTTTCATGCAGATCTTCTGCTTTCTGCTGATAGTACTCTGCATCAAATACCATCAGATATACCAGTCTTCCGATCAGATACAGAATCAGGATAAACGCCGCCAGAAAAACAACCAGAATTTTCTTTTTATGAAACGTTTTATTTTTCATAACAAAAATCCCCATAAAAATTTTCATAATAATATATGAAAACTTTTATGGGGTTATGAACATATAACTTACTGTTGTGCTGTCTGAGTCGTCTGTGTATCTGTATTGGAAGCACTATCCGTTTTCTTCTCTATACCAAGATACGGGAAAATATCAGTCATGATCTGTGACGCAAGCTGTGTTGCATACCCACTGTTAGCCTGAACAGCCGAATTCGGCTCGTCAATAACTACATACACCATAACCTGCGGATTCTCCTGTGGTGCATATCCGATAAATGAAACCAGGTATTTTCCATTACCACGAGGAAGTTTTTCGGCCGTACCGGTCTTACCGCCAACTGCATATCCTTCTACTGCGGCACTTGCTCCGGTTCCTTCTTCTACTACACCCATCATATAATCTTTGATAATATCACTTGTTTCTTTTGAAATCGTCTTCTTTACCAGTACTGGATCCTTATTTTCTGTAACGTTTCCATTATCATCCTGAATCTGTTTTACTACATGTGGTTCATAATAGTTACCACCATTGATCAGAGAAGAGAATGACGCCGCCATCTGAGTCATCGTGACATTAAAGTTCTGACCAAATGCGTTCGTCGCAAGACTGGCCGGATCCATCGTCGCCGGTGTATATAACAGCCCGCTGGTTTCTCCTTCTCCTGGCAGATCGATTCCTGTATATTCGCCAAATCCGAACAGCCTCTGATATCTGCAGAATTCCTCGGTTCCTATACTTGCACCAATCTGCATTAACGCCACATTACATGAATTTTCCAGAGCCTGCTTCAAACTCTCCGGTCCATGTCCGGAACGGTTGCTGCAATGAATATCATGATCTCCGACATGCATGACACCGCCACAGACATAATTTTCATTTCCTGTAAGAACCCCCGTCTCAAGTCCCGCGGAAATTGTAAATGGTTTGAATGTCGAACCTGGCTCATACGTATTGCTGACACAATAGTTATTCCAGAGATCATTCAGTGTATCCAGTTTTTCCTGATCCGTCATTTTCTTCAGCTGTTCTTCTGTATAATATTTTGTCAGATCTCTCGGATTGTTCAGATCGTAATTCGGATATGATGCTTCCGCCAGTATCTCACCATTCTGGGGATTCATAACGATCACACCGGTATTCTTACTTCCTTCACCCTGTGTTGCTTCATTTTTATGCTCTTCATTAAATTCAAGTATATGTTGTTCTACAATACTCTGAAGCTGAAGGTCGATCGTTGAGACAACCGTACTTCCATTATCTGGTTCTTTTACCGTTCTTTCATATCCCGAATCTTCATCCAGATATCCATACTCTCTTCCATCCGTACCATTTAAAATCGAATTATAAGAAGCCTCTATTCCGTTGCTTCCTACATTTCCATTTGTTGTAAATCCGATCACGTCACTTGCCAGTGTCTTATATGGATATTTTCTCGTATAATCTTCTTCCATCCAGACTCCCTGTACGTTAGGATTTTTATCAGTGTCAGATGTAATCTTCTCAAACTTCTGATATGCTTCGTAATTTACTCCCTTTTTCAGTACAAGATATCTGCTGTTCGGATTCTTTTTGATCTGCTTTCTTACATCTTTTTTCTTTAAATCAAAACATTTTGATAAGGCTTTTATCGTCGGATTGATATACTTTTTATTACTGGTAATTGTCTTGGCATCTACTACTACATTGTATACTCTTTCGCTCGTTGCAAGTTTTGTGCCATTTCTGTCTACGATATCTCCACGCTTAAATGGAATCGTGCGATTATTATACTGCTGCTGATCTAATACAACCTTCGTATATTTTTCGCCCTTCGAAGCATTAATATACGTAATCCACCCTATCAAGAAAACAAAAGCTAGTATAATCGCTCCAAAGAGCATTACTAGCTTTTTCTGCATAAGGCCTGAAATTTTTTTCTTAAAGAAATTTGTCTTCTTTCTTGCCATAATCCCACCTATTTCTTATTCTTGTCTGACTGAGCAAGCACACCATTTTCCGGGATATCCTCATACTGTTTCACATAATCAGACGCCGGATTATCATATTCCACAATCTGATCTGGTGTGGCATATGTCATTCCCAACTGATTAATTGCTTTTTCTCGGATCTCATCCAGATTTACGGAATCCACGACCGCATTATACTTTGTCGTATTCTCCTCTTTCAGATCTGCAAGCTCTTCCTGCAATGCAGTTACATTCTTTGAATGCTTTGTTAATTCAGACTGTAATCGTACATAATTAACGCACAATAGCAACACAATTGTTGCTGCAATTGCAAGGAACACTACGTACGCTGCATTCATATGAAGTGCACGATTTCTATTTTTCTGTACCTGTCTGCTTACTTTTTTTCTTCTTTTTACGGATGATCGGTTCTTTTTGGGTTCATATTTCGGTTTTGCAACTACATTGCTATACATATAAGCCTGTCCCGCTTTCGAACGCGCAGAACTATATCCGCCGGACTGGCGTCTATCGCTTGCATAACTTTTTCTTGCTGCCATTTACGCCACTCCTTTCTAATTGTTCATATATCCTGTCCTATCTCTAACGGCGCTCAAATATTCTGAGCTTTGCACTTTTAGAACGGCTGTTATATTCTAATTCTTCCTCACTTGGAAGAATCGGCTTTCTGGTAACAACACACCCTTTGGAAACTTTTCCACATACGCACACAGGAAAATCCGGAGGGCACGTACATGGATTTTCATTTTTCTTAAATGCACTCTTTACAATCCGGTCTTCCAGCGAATGGAATGTGATAATACACAACCTTCCACCAGGGTTCAATATTTCAATCATGTCATCCAGAGAATTTTTTAATACGTCCAATTCCCTGTTTAATTCAATTCGAATAGCCTGGAACGTCCTTTTTGCAGGATGCCCAGACTTTTTCTGATATTTCATTGGTATCGAGGCTCTGATAATCTCTGTCAACTGCCCCGTAGTCTCGATAGGATTTGTACCACGTGCTGCTACGATATGTTTGGCAATGTTCTTTGCAAACTTATCCTCCCCGTAGTCCCTGATCACACGGTATAAATCCATCTCAGAGTAGTCATTGACGATGTCTCTGGCTGTCATCTTCTGACGTCTGTCCATTCTCATATCCA
>OLRG01001839.1_pt1 | contig 16224 bp, 7 predicted proteins | sample 1672331 | NCBI WGS metagenome assembly OLRG01 (sample SAMEA3136672, study PRJEB25190) | human gut metagenome
CTGTTAGGCAGCTGCCAGAGTGTAGAACAACTGTCCATTGATTATATGCTTCCGGCAGAAGTCAGTTTCCCGGCAACACTGAAACGTGTGGCTGTTGTCAACAACATGCCAAACGTACCGGACAACAAACTCATCATCACTGAGGAAGAACAGAAAAAAAGCGAGAATGAGGTGGCACGCCTCACCAACTACTACAATGGAGACGCCGCAATAACAACCGAATCCCTTGCAGAGGCCCTTGCCAACGAAAACTACTTTGAAGAGGTTGTGATATGCGACTCTGCCCTCCGGAGTAAAGACATCAATCCCCGCGAAAGCACATTATCGAGAGATGAAGTACTGGAACTTACACAGAATTTGGACGTAGATTTCCTGATAGCCCTGGAAAACATACAAATGCGTTCCAATCGCAAGATAAGTTATATGCCCGACTGGGGTGTGTTCCTCGGCACAGTGGATGTAAAGGTATATCCTACCGTCAGAATATATTTACCTAACCGCAAAGGTCCTATGGTGACCGTCAACAGCAATGACAGTATTTTCTGGGAAGAGGCAGGAAATGGTGAAGCGTCAGTACGTTCCCGCCTCATCAGCGAAGAAGACATGGTGAAGCAAGCATCTGAATTTGCAGGAACGGTTCCGGTAAGACATCTACTCCCCTATTGGAAAACCAGTAACCGCTATCTCTTCAGTGGTGGTTCTGTAAATATGCGTGACGCAGCCGTATATGCCAAAGAAGAAAATTGGAGTAAAGCAGTAGAGCTCTGGAAGCAGACCTACGAAACAAAAAAAGGAAAACAGAAAATGTATGCAGCCTATAACACCGCTTTGGGCTACGAAATGCAAGACAGCATAGATACTGCCTTGGAATGGGCATTAAAAGCGCAAACCCTTGCCCGTGAGAAAAGCAAGACAGACAAAAAAGAGACAGGCGAAATACATAATGGAACCATCTCCTATTATATCTTTATCAGCATGTATGTAGACGAATTGGAGAAACGAAAAGAGGGAATGGCACGCCTGAACATGCAAATGAACAGATTTGATGATGATTTTTAGTCAAATGATGCAGAGATAACCGTTTTTTTTATACCTTTGAACAACCATTAAGAAAAGAAAGTTATTATGAAGCTCAGTCAATCGTCATTAGCACTCTTGGAGGACACTCTTAAAAAAGCAATCGGCAAATACACCTGCGGTTGCGAACAGACTATCGTTACAGACATTCATCTGCAACCGAATCAGAATTCGGGCGAACTGTCTATCTTTGATGATGAAGATGAAGAGCTTGCCAATACTTCCATTGAAGAATGGATGACATACGAGGGGGATGATTTCTACGAAAATGTAGAGCGTATCTTGTCCTCACTGCTCTGCAACATGAAAAATGAAGGAAAGTTCGACAAGCTGACTATTCTGAAACCATTCTCTTTTGTACTGGTGGATGATGATAGAGAAACAATAGCAGAACTGTTGCTGATGGATGATGATACTCTATTGGTCAATGAAGAGCTACTGAAAGGATTGGATGAGGAACTGGATTCTTTTCTGAAAGAGCTGCTGGAAAAATAATATTCCAAACAATCAACCTATAAGGAAAAGAGACCTTCTTATAATAAATTAGCCCCTGCGATATAAAACGACCGCAGGGGCTAATTCTTTTTTACCTATACAATACCTAACGTATCTTAATTCCATAGAAAGAACTTGAGGTGGTAACAAAAAGCATATCCTTCTGCCTTCCACCAATTGCCAAGGAAATCGGGCGTTCTTCTATCTGAATACGTCTCTGCTCTTTACCAGATTTGTCATAGACAAATATTTCACCATCAGCAACATAAACATTCCCGTCAGCATCAGTCACATTACTGTATTGGCCATAAGGACATATTATTCCTTGTTCTGTCAAACGGCCATCCACACCAACAGAAAGTTGTACTGTCGTTTTATTCATCTCATTTACAATATAAACCGGTTCTGACTGACCGGGCACTGTAACAGTCAAAGCACAAGAACGCCCCAAATCATAGGTATCCGGAATAATTGTCACGCCATCCGGAGCGACAAAACTATACTCAGGCATACTGGCAACCACCTTGTCAAAGTCACTTCTCCAGCGACTGGAAGGGTGAATGACTTTCTGTATATTCTTCATACCGGCTGTAACGACACGTGGCATAGGCTTCATCGTAGCATCCACGTTATCCGGATTAAAAGAATACCCCCAAGCACTCCAGCCACTGTTACCCCAACCACTGTACATCGGATTATCATCCGGCAAGCGCACTACCGTTTCCTGCTTGCCGTTCACCAGATAACCCGGCTGAGGGTCATAGCGGAAAATAACCAGTAGATTGTCTTGCGTATCAGTAGCCAATGTAAAAGGCTTCCAGGGATAATCGGCTATCAAAGTAATCTGCTCCGTGTCTGCCGACCATCTATAGATTTTCTTCAGACGGTTTTCACAGAAGTAGATATTTCCTTTACTGTCGGTAGTAGCTCCGGAGGCCAGTTCAAAACCGGTAGCCAGCTTCACAGGCTTGTCCATGACCGTGCAGGAAGGGCGAAGGTTCTTCTCGCTACCCGAAACAGTGAGACGGGCAAAGTCCCACGAATAAACGGGCAACTTCTTATTCATATCATATATAGGAAACTCTATGACTGGCAATATCTGCGTATAATTGTGCATATTACGGAAAGTGATATTCTTGCAATCCCATATGCGGAAACCTATCCTCTTCGGCATAAAGGCACGGATTACGCGATACATCCACACATTTACCATTTCGATATTTTGACAGTTGGACATTTCTGCCATATAACAATCAGGCCCTTCACGACCTTCTTCCTCAAACTGGAAAGCATAAATTTTCCAGTTGGCCACATTATGGAAACGGGCTTCAGTACGGACATGATGCTCCAAAGACATGGCATAAATACGTCCCGGAGTCTTCGTTTCGCTAATATAAAGCCCACTGGCAGCATACGTACTAGCTGTCCAAACATCCTTAATTGTCCCGCCGCCATTGTTTGTAATCCACAAACTCCAATACTGGTTGTCCCAAGCCATATCCTTACCGGTTTCCATGACCGGAGAAGACGGGGAACTAATCCGACGCTCGCCCCTGCGGTAAGACGACTGTCCGGAAGTATTCGGAGCAGGTTTGCGCAAGGTACCGTGCCCACCTACAAACTTCACATCATTCAAGTACGAGCGCTCACCCGCCATCCATTTACAGCCGACAGCACGGTAATTATACGCACCGGTATTAATACCTATGCCATTCAGCATGTCGTCGCCACCTTCGGAAGATTCAACCAAAGGCACAGGCACGCCGAAACCACTGAATGCAGGCTCGCTTTCCTTCAACAGAAATTGAGTCCCAAAAGGATGCAGCCCAATCAGCTTAGTACCGGGAGACAGCTTCAACGTTCTCGTCAGGCGATACCAACCCTGGGGCACATAGATGTTTTTATGCAAAGAGACAGCTTTCTCAAAAACTTCCGTATCATCAGTCTTGCCATCACCTTTTGCCCCTAAGTCTCGGATATTGACCCATGTCTCCATTGCCGGAAGAACCGGAAGGTCCTTGCCAAGTGTAACCGGCAGTTTTGCCACCGGCTCTATTTCACATATTTCCCTGAAAGAAGAAGCATCATTCAAATCCTGATACACCAGACCGTAAGTAAACTCCTTGACTCTGTACATTTTTGCTTTTCCGGCAACTTTCTTTCCACTTTGAGCATAGCCCACCAGTACGGGAACATTCCTGCAATCCACATTCACCAGATTCAATTGCGAAAAAGTATTTCCCTCTACGCTTACCCTGACACCGGCTTCCGAAATATTCTCCCACAACGAATTCTCCACATGAAGGCGGTCTGCCAGATTCTCTGCCATTTCAAAGGCAACGGGCGTATTCTTCACATGCATATTGACGATGGCAAACCCCACCTCTTTTGAATAGACAGCCGCCTTTCTCTGCCCCTCAAAGTAAGTATCGACCATCATCATAGGCCATCCCGGAGAAGTCCTGGAGGAAATTATCCCATATTCACCGCCATAGAACCTGACGTCTTCCAGTTCATTGCCAACATCATACATGCCGGCTTTCCCCGAACCAATCCGAATGTCGCAATGATTGATAAATCCATGCTGGGCAAAATGCGCACGAATGGCGACGGCTTGAGGATTACCTTTGTCTATACGGAAATCTACATTGGACACCGCACTATAGAAAGTACCTGCACCGGCATCCGAAGGCTTCCTGCCCTCTTGTGCCAGCCCTCCCGTAAACCATATCATATAATTTTGAGTAGTCTGGAAACCGGGTGTATCGGCTCCCAAATAAATCACCGGCCGTTTCTTCCCATAACCAATCAGCCGAATGGATGAGGGAATTTGAATCGTCTTGCTAATGCGATAATTTCCTTCCGGCAGAAACAGTATCCCAAAGTTCTTTTCGCGCTTCACCTGATTGATTGCCTCTTGAAGTGCATCGGTCACGTCGGACTTTCCATCAGCCTTGAAGCCGTAATTCTCCGGGGTAAAGTAGAATGCTTCCGGATCGTCCGGTCTTTGCGTATAGGTGGAACCACCCTCTGCCGCCCACCCGGACGGCATATTACCGATAATCCAACAGACTATCAGCAGGTATCTCATTATTTGATAATTTCTCATTACACAGTTTGTTTTAATATGGATTTTCCTTATTTAATACGTACACCAAAGAACTTGGAACGGCCTGTGACAAACAATGTATTGCCATCCTTACCGCCAAACTGTAATGTGGACGGACGTTCGGGAACACGAATCATCCCTTTCTTCTTGCCATCCTTATCAAAAATATAAATTTCCCCATCCGCTATATAGAGGTTTCCTTCCTTATCTACCGCTGAACCAAATTCGCCCTGCTCCACAAAATAGCTCAAGTTGGAGAGCGTGCCGTCATTGGCCACATCCATCTTCACCATTCTGCGGTCATATTCATCAGAGGTATAGAAAGGCTTTCCCGGATAGGCTTCCAGCAGGGAAGAACTACGTGACAAGTCGAAATAATGAGGAATGATGGTTTTTCCATCCGGTGCCAGGAAGCACATTTCAGGAACATAGACCGACACCGCATTGAAATCGTGGAAGTCTCTCCAACGGTTAGAAGGATAAAGAGCCTTATACACGTTCTTCACTTGACCCATCGGAACACGCGGCAACAGTTTGATGGTCTCTTCCGGATTTTCCGGGTCAATGGAGTAGACTCTCATTGTATATGCGGAATTACCATATCCGCTGAAAGAAGTACCTTTTGTATCAGGCATTACCGGCATTTCCTCCGGCTTACCATTAATCAGATATCCCGGCTGCGCATCATATCTGAACAATACCAATAGATTATCTTCTGAATCAAAAGCCAGGTTGGAGGGTTTCCACGGGAAATCTGCCAGCAGCGACAAGCTGTTTGTCTCTACCGACCACTTAAAGATACGACGCATCCGATGGTCGCAGAAGTAAATGTTACCTTTACTGTCGCGCGCAATGCCTTCGGCAAATTCCAAATCGGAAGCCAATTGGTTCACCTTACCTATTTCATTGCCTAACGATTGCTGATGAGGTTCTTTTCCGGTTACAATCAAGCGAGAAAGTTCCCACGGGCGGATGTCAATGTCTTTGTTGACATCGAACACTGCAATGTTATTCGTATATTTAATCTGAGAATAGTTATGCAGGTTCAGAAATGCGATGTTCTCGCAATTGCGGATACGTACAGAACTGTGATACGGTTCATTGACACGGATAACGCGGAACATATACAAGTTTGCAAAGGTCACATCTTTGCAGTCGTCCATCTCTATCGGTTGGCAATCGGTACTTTCGCGGCTCTCTTCCTCGGTTTGCATGCAATACACCTTCCAGTTGGACACCTTGCTGAAACGTACTTCATTTCTTACATGATGCTCGATGGACATGGCATAGATACGCCCCGGAGTAGAAGTATTGTTGGCATAGAAACCATTGGTGGCATATGTGCTTGCTGTCCAGATATCTTTAAAGGTGCCACCACCGTTGTTGGTCACCCACAGACTCCAATACTGGTTGTCCCAAGCAAGATCCATGCCCGAAGCCGCTACCGGATTATCGGGAGAACTGATACGAGCCGGTCTGTTCCACCGGCCACGTGGTTCCTCAACACCCGGTTTAGGTTTCCATAAACCGCCATGCCCGCCTACAAACTTCACGTCATTCATATAAGAATCTGCATTTGCCATCCACTTCACACCTACAGCACGATAGTTATAACCGCCGGTATTGATACCAATGCCCACCAGCATATTTGCACCGCCTTCCGAAGATTCTACCATCGCTTTCGGACCGCCAAAACCACTGAATGCAGCAGTACTTTCGTCCAGCCGGAACTGAGTGCCAAAAGGATGCAGGCCTATCAACTTGGTATCGGGCTTCATCTTCAAAGTTTCGGTAATGCGATACCAGCCCTGGGGCACATAGATATTATCGTACTTGTCAATAGCCTCCTGGATGGCCTTCGTATCATCCGTTTCCCCATCTCCCTTTGCACCGAATTCGCGCAGATTCACCCATGTTGCCATTGCAGGCAGTGCAGGGATGTCCATCAGTTGGGCAACCGGCATCTTCTGTATCGGTTCAATATCAACCAACGTTTCATATTCCGGCATATCCACCATGTTATCCATCTGCAAGCCGTGGTCGTATGACTTTACCTTATAGATTTTATGAGCAACATGGGTGGCCGTATTGCTACGGGTATATTTCGCCAAGGTCGGTACATTCTTACAATATACATTGCGAAAGGTTATCTGATTGTTGCTGTTGTTCTCGTTGGTAATCACCACTGCCGGACCACTTACATTTTCAAAATAGCTGTTTTCCAAAAATAACTTGTCGCAATAATTAGGGTCAATATCAAATACAGCCGGAACATTCTTGGCATACAGATTCACCATTGCCAAACCGGACTCCTGACAACGAAGAGCAGCTACACGTTGTCCCTCAAAATAAGAGTCGACCATCATTACCGGCCATCCGGGAGAGGCTTTTGTCGTATAAATGCCATAATCTCCCCCGTAAAAAGCAACGTTTTCCAACTCATTGCCCACATCGAACAGACCAGCCTTGCCTTTACCTATGTATACGGCCACATAACTGATAAAACTGTGTTGGGCAAAGTGTGTGCGTAGCGCCACTGCATGCGGATTACCATCTTCTATGCGCAAGTTGATATTCGACATGGCACTGTAGAACGTACTGGCACCGGCATCACGGGGTTTCTCACCTTCCTTGACAACGGCTCCCGTAAACCAGAACATGTATTTAGCTTTTCCTTTATCATCAGCTACTTCCTCTTGAAAACCCGGAGAATTCTTAGCCAGAATAAATTCCGGGCGATTCTTTCCATAGCCAATCAAACGAATAGCCGTAGGAATATAAATGGTCTTGCTGATTTTATATTTACCTTCAGGGATAAAAAGGATTCCGAAATTCTTTTCTTTCTTCACTTGATTAATCGCTGCCTGCAAAGCATCCGATACATCCATCTTTCCATCCGCCTTTATAGGATAGTTCTCGGGAGTGAAATAAAAAGCTTCGGAGTCATTGGGTTTTAGAGGATAAATCGAATTCAATTGTACAGCATACAACTGAGTACATATCATCCCCAGCAAAATTAAAATAATCGTGTTCAATTTCTTCATGGTCTTATTTTTAATGTATGGATAAAAAAAGACGTTCTGCCGTCAAGCAGAACGTCTCCCTCTGCTATAAATTACAATTTTATAACTACTACCGGCGCATAATTATGCCGTACAGTGCCCACACCCGAAACATCAGCCAGAGCGCCAATACGGAAATAATAATTCTTGCTGTATTTCAAGACATCAGCATTTTGTCCCAGATCGATGGACAATGTATAAATATCAGCGCTATTTATAGCAGTACTCGGACTAAACACTTGCTTATCAGTCCCTCCATTCAACGTCAATTTCACATTGTTACCTACCCACATATCTGAAAAAGCAAACAACTGAATCTCTTTCAATTTCACTTCTTGTTTACCAGCTTCCAACGAGAATGTAGCAGTAATTACATTGCCATTCTTTTCTACTTTTGGACTTTTGACGCGAATATAAGGAATAACCTTGAAATCATACACATTATCCCCTGACTTAACAACAAAATCCTTCACTTCAAATGGATAAAAATTCCCATTTTCAAAACGAACATCATAAGTGGCAGCAAAAACCATATTGTTACGATATTCTCCGGTATTTGTGATATACCAGGTTTGATCCGTAGCATTAGTAAATCCATGCTCCCTCACTTTAATTGCATTACCGTTTTCCATATCAGAACCTACAAGTTCACCTGTCTGTTCGTCAAGGATAGAACCATGTATGGAAGCATCCGGTCCCTCATAATTATCAATTTCACAAGATGTCAATGCAAATAAGAAGCATGACACAAATAACAATATCTTTTTCATAACTTTCTACTTAATATTATTCAAATTAATGACCTGGATTCTGAACTAAACCATTCGTGGCAATATTAGGTATGCCCCTATAGTAGTTGATGTTCTGGAAAGTACGCCCTCCTCTTGTTTCGTCACCAAAGTAGTTCACCCTTGCAAAGACATATTTAGGCTCTGCACCACGCAAGTCAAGCATCGGCACCAAAGCTTTACGAATTCTATTATTGCTGAACTCAGTATGGAATTCCCTACGACGATTCATATCCCAAAAACGCTTTCCTTCAAACGCCATGGACTGGACGACGCTGCCGCCGCAGGGTGCGTATGCCGAAGAGCGAGCGCAGCTCGCGGCGCTCGGATTTCCGGAGGATGTGTCCGGCTCTACGTCGCAAAGCATTCAAATAGTTCTCAGCCAATTCCTTATCGCCAAATCCACTACCATTTTCCACAACAGCCTCAGCATAATTCAGGTAGACTTCTGCCAAACGCATATCAATATAAGAGGTAGTGGACGAAAGACGGTCGGGAGACATGCTCTCGCCCTCGGGCATATACTTACGAACTCCAAAACCTGTAGCAGTCCAATTAGCATCCTCACCACTGTTCACATTATTAAATCCAGAGAACATGGTTTCACCTTCGGCTCCTAAAGCATAATATGTTGTTCCATTTTTCTGAGTAGACTCGTTTGAATAAGCCACATAGCTATTATTGTCCTTAATAAATCCGCCCTGGATAATAATCTCAGTGCCGGCATAAGATGAACCCGGCACAACCACACTTGCCAACAGACGTGCATCCTTGTTGGCAAACGGTTCATACAAATCGTTATATTTAACAAAAGGTACTGACATCAAGGTGTTCACTACAGAAGCATTATTCATATTATGGAAATTAGGGATATAAGCATCTTCATTCCCATCCGTACGAGTTACAATCTTTGCACTTTTTCCCGTGCCGTCATCCGTATAATCTTCAAACAAATCAACGATTTCCAACATCGGATTGAAACGTCCATATTTCAGAGCGCCCGGATTGACTTGAGGAAGGATATTAAACTGAGCATAGCTATGTCCCTGATTAGTATTGGTTGTTCCATTAAGATACGCTTTACTGAAAATGACCTCTTCATTCTGGTCATTCAGGAACAAGGCCTGGAAGTTTGATGCAGCCTCCTTAACAGTAGCCGGAGCAGGCTTATAAAGAGATTTACCGGAATTCTCTATAAGGAACTTAGATGCTTCAATACATTCTTTATAGAATGCATCGGCATCGGCAGAAGTCATTCCACCCACCAGTTTCTGAGTGACAGCCTCACCAGCCAAAGGTGCCAGATTCCAATACTTGGCTACAGAAGCTGCATGAAGTGCAACTCTTGACTTCAACGCATAAGCTGCCCACTTGGTTACGCGATACAAATCCGAACCAGAAGTCGCATCGGGCAAAGTAGCAGCAGCAAGGGTGCACTCATTCAATACAAATTTCCAAGTATCCAACTCTGTACTGCGGGGAACTGCCACAGCGCCCGGTCCACCATCGGCATAATCATCGTCCTGCACTTTGTCAATCAGAGGAACGCCTCCATATCTTTTTACAAGCCCATAATACATATAAGCACGTGCAAAATGGGCTTCACCAGTCATACGATCCGCATCTGCAACAGAAATTGTTCCTGCTTCTTTGGCTTTTTCTACATTCTGCATAAAAATATTCACCTGACGAATATCTCCATAGGGCCAATAATTGAATCCTTCGTAACCTATATCCACTCCTCCGTCACTACGGGTAGCTTCGTCGGTAAGAAATGCTAAATTAGTAGTTTCATTCACACCATCATAACCGCGTTGATTAAAACCAGCGTTCGGACGATAATTAAAATCTTCCATAGGAATCATGGTATATATGTTTGCCAATAGTGCCTTTACACCACCTTCTGTCTCCAATAACTGATCGGGAGACACTTTATCTAGCGGTTCAAGTTCCAAGAAGGCATTACAACCGGACAATCCCATCAATGCACATAACGAGAATATCGATAAAATATTTTTTTTCATGGTATTTCAGAATTAAAAGTTTATGTTTAACCCAAAGTTATAAGTTCTCATCAACGGATATGCCAGGTTGGCTCCCCAATCCCTTTCCTCACGTTCGGGGTCAGCATCCTTCAAAGCCTTGTTACAGAACGTAAGCAGATTTGAACCATTGACAAAGATACGGGCACTGTTCAACCCGATTCTTTTCATAAATGATTTTGGCAGATTGTAACCGATCTCCATACTCTTCAAACGGAGATAAGTAGCTTGCGGAAGCCAAACGGAAATACCATAATTCCATCTACTACCATTATCCGAAGTATTGGAGAAATTGTGGCGTAATGCCGGATAATAGCCGGCTACCCATTGTGTGGCAGGATTATACGGATCATCTGTTATATTTGCAGGATGCCAACGATCTACATATTTCGCAATTAAATAAGATTTATTTGTCTTGCCACCATATCCCCAAACATCATCATTGGCATATCCGATGGAATAACCGGAAGCTCCTTGAAACAGCATATTGAGATCAAAATTCTTATAAGAAGCCGCCAAAGTCAACCCATACTGGATAGGAGGATTTGCACCGGTTGCCCAAAACTCCGGAACACGGTCACTGCTGTTAATTCTACCATCACCATTCAGGTCAAGCAATCTGTAACTACCCGGAAGCATCTTAGAGTTACCCAAGTTCCCACCAATCAAAGGAGCCGTTTCATACTGTTCCAAAGAAGTATATTGGCCATCGTATTTATACAACCACATCACATTACTGTTACGGTTTTCCTTTCCATTCAGCCATCTATCCATAGAACTGGTATATTCTGCATGTTCCACATGCAGACTTCTTTCACGGGCATACGTAAAATTAGCACTTACTGAATATGAGAAGTCCTTACCGATTTGTCCTCTGTGTCCCAATTCAATCTCAAAACCCCGGTTCCGGTTAGAATTCAGATTTTCCTTCGGGAAACTTGCACCAAATGTATCAGGAGCAGATTGTGCACGGTCGGCCAAAATGCCTTCATTCTTACGATTGAACCACTCGATAGTACCACTCAACTTACCGTTCCATAAGTCAAAATCCAGACCTACATTGGAAATAGAAGATGTAACCCAAGAAAGCCGGTCAGTCACTACACCAGGAGCTACCATACCCATAATCTGGCTGGCACCATCAAAAACATAACCATTAGAAGCCGAATTATAAGCAGATACATATTGGAAAGGATCACCGGCATCATATCCACTTTGTCCAAAAGAACCCCTGATTTTCAAATTAGTAATAAACGGCAAATTGTCCTTGATGAAACTTTCTTCCGAAAGTCGCCATCCGGCACTTACCGACGGGAAGAACGTCCAACGCTTAGAAGGAGCATAACGATAAGAACCATCATAACGCCCTACTACTTCCAACAAGTATTTACCGGCATAATCATAGTTCGCACGCATCAGATAGGCTGCCAAACGGCCAAAACTACGATACCCTGAATTGGTAGCTGTACCCGGACTTGCCTGATTCAAAATATCATTAGTAAACAACTCTGAATATTGCCGGGAACCGGATAATTCATCGCGTCGTGTACTGTTCAACTCTGCCACAGCTGTCACATTCAAATTGTGCTGATTGAAAGAACGCATATAATTAGCCTGCAACCTGCCATAAATCTTCTGATATATTCTCATCGTATTGGAATAAGCATCAGTACTACCTCCCGTACCGGCAGGCGCATCTGTATAATAATCATACAACGGATAAGAACGATTTAAAGAAGAGTTGTTACGATTGTTACCGTCAAATGACCCCAAAAGACTCAATGCCAACCCTTTTACAAAAGGAACTTGCCAATTCAATTCCACATCGGCAGAATACGTCAGGCCTCTGTTCTTGCGATAACCGTCTATATCCGGATCAACCAACGCAAAAGGATTCTTGTTTTCAGGACCGATTGCAGACAAATGATTGGGATTATTAATCGTATGAGTACCGATACCACGGTCATTAACCATCAAAGTCTTAAAAGTCCACATAAAATCCTCTCTCGGCCTTTGGGTTTCATCCCAACGCCCGGACAGATTCACATTCAGTTTCAGCCCTTTCGTAAGCTCTGCAGTCAGGTTACTTCTCAGATTATATCTATGATAGTATTGGATACCACTCTTCAGCAAACCATTATCGCCATTATAGCCGAAGCTCACATAATATTTCACCTTATCCGTTCCGCCTCTCACAGAAACAGTATGCGATTGCTGGAACGCCAGTTTATTCATAAACATGTCAATCCAGTTATTGTCTGTATAACCCTTAGCCCCGGTTCTATACAGTTCCAGAATATCGTCAGTGTATTCAGGGGCAGCCTGGTCATTACGTGCCCTTTCATTGGCCAACATGCGATAAGTATAAGCATCTACCGTTTCTTCCATACCCGTGGCATTCTTCATACCGAACAATGCCGAGTAAGATACTCTGGTCTTTTCGGCCACACCTTTTTTGGTAGTAACAATGATTACGCCATTAGCCGCATTCATACCATAAATAGCGGCAGAAGCATCTTTCAAAATAGAGATACTTTCTATATCCTCAGAATTCAGCTGTGCAAGTTCTTCAGTACCTTCACGTGTGATACCATCAATTACCACCAACGGGTCACCATAACCGCGAATGCTCACCATATTGTCGAAAGTTCCCGGCTCTCCGGTTTTCTGACGAATCAATAGTCCCGGCATCTTACCTTGAATATTGCTAATCAGATTCTCGGTCTTGGTCGTAGCTATTTCATCAGCACCAATGGCTGCAATGGCACCGGTCAGTGATTCTTTCTTCTGTACACCATATCCTACAACAACCACTTCATCCAATATCTCAGCATCTTCTACCAAAACTATCTTGAACGAATTTCGGCCTGCAACCTTTATGTTTTGTGTCTTATAACCTACATAGCTTATTATAAGAGTAGCATCAGAGCCCACATTGGTCAGAATGAAATTACCGTCAATGTCTGTTATGACACCGTTGGTAGTTCCCTGCACCAAGATACTGGCACCAATCACCGGTTCACCGGTTGCATCGACCACAGAACCTTTCACCGTCGCAGCCTGCAAAGCCATCTGTACCCCATCAGCTCCTACAGCTTTATCATAAAGGATTATATTACGGTCCAATACCTTATAGCCTATATTGGTTCCTTTGAATACATCGTTCAGAACCTTGAATATGGTTTTGTTATTTGCCCGGACCGATACACGGCGCTTAACGTCAATCTGCTTGTTGTTGTAGAAGAAAACAAATTCGGTACCTTGTTCCAGCTCCGTCAGTACTTCATCAACAGTCTTGTTCTCAAGAGCAATGTTTACCATTGTCTTTTGAGCATAACCTTCATTGGCAAAAGTCATACCAACCAAACAAAACAACATAAATAATGTGCATCTCATAGCAAGAGGAATTTTTTTCATGCATCTCATCAGGACACTTTTTGCCCTAAATGATTGGATACAATAGTGTTTTTTCATAATTTTGTATTGATTTCTAGTGAAAAAATAAAGTTACTTTATCTGTCGCCAAACAGATATTTAAAAGTTACTGTGTTTCATGCAGGAAAATGCGCCAACATTTTCCTGCATGTTTTTCTAAACGGACTTGTGTTTCATCATACTACTTTTTAAAGGGTTAATAAACTTCTATTACCTGTCTCTCGGCATCCATATCACCATCTTCAACAAACTTGAAATGAATATTCGAGGATATTCGGAAGTGCTCCAATATTCGCTCCAAACGTTGTTTGGTAAATGTAGCCGTAAAGGAATTCTGCTTCAATGAAACCTTTTTCAGAATGAATTCCACATTATATCTTTTGCTCAAACTCTTCAATATATCTTCAAACGGAGTGTTCCTGAAAATCAAGCGTCCGTCCTTCCAACATGTTTCCACGTCTACATTGACTTCTTTCACAACGACCTTTTCCCGCACTATATCATAAATGGCCTTTTGCCCCGGCATCATCATTACATTATTCCTCCTGCCGTTATTCACATAGGAGAAACTGACTTTACCCGAAACCAAAGTGGTCTGTACCGTCCTGCTCCCTTTGTAAGCCTCTACGTTGAACTCCGTTCCATGTACCACTATCTTGGAATTGTTCAGCGTGCCGACAATGAACTTCTTTTCATCTTTTGCGACAGAAAAGAATGCTTCACCCACCAACTTCACTTCCCTTTTATCATCGGCAAACCGGGAAGGATAGCGCAACGACGACGACGAGTTCAGAACGACTTCCGTTCCATCCGGCAATTCGACAGAAGTAGTCATTCCCGGATTTGTCTTTATTTCAACCATTTGAGCCACCTCCTGCTGCTCCATCATATGTATCTCTTCTTTATCCTTGTCCCAATAAAGGATAGACCACGATACCATCAAAGGGATGAATAAAATGGCGGCCGCCCGTTGCATCCCTCTAAATAATACCTGATACCTATTGACCTTTTTCTGTTTCATCTTACGATGTACATCCTCCAAGGCCTTCTTTACATCCAGCCTGGATGAAATCTGCGCCATGTCCGCCGCAAGACCGAGTGTCTGAACCTGGCGGGCTGTCCTGCGGTTCTCTTCCGATGCTTCCAGCCACTCCTCTACCAGAGCAGTTTCATCCTCCGTTGTCTCTCCTTCATAATACCTGAGAAGCAGGTTCTCCATTCCCTCTCTTTTTACCATAATTTTTATTGCTAGCTTTAATCTAAAGACAAACGGGTGAAAAGAACTCCTAAACAAAAAACTAAAAATATTTTATATACTTAGATTATAATAGGAAAAAAAGCTATTTTTGCCCAACAATAATGAACCCCCACCCTATGAGAAACATACCATTAGAAGATACATCTTTATTATCCGCCATACAAAAAGGAGATAGAAGTGCTTTTGATGTGTTATTTCAAAAGTACTATTCTGTGCTCTGCACCTACTGCTATCGTTTTGTCCGGTTGGAAGATGCAGAAGAGATTGTTCAGGACGTCATGCTATGGCTTTGGGAAAACCGCGAAAGACCCGTTATCGAATATTCGCTCAAGCAATATCTGTTCAAGGCTGTCTACCATCGTTGCATGACCCGGATTGCCCAAAATGAAGTGAAGCAACGGGCAGACACCGCTTACTATGAACGAATGTTCGCCATGCTGCAGGAGGTGGATATCTATCAAATCAACGAATTAAGCAAGCATATACAAAGGGCCATCAACGAACTGCCGCCTACTTATAGGGAAGCTTTCATCATGCATCGTTTCCAGAATCTGAGTTACAAGGAAGCTGCCGAACTACTCAACGTTTCCCCCAAAACGGTAGACTACCGCATTCAGCAGGCTCTGAAATTATTGAGAGAAGACCTAAAAGATTATTTGCCACTGACGGTATTGCTGGCATTGCATATCGGCTGATTCAGACTTATAATCTTTCCTATATTGCCTCGGTTAAAAACAGCCTCAACAAGATTAGTTGAAAGTAGGTTTCACACATATCATGAAGTCAACCTGTTGCTACACAAAACGTTAGCGTGAAAGGAAATAAGTAAGATACAAAAATACGAGGAACAAGTGAAATAAATAGGTCGAAACGTCTTAGAAAAAAGACCAAGGTCTTTTTCTAAAACACTTAAGTCTTTCTCAGAAACTCTTTGGTCTTTTTTTAAAACCTCAAGGTC
>OLRG01001844.1_pt1 | contig 16184 bp, 3 predicted proteins | sample 1672331 | NCBI WGS metagenome assembly OLRG01 (sample SAMEA3136672, study PRJEB25190) | human gut metagenome
AGCGTCGACCTGAGATAGCCGACGTGGTCGATGCACTGTTTGAGCGGACCATGACGCCGGTGCATCACTAGAAGTGGCGGAGAGAGGGGGATTCGAACCCCCGGAACGCTCTCGCGCTCAACGGTTTTCAAGACCGCCGCATTCAACCGCTCTGCCATCTCTCCGTGAGTCGTAATGATAGCATCGTTTTGAATTTGCAACAGGGAAGGCGAACGATGACGATCACCGAAATCGACGAGAAGTTCATGCGCGAGGCGCTGGCCGAGGCGCGCGCCGCCGCGGCGGTGGGCGAGGTGCCCATCGGAGCCGTAGTGGTGCGCGACGGCGAGATTGTCGCGAGGGCGCATAATCGACGCGAGCTCGATCAGGATCCTTCGGCGCACGCAGAATTTGCGGCCCTGTGCGCTGCCGCTCGGTCGCTCGGTCGCTGGCGCCTTTCCGATTGCACGGTCTACGTGACGCTCGAGCCATGCTGCATGTGTGCGGGGCTTATGGTTAACGCGCGCGTGGGGCGCTGCGTGTATGGCGCGCGTGACGCCAAGGCGGGCGCGCTGGGATCCCTGTATGACCTCAATGCCGACTCGCGCCTGAATCATCGGTTTAACGTGACGGCTGGGGTCCTGGCGGATGAATGCCGCGAGCTGCTGAGTAGCTATTTTGGCGGTCTGCGCGGAGCGGGCGGCGCTGGTTGCGGTTGTGGGGCCGATCTTGACGCGCACACCGCTCACGCCGCAGCGCTTGCAGGTGCCGGTGAAGATGCTGGCACGGCGTTTGACTTTGGTCCTGCGTGCCGCCGGCCCCGCCGTGTGCTGTTGGCGATTGACTCCTTTAAGGGCAGCGTTTCGAGCGCGCAGGCGGAGGCGGCGGTTGCCGAGGGCATGCGCCGTGTGTGGTCCGATGCCCAGGTGGCCGCATTGCCGCTGGCGGATGGCGGCGAGGGGACGCTCGATGCCGTTGCCGCGTGCGGCGGTGAGATTGTGATCTACGAGGTGGCAGGTCCCTTGGGCGACCGCGTGTCTGCCCGGATGCTGGTGGACGACGAGCGCGACTCGGCTGTAATTGAGATGGCCGAGGCGGCGGGTATTGGGTATTCACCCTGTACAGAATCGGCGGCGCTTGCGGCTTCGACCTATGGCGTGGGCGAGCTGATACTCCGTGCGGTTCGCGCCGGGGCAAAGACTATCTATATTGGTCTGGGCGGCAGTGCCACCAACGACGGTGGCGCCGGCATACTGCAGGCGCTGGGCGCGCATGTGGTCGATGATCAGGGATGCGATGTCGCCCCCGGTCTTGCCGGCCTTAAGCAGGTGGCGAGCGTCGATTTGGCGCCAGCACTGCAGGCTTTGGATGATATTCGTATCGTTGTGCTTTCCGATGTCGAGAATCCGCTCGTGGGGCGTCGAGGCGCACTGGCGGTGTTTGGCGGGCAGAAGGGCCTGCCGGCGGATGATGTCGAGGTGCTGCGCAGATACGACGGCTGGATGGTCGGCTACGGTCGCCTGCTCGATGCGGCAATTTTCGAGGCGCGAGCCCAGGGATTGTTGCGCACACCCGAGAACGCACGGACATTTGGCTCGGTGCTTGGCGTGCCCGGCGCGGGCGCTGCCGGTGGCTTGGGCGCGGCGTTGCTGGCGCTCGGCGCGGAGCTACGCTCGGGTGTGGAGACGGTGCTCGATCTCGTGGGGTTTGACGAGCGCGTGCGCGATGTCGACCTGGTCATTACAGGCGAGGGCAATATGGATGAGCAATCCGCCGCCGGTAAGGCGCCGGTTGGTGTGGCTCGCCGCGCCAAGCGATATGGCAAACCGGTGGTCGCCGTCGTGGGTGGTCGTGCGGATAACTTGGATGTAGTGTATGAGCAGGGCATCGACCTTGTACTGCCGATCTGTCGCAAGCCCATGCCTCTCGACCAGGCACTCGAACCACGGGAAGCCACTGCCAACCTCATCTGTGCCGGCGAGGCAGCCGCACAAGCCTATGACCTCGCTCGCTTCTAAGGCCTATCTCCCTATAAGTTGCGGTGAAATACGGAGCGTTTTTGCCTTTAAGGGGCCAATTCAGTCCGTATTCCACCGCAACTTCGAGAATGGCCATTCGAGGTTGGCCGCCTTGTGCCTTGGATCGGACCGTTTGCCACGAAACGTGGCCATCTACTACGTTAAACCGGCCACCCTCGACCATCCCGGATTTTGTGAAATTAAAACCGCAGGTAGAAAGCTTGCCGATTTTCGAAAAAGCCGGCTATGGTCGACCCCTGTGACCAAAACGTAGTAGATAGGTCCTTTTCGTGGCGCAGCGTCAGACCAGTCTTTTTGGGCGGGGTTATTTTGACTACATGCCGATCTGATTGCCCAAGTAGTCAAAATAGCCCCGTCCCAAATTAGCTACTTTGTGGGTTGTGGGGGATAAAGATTGCCGGTCGATTTGTCCTACTGGGGTATGTCGATGGCGCGAATGGTTCGATTTGACGACCGAGTGGCAACCCGAGGCGAAATTTCGGGTCACCCAAATTGCTACAATTTTAAGCATGCAGCGATGTCCTGCCTTGCGTTTCTGCGCGGGGGGGGGCGTATATTTGCATCGATGGGGACGACACACATATATAGCGAGCTGCTTCTTGCCGTCCTCATGGATTGGGGAGGGCCTTCATGAATCGCGTGTGTGCGAGAGCTCGAGAAATGCTAAAGCCTTTTGGCAAGAAAACCAATACCGCCAAGCGTGTCCTGAGGGTTTTGGCCGTCCCGCTGGCGGCGTGTGCACTCTTGTTTGGCGCGACGAGTGCGTCGGCCGACCAGTCCGTTCCCTTGAGCAACCATACCGTACAGACGGTGAATCCCACCGGCACTACGGTCAATTTGTTCGACTATTGGGTCGTGAACGGCGACAATGATAAGTCCGTCAACATAAACAACAAAAATGGCAATGACAACACCGGCATCAACAAAGGTCACCAGCTCAAGTTCAATGGCGGTGCCGGATCGGGTATTAATAAATGGACGGGAAGAAGCGGCATTGACGGCTTTGGACGTCTTCCATTTGTGAAGAACACGCTGGTGAATGGCTATCCCGAGATCAAGGCTGGCACCTATGCTTCATACGGCACGAAAGGCGATTGCACCGATGAGTCGCTGGCCTATCTCTTTAACAACGACAGTCAGGCCAACGGCAAGCAGAATGGCAAGGCCGTTTACAACAACGTGCAAGGCCTTTTCCAGCTCAAAGATGGATATTACGTCTACGACTCGTACGGCTCTGACGGTAACTATGGTAACTATGCCGTGTATAACCCCACGACCAACTCCTTTAACGTCTACGATAAGGCGGGCGTATATAAGGGCGGCGTATCAGATGCAAATCTGGGCCAGTTCTTCCCCTTCGACTCGGCTGACAAGGTTTTTGATGAGAAGGGCAACAGCCTCTCCCCTAAGCAGATCATTGATGGAAGCACGAACCTCAACCATCACTTTGGAATGTCCGTGACCACGGAGTTTGTCCAGCCTGCGAGCGGCAAGACCACCGGTAACAAAGATATGATCTTTGAGTTCTCGGGCGACGATGACGTCTGGGTGTACATCGATGGCGTACTCGTGGGCGATCTGGGTGGCATCCACGAGAAGGCGACGCTCAAGATCAACTTCGCCACCGGTGGCGTGCATGTCGGTCATGTCGACAATGCAAATGATCCCGAAAAGACAATTTAAGACACCACCATTAAGGCGATGTTCCAAGCTGCCGGCGCAGATACTTCAAACAGAAGATTCTCCGGCAACACCTTCCTCGACAGCTCCAAGCACACGCTGAGCTTCTTCTATCTGGAGCGTGGCGCGGGCGCATCGAACATGTCGCTTAAGTTCAACCTCACCACCCTGCCGTCGTCCGAGGTCGCGAAGGTCGACCAGAACGGCGAGGCAGTCCAGGGTGCCGAGTTTGCTCTGTATCAGTCAGATGCCAACTGGAACGCGCAGGATGAGGCCATCGCTCAGGGCACGACGGACGCCAATGGCCAGCTGGTGCTTCTGAAGCCGGACGGTTCCGTTCTCTCCTTCGACGAAGAGCACGCCAATAAAAACGACTACTTTGTACTCAAAGAGGTTAGCCTGCCCAAGGGATACCGCTCGAGCCTGACCTCATCGACCACTGCAACGCCAGGTGAGCTGCACCTGCAGTACAAGGCCGCGGCAAGTGGCACGGGCGGCGCGGTGGTTGCACCGCAGACAACGGTTACAACAGCCGACGACAAGTCATGGACGGGCAGCCGCATGTGGCTGAACGGCGGCTATCTGGCCGCTAAGGAGACCATTTCCCTTAGCAAAGAGACAAAAGACAATAAGGACAAACCCATTAGCTCGGGTACGACCTTTGCTGTCGTGCTCAAGCGCACCGATAAGAGCAAGAGTGACACGGACGAAAGCGCATGGACGGCGGTCACGGGCAATCCGCTCGAGGGCTACAAGCTATGCTCTGCGCATGGCATTGCCGGTGCGGTCGAGGCTGCCAAATCGGCAGATACGAGCGTCTTTGGCGTCAACACCAAGGGCGACTACGAGGTAACGGTCAGGTCGCTGCCCGGCGATATCGAGAAGTACGCCGCCATGATGACGGACAAGTCCCAGTCCGAATATACCGTGGCGGTGTATCACACCACAGCATCGTCTCTGGCGGAGGCAACCATCGACAACACCTCTATGGTCCAATATCAAACGATAAACAGGCAGTTCTCTACGGTGATTCACCTCACCAACGTCCAGAATCGTCTGTTTGTGCAGAAGGTTGACGACCTGGGCAAGCCCGTGAACGGCGCGACGTTTGAGCTGTACCAGGCCAAGGACGTTACCGGCGATAGCCCCAGCACGTATGCCATTGAAGCCGGCGCCACGCCGTATGACACCGTGCAGGCAAACGGCATGACCTATCCGTATGACATTGAGGGTGCTGCATGCTTCCCACTCGATTCGACAAAGCATGCACCCCTTATCAAGGGTACGTACTACCTGCGTGAGTCTGTAAGTCCAGATGGCCATGAGATTAACAACACCATCACCAAGGTAATCGTGGACGATTCGGGTGTGTATGTGGATGCCGGCAAGGAAGACGACGGTGTGCGCAGCATGAGCGGCCCGGGTTCGCTGATTGCCTCGTTGGCACAGTTTGGCTCTCCTGACTCGATCGACAACACGCTTACGCACATCAAGGGCAAGCTGCAGAGTGCGACCGTTGACGCCAGCGGAAGCCTGACGTGGGGCCAGGAGTGCACCGCCGAGGGTGTAACGCCTTCTCTGGCGAACGACCTGATGCACATGCGCTATGACAAGACGAAGCAAGGTGCCAAGACCGTCCTGCGCTATGTCGAGGACGGTGGCGAGCGCAACGGTAAGCTGGCGACGATCTTTGCCGATACGGGCATCAACCGCATGGCTCTTTATCAAGACGATGATGCCACCAATGGCACCGATCTGGGCACGCTTCAGCTCAATCATCTCTTTACCACGGCAACGGCCGTGCAGTATACCGATCGTCGTGTGGCACGCCTGCAAGTGACTAAGACCGTGACGGTGAAGGCGGACAGTGGCCTTACCGCACCCACTAAGGATGCGGACGGCAACGATCTGACCTTTACGTTTAAGTTCACCCTGCCGGAGTCCCAGAAGGGCTACGAGGCGCATGTGTTCGATGCGAACGGCAATGCCGTGGGCGACTCTTTCACGCTCAAGAACGGCGGCACCCATTCCATCAAGGCCGGCGAGACCATTCGCGTATACGACCTCAAGAAGGGTGACAACTACAGTGTGAGCGAGCTCACCACCAAGGGCGAGACGTCCAGTGGCAATGTGCTGGCGAGCATCGTTAACACCGTGACCGGCTCTGCCGACGAGTCGGTGCTTCCGGCTGGCTTTAGCCTCGTGAGCCGCAAGGTCGGCGGCAAGGAGCAGTCGGGAACTGGCAACACCATCGAGGGCAAGATTGTCGCGCTTGCGGGCGGACAGATTCCCGCCGATAACACGCTTGAGTTCACCAACAACTACAGCGCCAGCCCCGTAACACTTGAGGCCAAAAACGGTCTGAGCGCCAAGAAGGTGCTCGACGTCCGCCATTGGGCCGATGGTGTTACCTTTACCGCGCAGCTTACAGCCGACGATGGCGTCCCCATGCCCAATGGCGCCAAGAGCAAGGTGGCAACGGTCGAGCTCACCAAGAATGATCCGGCAGCAACGTTTGGCGATATTACCTATATCAAGCCGGGTACCTACACCTATACCATCTCGGAGGTTATCCCCGGCTCCGATGCCGGTGCGGACGGCATAAGCTATTCTGCTGCCGTCTATACCGCGACGGTCGTGGTGGAGGATAACCACGCCGGTGCACTGGTCGTTAAGAGCGTGGAGGTAGTGCAGGAGTGCAACGACGCGGGCGTCGACACCAAGACGGATGTTGCCGGTAAGGTCGCAACCTTCACCAACCACTACGATACACACGAAGCGAAGATCATCATCCAAGCTCAAAAGATCCTGACCGATAACGCCGGGAGTTTTCCGCTTTCCCAGAACGCCTTTAGCTTTACGCTCGAGGGCATGGGCGGCTATGCGGACGTCAACGCTGTGTTCAGTCCCAATACGGTCGGTGCGAGCGTGACGGCTCCCATGCCCCAGGGCGCCGAGGACAATACCGTGACCGTGGGCAACAACGAAAACGGTACGGTGACGTGGCCGGCGATCTCCTATACCGCCAAGGCGGATGCGGGACGCGCCTACGTGTACAAGTTCGCTGAGAATCTCGGTAACATTAAGGGCATGGAATACAGCGGGTCGGTCTATTATGCCGTGGTGCGCAACGCCAAGAAGGGTGCTGGCATCCAGACTTCGATCGAGTACTACAAGGTTGCAGAGGACGGCTCGGTAAAGCAGCTGGATAAGAATGCCACACCTTCCTTTACCAATATATATAGCGTGGAACCCACGAGCGTGACCCTGCAGGGCCAAAAGACCGTGAGTGGTCGTGACTGGAACCAGGACGAGAGCTATACCTTTAACCTTGCTGCCGCTACGGACGATGACGGCGCAACTAGCCTGGGTAAGACTACAAAGCAGGCGGTAACGGATGGTGTCGTTGCCATTAACACCAACCAAGCAGTCACCAGCACGCCCGAGTCGGGACGCGTGGCATCGTTCTCCTTTGGCACCGAAGCCGCCCCGACCGTGACGTTCAACCGCGCAGGCACCTTTAGCTTCAACATCACCGAGAAAGCTGCGCAGGATGGCCAGGCGGGCATGTCCATGGACAAGCACACCGCCCGCGCGACCGTCGTGGTGACCGACCGGGACGAGTCGGGCAACCACGCGGGCAAGCTGCGCGTGTCGAGCGTGACCTACGCCAACACCGGCGCCTCCGATGCGGACAAGGACGTAACCGACAAGGCTGCCTTTACCAACGCGTACCATGCATCGGGTACCTTTGATGGCGTGACGGTGAGCAAGACCCTTGAGGGTCGCGCCTCTACCGCGGGCCAGTTTACCTTTGCCGTGACGGGCCTTTGGTACAACGGCGTTCAGACGTCGGTCGATGGCTCCGAGGCCAGCCTGTCCAATAAGACGGCAGGGGCCGGCGTGTCCGGCGCTGTGGTGAGCGCAAGCGGGGAAGAGAAGCTCTTTGCCCGCAAGCTCACGGAACAGGACCTTGGCCGTACATTTGCCTATCGCATTCACGAGAACCAGCCTGCTGCTGCCGGCTACACCTATGACACCGGCTACACTGGTGACGTTATCGTGCTCGTCAAGGTTCTTGCACACAAGGACGACCCCGCTAAGCTCTACACCGTGACGACCGTGCTCAAGGGTGCGGGTGTGACGGAGCTGCTGGGCGACGGCGTCGACGCGAGCGCGCTGACGGACGAAAAGATTGTCCAGCTCAAGCAAGATTCGCATACTTACGTGCAGCAGTACGATGCAAGCGAGGCTGGCGCCACGGCGCCTACTGTCTCGTTTGTGAACCGTTACACGGCAAGTCTCGACTATGGCGCCGCTGGCGGCCTGCAGATCGAGAAGACGTTGACGTATCCCAAGGACGCGACCATTTTTGGCTCGCCCAAGAGTACGTTCCGCTATACCGTCAAGCCTGCCGACGAGACGTCTGCCAACAAGGTCGGCCTTTCCACGGACGGCAAGGTCTTCGAGACCGCAAACGTCGAGGCCAATGTCCCCAAGACCGTAAGTTTGGTACCTGCGGGCGGGCTGACCTTCACTCAGGATGATGCCGGCAAGACGTTCACCTATACGGTGAGCGAGATTGACGACAAAGCGACGGGCTATACGTACGACAAGACAGTCCATACGGTTAGGGCCGTCGTAGCGGATAACGGCGACGGTACGCTTAGGGTCACGACATCGGTAAGCAAGCCGGGTGACGGTGGCGACGAGCTTGAGGGCCAGTGGATCTACCCCTCGGATGTAACGTCCACCGGTGTCGCGACGGTCAAATTCAAAAACACCTATACGGTCACCGAGGCGGCAACCTACACCCCGTCCGTGACGAAGGTGGTTGCCGGTGCCGATGCTCCGGGCAAGTTCACCTTTGCTATGACTGCGGCTGACGATGCTACCAAGACTGCCATCAACGGCAAGCTCATCACCGGCTCTTCGATGAGTGCGGACAACGGCTATGTTGAGAAGACACAAACGAAGGAGGGCCTCAAGGACGGAGAGCACGAAAAGATTGACTTTTCGAAGCTTACCTTTAACAAGCCGGGCACGTATACGTTTGCGATTAACGAGCTGGCCCCGAACGGCGGCCTTGGCGAGTGGACGTATGACGCGCACACCTACGCCCTGACCGTTACCGTAACCGATGAGGGCGGCAAGCTTGTGGCGCGTGCCGATGGCACGACCGGCTCGGAAGGCTTCATCTTCACCAATAGGTATCGCACCTCGACGAGTTACGAGCTCCAGGGCGGCCTAGAGCTCGTCAAGACGCTCAGCGGCCACGATCTGCATGCCGGCATGTTTGGCTTTACGGTGACGGGCGAAGACCCCGCCTCAGCCGATAAACTCAACAAGCTGCTGCGCGCAGATAAGGGCAAGCTTACCGTGACAAACGATGAGCCGCAAACCGATGGCACGTCCCACACCGGTATTTTGGGTGGCCTGACCTTTGCGACGGAAGATGCGGATAAGACGTTCACCTACAAGGTTGTCGAGAATGGGGGCAACAAGGGTGGCTATCAATACGACTCCACCTATTGGATGGTTGAGATCGCGGTTAAGAAGCGCGGTGACGGTTCGCTCTATACCGTGACTACGGTCAAGTACTATGACGCCAACGAAGTTGAAGAGCCCCGCGATACGAAGACCTTTAGCTCCGAGAACGGTGTTGCCAAGGCTCAGGTGTTCTTTACCAACAGCTACGCTGCGACCGGAACATTCGACGGTCTTACTGCCGAGAAGGTAATGGATTCCGGCGACAAGATCGAGGCTGGCCAGTATACGTTTGACCTGTATGCCGAGAAGGCCGATGGCTCGCTCGAAAAGATGGATGAGGGCACGACTCAGGCGGCCAAGAACGGTACCGCTACGGTCGACTTTGGTAAGGTTAACTTTAAGCTTAGCGATGCTACCAGCGGAACTCATGAGCAGACGATTGACCTTGCCGGCGCCGTCAACGATGGCGTTGCCACCAAGCGCCACAATGCCGACCACACCACCACCTACAGCTTTAACCTGGTGGCAAAGGAGCGCTTGGCCAACCTGCCCGAGGGCGTGCGTCCCGTGGACACGTCCGCGACGTGCCGGGTGCTGCTCGAGGTGACCGACAACAACGATGGCACGCTGACGCCCAGGGTGACCTACCGCGACGGTACCGAGAACGGCAAGATCGTTTTCCACAACACGCATGACAAGGTCAAGACGATCGGCACAGTCGCAGAGCCCAATGTTGACATCGACGGGCAACTGCTCTCTGTGGGCGACTCCTACGTCTATACCATTAACTGGGTCAACACCGAGGCCGATGCCAATGGCAACTTGGTTCCGGCCAGCGTGACCGTGACCGACGAGCTTCCCACTGGCGTCGTGTTCGAGGCCTTTGAGGGCAAGAACGCCGATAAGGGCACCGCGAGTGGCCAGTCGCTCACTTGGAACCTGGGCGAGCAGCCTGCGGGCAGCCACGGTTCGGTGCGCGTGCGCGTCAAGATTACCGAGGACGCTGTGAAGGACGCCCAAAGCGCTGTCGACACCATCAATAACACTGCCACCGTTTGGGTTGGCAACAAGAGCTATACCGGCACCACGACCAATTACGTGCCCAAGAAGTCCGAGAGCGATGCTCAGGATTCGACGGGGTCGGGTGTGGCGCTGGGCGATGAGCTCACCTACACCATCGGCTACAAGAACACCGAGGGCGCACCTGCCACGGTGACGATCACCGATACCGTTCCCGCGGGGACCGAGTTCGTGGAGTTCGCGGGCGACCACAAGGATGCCGGCTCCAAGGACGACGACGGCAACCTCACCTGGACGCTGACGGACGTTCCCGCCGGCAAGGAGGGCATGGTTCAGTTTAAGATTCGCGTGACCGAGGACGCGTTTAAGAGCGGTGGCGCTTCGGGCGACATCTCCAACCAGGCGTCGGTGACGGTCGGCAACAACCCCGCCGTCAAGACCAACACCACTACCGATCAAGTTTCTGACGGGCGCCTGACGTTGAGCAAGGCGGTCACGGCCGCCGAAGGCATTACCGCGCCCAACAAGGCATTTACCTTTAAGGTGCTGCTCTACCAGGCCGATGGCACAACGCCTCTGGCCGGCACCTTTGCGTACGCCGGTCGCCCCGGCGGCACCAACGGCACTTATGTAAGCGGACAGATCAAGAGCGGTGACACCATCGCGCTTAAGGCCGGCGGCTCCGTCACGGTTACCTTGCCCACGGGTGCGCACTACGAAGTGCAGGAGCTCGACTCCAATGGTGAGCTCATGACGAGCGAGGACGGCTTTGCGGTTGTCGATAAGGCGAATCCCCAGAAGGGTACCATCGGACAGGCGACGCAGGTGGGCTTCACCAACGTCTACAGCGTGGAGTCCACGAAGGTGGAAAACGCCTTTAAGGTGCAAAAGAAGATCTCCGGACGCAACTGGACTAAGACGGATGCCTTTACCATGACGCTGACTGCCCAGGGTGAGGCACCCATGCCCAAGGGCGCCAAGGAGGGCGTGTCGACGATTGAGTTGCACAAGGATGCCCAGGTCGGCAACTTCGGTGCTATCGAGTACACCAAGCCCGGCACCTATACCTATGTGATTACCGAGCAATCGGGTGACGAGGCGGCACTCACGTTTTCGAAGGCCACCTATCGTGCCACCGTCACGGTGACCGACGACGGCGCCGGCAAGCTGTTTGCCAAGACCAAGATTGCACAGCTGACCGACGATGCGGGCGACGCTGCTGAGCGCACGGTAGAGGCGGCGGTCTTTACCAACACCGCCAAGACTGGTAGCCTCACCGTCAAGAAGAAGGTCGTCGGCGGCGACAGCCAGCGCGAGTTCGGCTTCACGGTCGCGCTGGCCGACGGGGACGGCGAGCCCGTCTCCGGCACCTTCGGCAAGGGCGGGCACGCCGTGACGTTCACGGACGGCAAGGTAACCTTTGCGCTCAAGGACGGCGGGGAGAAGACCATCGCCGGCCTGCCCGTGGGCGCGCGCTACACCGTGACCGAGGACGCCGCCGAGGGCTACACGACCACGGTCAACGGGGCTGACGGCTCCAAGGCCGAAGGCGCCGTGACCGAGGACGGCGCGACCGTCGCGTTCACCAACACCGTGAAGACGGGCGAGCTCGACGTCTCCAAGGCCGTCGCGGCGCGCGAGGGCCTGGCGGTCGACGCGGACAAGACATTTGAGTTTGCGGTCGAGGCCACCGATGCCGCGGGCCACGGCGTGTCCGGCGCCTACGGTGACGCGACGTTCAAGGACGGCAAGGCGACCCTCAAGCTCAAGGATGGCCAGACGGCGAGGATCACGGGGCTGCCCGCGGGAACCGCCTACACGGTGACCGAACGTGCCGCCGATGACTACAAGGCCGCGGTGAACGGAGCCGAGGGATCCAAGGCCGATGGCTCCATCGCGGCAGACAAGGTCTCCTCCGCCGCCTTCACCAACACCTTCGACCCCGCCCCCGCCACGGCGTCCGTCCCCGAGCTCACCAAGGTGCTCGCGGGCGGCCGCAAGCCCGGCCTCCAGGAGGGGGAGTTCGCCTTTGAGCTCTCCCTCGCCGACGGCGCGGGCAATGTGCTCGAGGGCTACCCGATCGAGGCGAAGAATGACAAGGACGGCAAGGTTTCCTTTGGCGAGCTCAGCTTCACCAATCCGGGTACCTACCACGCGACCGTGACCGAGAAGGCAAGCGGCGATGTCCTGATTGAGGACGATGCGCATGCCTACACCTTCGACGTCACGGTGACTCAGGCCGGCGCCGGCCTTAAGGCCGAGATCTCCAACGAGCGGGGCAAGAAGACTTTCACCAACACCTTCACGCCGCACGGCAACACCAAGACTGTCACCAAGCCGGACGCCTCGGGTGCCAAGGTCGATGTGGATGGCAAGCCGGTGGGCGTGGGCGATGCCCTCACCTATACCATCGGCTGGGCCAACAACAGCGTCGACGACAGGGGCGCCGCGCAGGCGGCCGACGTGACGGTGACCGATGTCCTGCCCAAGGGCGTTAACTATGTTGAGGGCTCTGCCGACGGCGCCGCCTACGATGCCGCGACGCGCACCCTTATCTGGTCGCTCGGCGAGCAGGCTGCGGGCGCCACGGGCACGCTCAGCTTCGACGTGAAGGTCTCCGCCGATGCCGCCGTGGTCGACGACATCGCCAATACCGCAACGGTCAAGGTGGGCGAGAACGAGTCGCAGACCAACACGACCCATAATAACGTGTCCCGCAAGGGCAGCCTCACCGTCAAGAAGACGGTCGTCGGCGGCGACAGCCAGCGCGAGTTCGGCTTCACGGTCGCGCTGGCCGACGGGGACGGCGAGCCCGTCTCCGGCACCTTCGGCAAGGGCGGGCACGCCGTGACGTTCACGGACGGCAAGGTAACCTTTGCGCTCAAGGACGGCGGGGAGAAGACCATCGCCGGCCTGCCCGTGGGCGCGCGCTACACCGTGACCGAGGACGCCGCCGAGGGCTACACGACCACGGTCAACGGGGCTGACGGCTCCAAGGCCGAAGGCGCCGTGACCGAGGACGGCGCGACCGTCGCGTTCACCAACACGTACGGAACGGCCACCGAGGGCAGGGACGTCTCCACCGCGGGGCTCTTCACCAAGACGCTCGAGGGCCGCGACTGGGCCGAGGGCGACAGCTTCCAGTTCGCGCTCGCGGGCAAGGGCGGCGCCCCCATGCCCGAGGGCTCTGCCGACGGCTCCAAGACCGTCAGCGTGACGGCCGCCGCCGGCACCAAGGCGGGCGATAGGGTCGCCTTCGACTTCGGCCCCATCCGCTACACGCTCGATGACATCAAGGATGCCGAGTTCGTCGAGGTCGGCGGCAAGCGCGTGCGCGCCAAGACCTTCACCTACACGGTGCGCGAGGTCAGGCCCGACGACGGCTCCGCCATCGCCGGTGTGGCCTACGACGGCCACGTCGCCACGATGACGGTGACCGTGACCGATGACGGCTCCGGCAACCTCACGGCCACGACGCCCGCGATCGCGGAGGTGAGCGGCGGCGACTTCGTCAACACCTACACGACCGAGCTTGAATACTCGGCCCGTGCGGGCGTGCGCCTGTCCAAGACGCTCTCCGGCCGCGCCATGGAGGCGGGGCAGTTCGCCTTCACCGTGACCGCCGACGCCGAGACGGCCGCCAAGCTCGGCCTCAAGACCGACAAGGACGCCTACGCCGTGGCCGCGGCTGACGATGGGAAGGCCGACCTGATCGACCTCGTCGGCGGCGCCGCGGAGAGCGACGTGAAGTTCACCGACGCCGACGCGGGCAAGACCTACAGCTTCACCGTCACCGAGACCAAGCTCGGCGGCGAGGGCTACACCAACGACACCGCGCCGCGCACGGTGACCATCGCGCCCGGCTACGACGCCGCGACGGGCAAGCTCACGGTCACGACCACGGTTGCCAGGGACGGTGTCGAGGTCGCCCGCAGCGAGGTCTCCACAGCAGATGACGTCACGGCGACGCCTGCGCCCGTGACGGTCGCGTTCGAGAACTCCTACGAGGCCACCGGAACGCTCGGCGGCGAGGGCAACGTGGCAATTAACGCCATCAAGACGCTGACGGGTCGCGCCGCGGCGGCGGGCGAGTTCTCGTTCTCCGTCCGCGATGCCCGGGGCAACGTGGTCGCGACCGCGACCAACCGGGCCTCCGGCGACGGCGAGGCCGCGGGACTTGCGTTCTCGCCCATCGCCTACACCACCGACGCTCTCGAGCGGATGGTGGCGGACGGCACCGCCACCAGGGCCGCCGACGGTTCCTGGGTCATTCCCTATACCGTATCCGAGGACGGCACGGACCGGCTGCCCGCGGGCGTGACGGCGACCGCCTCGAGCTTCGACATCACGGTCAAGGTGACCGATGACGGCAAGGGCGGGCTGGACGTTAGCGTGGTCTACCCCGAGGGCTCCGGCGGCACGCTGTCGTTCGTGAACGGCTACGGCACCAACGAGGCGACAGTCGACCTCGCGGGCACCAAGACGCTGGCGCTCGGCCAGCCCGGGCTCGGCCTGACGCAGGGAGACATCGCGGGCAAGTACACCTTTAAGATCGAGCCGCTGGACGGCGCGCCCGCACCGGTCGACGCCTCTGGCAAGACGGTGACCGAGGCGACCAACGACGCCGCCGGCAACGTCGAGCTGGGCCATGTCACGTTTAAGCAGCCGAGCGACCTCGATGACGTCGAGATCGACGGCGACGGCCTGCGCACCAAGACGTTTGCCTACCGGGTGAGCGAGTCCGGTTCGGTCGACGGCGTGGTCAACGACGCGACGGCGACGAAGACCTTCACGGTCAGGGTGGTCGAGGACACCAACGCGGGCACGCTCGCCGCGGAGGTCCTGCCCGCAGAGGGCGCGCCCGAGGGCAAGGGTGCGTTCGAGTTCACCAACACCTACGGCGTGAACCCGACGCCGAGCTCCGTCACCGACCAGATCAAGGTGGGCAAGAAGCTCGAGGGCCGTGACCTGGCCGAGGGCGAGTTCGAGTTCCAGCTGGTCGAGATTGCCGCCGACGGCAGTGAGGGCATCGCGGCGACGGGCAGGAACGCCGCCGACGGCACGGTCGCTCTCAGCCCCGTCACCTACACCGCGCCCGGCACGCACGGCTATGAGCTGCGCGAGGTCGCCGGCGCGGCGGGCGGCGTGACGTACGACAGGGCGACGTACCGCGTGCGCACGACGGTCACCGATGCCAAAAACGGCACGCTCACCGTCAGGCACGAGCTGGCGGATGCCGAGGGCAATCCCACGGGAGGCGACTCGGTGACGTTCACCAACGGCTACGAGGCCGCGCCCGTCACCCTCAAGCTGGGCGCCGCCAAGGTGCTCAAGGGCGCCGAGCTCAAGGCGGGCCAGTTCAACTTTGAGCTCAAGAGCCGGGACGGCAAGGTCATGTCGACCGCCAGGAACGCCGCGGACGGCGGCGTCACGTTCGATGCGCTGACGTTCAAGCAGGCCGGCACCTACACCTTCACGGTGAGCGAGGTCGACGACGGCCAGGCGCACGTGACCTACGACAAGGCGGTGCACAAGATCGTCGTCACGGTGGGCGACGAGGCGGCCGACGGCACCAAGACGGGCTACCTGTCGGCGAGGGTCTCCTACGAGGGCGACGCCAACGTGCCGCCGGTCTTCACCAACAGCTACGCCGAGAATCCCGGGACCCCCGAGAACCCCGGCACGCCGGGCGGCGGCTCGGACGGCGGTTCAGATAACGGCTCCGGCAGCGGCTCTAGCGGCGACGGCTCCAAGGGCGGTATGCCCGACACCGGCGACCGCAGCCTGCCGGTCGAGGCGCTCGGCGCCATGGCCGGCATCGGCGCGCTGGCCGTCGCGGGCGGCGCGGTCCTGTACCGCAGGCGCCGCTAGCGATATGGACGAGCGGGGCGAATCCATCCGATGGGTCCGCCCCACTTGCCCTGGTGGGCGGGAGCAGGTAAGATATACCGAGCGCCTAGCGCGTTCGATGGGTTC
>OLRG01001856.1_pt1 | contig 16080 bp, 11 predicted proteins | sample 1672331 | NCBI WGS metagenome assembly OLRG01 (sample SAMEA3136672, study PRJEB25190) | human gut metagenome
AGTTCGCCCCCAACGGCAACGTGACCGGCGTCCAGCTGGCTAAGATGCTGCTCGTTTCCCTGGGCTACAAGTCCGAGAACGAGGGCTTCACCGGCAACGCTTGGGCCACCAACGTCAATGTCCGTGCTGCTCAGAAGGGTCTGTATGACGGCCTGGAGAAGATGGACACTTCCGCTGCTTTGACCCGTGACAACGCTGCTCAGATGGTCTGGAATGCTCTGAAGGCTTACGAGGTCGAGTATGTTACCAACCTGATCGCTGACAAGGACGGTAAGCTGTCCACTCAGATCACTGTTCAGGACAAGATCGGTAACGACAACCTGCAGAAGAAGTTGACCCTGCTGCGCGACAAGTACAATGCAGACACGAGAGAGGATACCATTCTGATTTCTGTTAAGAAGAACAGCAAGGGTACCTATACCGTGAAGACCAAGAAAGACTCTGCTGATGTAGTTACTTACACTGAGGTCGCCAAGGATTACACTGACCTGCTGGGCCAGAAGGTTGACGTTCTGGTGAAGACCGACGACAACTCCAAGGTCTATGGTATCTATCCTACCGATGACAACACCGTGGCCATCAAGACCACCATCGGCCAGCTCAGCGAGCTGAAGACTGCTGACAAGACCTTCGAGGTCAACGGTGACAAGACCAAGTACGATGCCGCCATCAAGGTTTATGACGCTAAGGGCAACGCCAGCGCTAACACCGTTGCTAACCTGATGCGTGATAACGGCACTTACAACACGGCTTCCACCGTTTACCTGGTTTCCAACGACGGTGACAACAATGTTGATCGCGCTGTTGTTATCCCCGCACAGGTCGCTAAGGTCACTTATGTTGGCTCCTCTTCTCTGACCCTGGGCAACTCCATCGGCTCCATTGATCTGGATGACATCCAGACCTATGACGGCATCAAGAAGAATGACTTCGTCCTGTACACCAAGGACGCTGACAACACCGCTGATTCCGATGTTGCTGTTAAGGTCGATACTGTTGACAGCACTGTTTCCGCCACCAAGGGCACTGCTGGTGCGAAGGGCTATGAGATCAAGGTCGATGGCAACTGGTATCGCGTTGGCGTGACCGGCAAGAACACCGTTGCTTCTAAGGAGTCTGTCCGCTCTGGCGACAAGGTCAAGCTGGCTGTTTATGACGGCTGCTTCTACGATGTGGACAAGAACGCTGTTGCTTCCAACGAGGACATCCTGTTTGTTAAGGAAGCAGGTGCAATCCAGTCTGGTATTAAGGACGGCGTTGAGGCTTCTGTCCTCTTCACCGACGGCACTGAGAAGACTATCACCGTTAGCAAGATCGTTAACGCCGCTAATGATGATAAGGAAGTAAATGCTACTGCTGCTGCAGTTCTCTCCGAGAAGGATGATTACCGTACCTATAATTCTTCCACTGGCACCGTTTATGTAGGCGCTCTGTACACCTACGAGATCGACGGCTCCAAGTATAAGCTGACCCCCATCACCGACAAGAACATGGCTAACTATGATGCTCAGGGCGATGGTACTTGGAACGGCGATGACGACCAGTTCGCTGATAAGCGCGTGGATGACAATGCTGTTATCTTCGTTGCCAAGAATCTGAAGGGCATCACCGGCGCTGACGCTAAGGTTGTTACCGGTAAGACCCTCAAGACCTGGAAGAACTTCGGTACTCAGGGTCAGTTCATCGCAATGAAGAGCAACGGCATCAACAGTGTTATGGTCGGTGCTCTGATCAACACCGATGACAGCTATGGCTCCAAGTCTGGTAACTATGGTATCGTTGTTGACGATCCTGAGAACGTCCGCATCAACAGCACCAACTATGTCTCCCTGTCCGTTTGGAACGGCACTGAGAACGTTACCATGCTGGTCAAGGGCTCCAAGCTGAGTGCTTCCAAGGGTCAGGTCTTCTCTTATGATACCGACGGCACCGAGAAGGACGGCGACAAGGAAGTTCAGGTTATCAAGTCCTACACTGCTGTGAGCGAGTCCGCTGCTATGCTGGGCGCTTCCGCTGATGGCAAAAAGTTTGACGTTGAGCTGACCAACACCGGCGTTGCTTCCGATTCCAGCACCTACAAGGTCACTGAGGACACCACCGTTCTGTTCCTGGATGGCAAGAAGGGTGTTGCAGGCGGCGACCTGACCAGCTACGCTGCTATGGAAAGCTCCATCAAGGACCTGTTCATCAAGAACGTTTACTACAAGGTCGACAAGGACAAGGATCTTGACCTGCTGGTCGTTGCAGTTGACGGCAAGCTGGCTCTGAACAGCGACCTGGGTGTGGCTACCAGCCCTAATCCTGCTGGCACTGTCGATATGAGCAAGAAGACCATCGTCTTCCCCAACGGCACTACTGTTAACAAAAAGAACGTGAAGGCTCAGTTCACCAATGTCCTGAAAGTCGTTAAGATTTCCGACGATAAGTACACTGTCGTTGCTAACGACGGCAGCGAGTACACCTTCACCGTGAGTGTTGCTATTAACTCCATCGCTGTTTCCCTGACTGCTCCCACTAAGGGTGCACCCATTAGCACCAGCACTTCTGGTATCACCAGCACTGCCGGTGTTAAGGTTAACTCCATCAAGTGGATCAACACTACTACCAAGGAGGAAGTAACTGGCACCTTTGATGCCAGCACTATCTACAAGGCTGAGATCCAGGTTAGCGCTCAAGATGGTTACACCATTGCCAGCGCAGCCACTGTGACCGGTGCAAGTGATACTGCCACTTATGAAAATGGTGTCATCACTGTCACCTTTGCCGCAACTGGCGCTTAATCTTCCCCGAATCTGATTCAGGAAGGTTCCCCGTATGCAAGGCCCCTGGGGAGTGATCCCTGGGGGCTTTGCCCTGCCTATTTTTAGAATTGGATTGACATATTCCGTGCGCCCGCGTATACTATAAATACCAGACAGGCAACGGCGTGTGTCTGTCCAAGCGTTGAAGTAAGAGGGTGTGCCGGAACGCATTGTCTTACGGAGCTTTCAGGAGGGGTTGTGCAGTGGAACCTCAAACCGGCGTAGGCTTTCGGGCCGAACGAAAATGCTCCAAAAAGCTCCGCTTTGGCGGAGCTTTTTGTTTGCAGAAAGAGAGAACGCTATGGACCTTTTGCAACGATGCGCACAGGTATTTGTGCAGCTTACGGTAGGACAGCCACAGTATACTTTGCTGCGGAAGGAAAAGATTTTCTTAAAAACAGGTGAGCGTGTTCTTCAGCATGACCGCTTATCCCTCAGCACAAAATGACAGAGAGAAAGCAAGTCACCCCGCCGTGTATCACATACGCTGCGGGGTGGCCTCTGTTTACTCCAATGAAGGACACTGCCACTTACTGCAACAACAGCAATCCGCAGCGTTGGCGCCGGGGGCGCACCTCTCCACCGCTTCGCGGTCCCCCTCGCCCTTTCAGGGGAGGCATAGGTTTCCTGCAAACTCTCAGCGCAAATGGCTCCCCTGAAAGGGGAGCTGGGCGCGAAGCGCTCTGAGGGGTTGTCCCCGAAGGGCTTGACCAGCCACGAAAAAAGGGGTTGTCCCCGAAGGGCCTGACTCCCTGAAAACAACCCAGCCGACAGCGCATCTCGCACGCTGTCGGCTGGCTTCAGTTTGTCTTAGAATTAGTTCACGGCGTGGAAGGTATCCTCTTTAATGCTGTTGCCTGTAATATTCGTGACGGTGAGCTTGCTGCCGTCGCGGGTGAGGGTGAAGATGCCCCAGAAGGCTTCGTCGCCCTCCTGGTCCCACTGGAACTGGACGGACCCGGCGGGGTAGCGGCTGGAGGACTGGATGACGTAGAAGCTGCCGCGGTGGGTCACGTCGTCGGTGTAGGTCATGCTGCCGTCGGCAGAGAAGCTGAGGGTGGTGCTGTCGCCCTGCCAGGAGCCGAGGAAGTCGGCGTCGGCGTTGGGATCTTCGGTCTGGTAGATGCTGAAATCGTAGATCTTGGGGCTGTCGGGCAGGGCTACGGTGCCGTCGCAGAGGCTCAGGCAGGGGTTGTAGGACCAGGTCTCGCCGTTGCTGGTGACGGTGACGAGCAGGTTCGGCAGCACGTCGCTGACGTTGCAGGTCAGGATCACCGGCACGCCCTCGCCCTCGTAGAGGGTCTCCCCGGCCTTGCCGTCCTGGCTATTCTCGTCGATGGTCCAGGTCTGGACGGTGACTTTGGCCCCGTGGTCGCGGGGGACGATGCAGTAGACTTCGTTGCCCTCCTGGGTCACGGTCTGGCTCTGGGGGAAGTCCTTCAGGAAGGGGTACTGTTCCCAGTAGCCGCCCTTGTCCAGGAGCGAGTCGATCGTGGCCCCGGTGACGGTGCTGCCCAAGTAGGCGATGCCGCAGAGGTAGTCGCCGGACTTGAGGGTGTCCCGGAAGGTCGTGAGGGAGACGTCCTCGGTGGCGTCGGTCTGGGCCGCGTCGGTGGCGTTGTCGGCGCTGTCGGGGGCGTCCGCGGCGGACGTGTCCGGGGTCGTGTCGGGGTTGGTCGTGTCGGGTTGGTCCGTGTTTCCGCCGCAGGCCGTCAGGGAGAGGGCCAGCAGGGCGGCCAGGCCCAGGGCGGTAAGCTGTTGTTTCGTCATAAAAATACCTCCTGTGGATGGATCGGATCTTAATGGCTGCTGACGCTGAGGCTGCTGACGATGGACTGGATGTCCTCGTTCCAGACGCCCTCGTAGGTGTCCCCGGCGAAGTAGAGGTAGGCGGCGTACATGGGGTAGGTCTTGGTGCCCAGGTCCTTGCCGAAGGGGACGAGGATCTCACTGTGCCAGCCGTTGGCGTCCTGATAGACGATGGCGCGGGCGCTGTACCCGGCCACGGTGAGGTCGAGGGTCTGGTAGTTCTCGATGCTCTCGTCCACGGCCTTGGCGTCGAAGCCGGCCAGCCACTCGTCCACCCGCTCCTGGGTGTCCAGCTTGGTGATCCAGCCCTTCACGCCGTCGTCGGTGTAGAGGTCGGAGACGCCCGCCGGGTCCTCGTGGTAGTGCTCGGTGGGATAGCGGACGGCGTAGAGGCCGCCGTAGCAGTTGAAGGTGGCGTGGGTGGCGGCGGGGTCGCTGTCGCCGGTGGGGGCCGTGCCTTCTTGCGTCAGCGTGTATTCCACGCCGGAGAGATCCAGGGTCAGCGTCCCGCCGGCGAGCGTCCCGGTGCCGACGGTCTTCCCGGCCACGGTCATGGTGAAGTTCTCCCCGGAGACCGTCCACTCGGCTTCGTCAGAGCCTTCGGTCAAAAACGTCGTCATCGTCCCGTCCGCGTGGAGCTGGACCCACTTGCCGGCGGGGTTCATGGTCAGCTGGTCCATGGCGATGGACACGCAGTCATACCGCCCCAGATAGGCGACGTTGGCCTGGGTCGCATCCCCGTCCGGCGTGGGGCTGGTCTGGCAGGCGGTCAGCCCTACGCTGAGCAGACCGGCCAGGAAAATCACAGAAAATTTTTTCATGGGTCGTGTGTTCGTCCTCTCTGTTGAGCTAGTCCCATTGTACGCAATCGCGCGAAAAAAGTCCACCCGGATTTGCGGGATCGGGCGAAAAATGTGGAAAACTTGTTGAGAATGTGGACAAATGGAGTCTGGCTCCGCCAGATGGATTGGATGGGGGCTTCCGTGGGGTGCGTGGGTACGTTGGTACACGACCGATTCCTTGCGGAACGTGGCCCTCATCCGCCCCAGTGTGCGCACTGGGGCACCTTCCCCCCAGGGGAAGGCTTTTTTAGGTGGTACCACCCTGCAAAATTGTACTGCGTTACCAGAGCCTTCCCCTGGGGGGAAGGTGGCCGCGAAGCGGACGGATGAGGGCTGCGTTGCAGGCAGCAGTCCGCCGTGTACTAACGTAAAATGGCTCGACACGAAAGGCCCTCCCAATTCGGGAGAGCCTTTCATATTTGAGTATATCAGCCAATGGATAGGATTTTCAAGACTAGGAAAGGATGCAGAGGATCTTACTCCTCGAACAGGGGGGTGGAGAGGTAGCGGTCGCCGGTGTCGGGCAGCAGGGCCACGATGGTCTTGCCCTTGTTCTCCGGGCGCTTGGCCAGCTCGATGGCGGCCCAGAGGGCGGCACCGGCGGAGATGCCCACCAGAACACCCTCGGAGCGGCCGACTTCCTTGCCGGCGGCGAAGGCGTCCTCGTTGGCCACGGGGATGATCTCGTCGTAGACCTTGGTGTCCAGCACGTCGGGGACGAAGCCGGCGCCGATGCCCTGGATCTTGTGGGCGCCTGCGGTGCCCTTGCTCAGGACGGGAGAGCTGGCAGGCTCGACGGCCACGACCTTGACGTTGGGGTTCTGGCTCTTCAGGTACTCGCCCACGCCGGTAATGGTGCCGCCGGTGCCGACGCCGGCCACGAAGATGTCGACCTTGCCGTCGGTGTCCTCCCAGATCTCAGGGCCGGTGGTGGCCTTGTGGGCGGCGGGGTTGGCGGGGTTCACAAACTGGCCGGGGATGAAGCTGTTGGGCAGCTCCTTGGCCAGCTCGTCGGCCTTGGCGATGGCACCCTTCATGCCCTTGGCGCCCTCGGTCAGGACCAGCTCTGCGCCGTAGGCCTTCATCAGCTGGCGGCGCTCGACGCTCATCGTCTCAGGCATCACGATGATGATGCGGTAGCCGCGGGCGGCGGCGACGGAAGCCAGGCCGATGCCGGTGTTGCCGGAGGTCGGCTCGATGATGACGGAGTCGGGCTTCAGCAGGCCCTTGGCCTCGGCGTCGTCCAGCATGGCCTTGGCGATCCGGTCCTTCACGGAGCCGGCGGGATTCAGGTATTCCAGCTTGGCCAGGACCTTGGCCTCCAGGCCGTTGTTCTTTTCAATATGGGTCAGCTCCAGCAGGGGGGTGTGGCCGATCAGCTGGTCAGCGGAAGTATAGATCTTGCTCATGATGGTTTCCTCCTAATATATTTAGTAAAATAGTTTATGTATCCGTGTCGGTTGGTTTTCTTGTTACCAACCTTTCAAGTAGGTTTGTATGCATTATACTTGCATTTCACCCCCTTGTCAATAGGTTTTTGCGGGAAATTTTGAAAAAATCCAAAAAAGTTTTTTCCAGAAAAAAGTGGCGCTTCCCTCTTGCTTTCCCACTTACCTTGCATTATACTAGGAATAATAACAACAGAAAGAAGGTGGAAGGGAATGATGATCTCCACGAAGGGGCGCTATGCCCTTCGGTTTTTGGTAGACATTGCGGAGCACCAGGCGGAGGGCTACGTCCCCCTGAAGGACGTAGCGGAGCGCCAGGGCATCTCCGAAAAATATCTGGAAAGCATCGTCAAGACCTTAGTCCGGGCAGATGTCCTCACCGGCCTGCGCGGCAAAGGCGGCGGCTATCGCCTGCGCAAGTCCCCGGACCAGTACGGCGTGCGCGAAATCTTGTCTCTCCTGGAAGGCCCCTTAGTCCCCGTGGCCTGTCTCGGCCCCGGCGACCAGAGCTGCGACCGCATGACCAGCTGCCGGACCCTCCCCCTCTGGCAGGGCCTGGAGCAGGTGATCCAGGAGTACCTGGACAAATACACCATCGCCGACCTCATGGCCCGCGACGACAGCGCCGGGTTCGACTATGTGATCTAAATGATCCGAGCCGCAGCACACCATACAATATAATTAAGATGCCATGAAAAGACCACCCCGCCAGCGTGTGTGAAAACGCGGCGGGGTGGCTTTCTGAGCGTTGACAAAGTTCGACGCAATATGATATAGTGTCCCATACGGGACACTGTTACTTCAGTGGTCAGGCCACCAAAATCCCAGCGCATTTCATGCGAAGGGAGGTGGTGCAGATGTGGAAGAAAGCATTGCAGGTTCTCCTGCTGGCAGCGATCTTGCTGCTCGCGCTTTCCACAAAAGCGTGCTGACCACTCGACGGCAATCGAATGGTCAGCTGATATAACATATTAGCAATCAAATCGGGGGCCTGGCTACAAGTAACAGTGTCCCCTTTTGTCTTCATTATACCAGACAGTGGGCTTTTGTCAAGCCGAGAAATGGGGCTGCGTTTCACACAGCTGGTCAAGCCCTTCGGGGACAACCCCTCAGTCAGCTAACGCTGACAGCTGTCTAAGGAAGATTTTACTGAATCGAACTGTCCCCCGGACAGTTCGACCCTTTCAGGGGAGCCAAGGGAATTGCTGGTTACAACATACGTTGCAGGAAACCTATGCCTCCCCTGAAAGGGCGAGGGGGACCGCCGTTAGGCGGTGGAGAGGTGCGCCCCCGGCGCCCACGTTTCCCCCTTCCCCAGCCTGCCCCCACCAAAAACACATTTTTAGGGCTTTTTTCAGGGTACAAAAACACATTTTTCGCTCGGATTTTCAGAAATATATATCTAGTCTTTGAAAAAGACACCACCAACAAAGGTGATGCCTTCTTCAAATCATATATTCTTTGACACTTCCATTGAAATAGTAATTACCCCAAAGTTAGCACTGATCTTTGCGGTAATGGAACTATTCTTCTTTTCTATCACATCTTTGTTGTCGGTGTATTTTCTTGTTACATCATACTGATTTGCTCCGTAGGGATTATTGGTACCGTTTTTCATCAAATATTCTTCTCGAAGGAGTTCATCAGTCATAGAGTCAAAACGAACTTTTTCCATTCTTAACATCGTGTGATCGATGTACTCTTCGCGACTTGTCGCTTTCAACAGCGTAACGATCCGTTTTTCTGTGCTATCTAATCTGGTACCTCTCAAGTTATAGGGATACCGTGTCCCAGCCGGAAAAATTAACTCTCCGTCTACCTCTTCTACGCCAGGGATCTTCGCTTTATTTTTACGGATGGTCTTTTCTTTTTTATTGCTGATATGAGCAAATTCAGATAACGTCATACTTGTGACCTCTTTTCTTAAATAACAAATGAGGCCCCCAGAGGATTTCTCCTCCAGGGGCCTTGCATAACGGGGAATCTTCCTGAATCAAAATTTATCTCTTTATACTGATGTATTTGTTATCCTAATCCACGTTTTTTCCGTTCTTCCTCAATATCAAACATATCGGTTGCCTTAAGCTGGTTTCTCAGAGCATCATTTTCACGTTTCAGTAAATTATTATTTAATGTAGCGTTTCCTGTTTTTAATATTTTACATACATCTTTCTTCGTCCCATTTGGATGCTTTAAAACAGCATCCACTACATCATAATCATCCTGAGTAAAGTCCCGTTTTTTCATAAAATTCACCTCTTAATCTTACTGGGCCACAGGCCTCCCCCAGAAAATCCAAGGATAATTTGAGGGAGGCCGTGGCAATATTCCTAGAGCTTAGACAAGCTCTTTCTTACTTAACTTCGATGGTGAAGTTGATGGTGTTGGTAGCCTTACCAGACTGCTCAACAATGATCTTACCGGTGATGGTGCCAGTACGAGTCACGGTGATAGTCTTCTCACCGTTGGTCAGAGTAACATCGCCACCATTCAGGATGTCGTCGCCAGTCAGGGTCATGGTAGCGGTAGTCTTGTCAGCAGGATTCAGGCTCACCTTAAACTTATTTTTATCTGCGGCAAAACCGGTCAGAGTAATCTTGCCCTCATCAGTGATCTCGCCATTAGAGGAAGCAGAATCAAGGGTCAGAGAATCGGTAATAGCTTCAACCTTCGCAGTGGGAGCAGCAGCGCCTTCGTGAGTAACCTCAGTTGCAGAATCTGCATCCTTCTTGAACCACTTACCAGTGCTGTCGATGACAACCAGAACGGCGTCGGTGTTGCCAGATTCAACATAGTAGGAAACGTTAGCATAATACTCGTTGGCGGTACCAGTCTCAGCAGCCTTCTCCAGGTCAGCCTCGTTGCCAACACCCTTCACGTCCTTGGTGTTGACGACCAGGTACTTCACGTTGTCGTCCAGAGAAACGATGTCGGAAGTACCGTCAGGCTTCACCAGGGAGAGGTAGTCCTTGCCATAGTTCAGCAGAGCGCCTGCCTTTTCGTCGATAGACAGAACCTCAACGCCCTCAGCATAGTTGTCGGAGGACAGGCTCAGCTTGATGTAGTCACCCTTAGCAACAGCGGTGGTAGCCTTCTGCTTCACGCCCTCAACGAGCTTACCCTCGGTGGTGTAAACATCATACTCGAAGTACTTGGTGTTGTTGTCGTTATTCTCAGACACAGTGCTGACGATATAACCATAAACCTGAGTGGCATTAGCGCCGGGCAGGTAAGCAGTAGAGTCGATGTAAGCCAGAGAGATCAGGCCATCATCAATAACGTAGGTCAGCTTACCCTTGAAGTCGCTGCCCAGAGCGTTCAGCTCGCTGCCGCTCATGACCTTCTGCTTGTCCTTGTTGCCATCCTTATACTGGACATAGACCACAGCATCGCTGGCGACCTTCTTGCCGTCAACAGTCTTGCCGCTCTTGGTAAAGCCAGCATCGTTGTCCTTGGTAACAAAGCTATCGCCGCCGGCCAGATTGGTGGCAGAAACAGCCTTCAGCTCATACAGGTCATCAGAGATTTCCCAAGTGACCATCTTGTTTTTCAGGCCCTTATACGCCTTATTAGCAGCAACCAGCTTGGTGGTGCCGTCAGCAAACAGCAGCTTAACCTGATAATCGCCGTCAGCGTTCATGGAGCCGCTAGCAGCCAGAACCAGAGCGGTATCGGTGGAACCGGTGCCGTTGGAGTCGGCATAGTAGATGACGTCGTTGATGACCTGAACGGTAACAGTGGAGTTCAGAGTAACGTTGTCGCCTTTGCGAATCAGAGCGCCTGCGAAGGGATAGTTGGCAGTCGTATTGCCCACGGTGTACCAGTTGTCACCGATCTTGACTTCCTTGGCGGAGCCCCTGGTGGAGTTCTTAGTAGAAGTCACCTTACCTTTGACCTCGGTAGCCTTAACGAACTGCTTGTCGCCGGTGAAGGTGTTCTCGTAGTAAGCAACGTAGTCGCCCTTCTTCAGGTCGGTGGGAGTGATCACGTCCTCGAACTTGTAGGTCTCGCCGCCAGCCACGAATTCGGTGCTGGAAACGTAAGTGACCTTAGCCAGGGTGTTGCCGCTGACAGCCTTCAGGGGATTTACGATAGCACGATCGAAGGTATCATCGCCATCGTTGGAGATGAAGGTGATCTGGTCGCCGGAAGCGACTTCGGCATAGTCGCCGGTCAGGTCAGCGATCGTCAGGGCAACAGCAGGAGTCTCCTTAGAATTAGAAGTAGTAGCGGCAGTCTTCACAACACCCTCTACCTCAGCGTCAGCTTTGTAGTTGTAAGAAGTGCCATTGACCTTGATCTTGCCGTCATCGATCTTGACATCCTTGAACGCAGCGGTCACGACAGTGTTTTCGTCCTCAACGGGGAACACGCCATAAGCGTCGCTCTTGTTGTTGACCAGGACCTTGACATACTGGCCCAGCAGAGCGGTCATGTCCTTGTCGCAGTCCCACTTCTGAGCGCCGAGATCCTCCGGAGCGGCCTTGCCGTCGATCTTATCGACCTTAGCCATAAAGACCTTGTCCTTGCCGGTGGTGCTGTTCAGGGAATACTTACCGGAACCGGTCAGCACGCCTTCATAGACGCCAGCGCCGCTGTACTTGTCAGCCAGCAGGGTGATGTTCTTCTCGACCAGGGTGGTGGTGGAAGTCAGGTTGCCCTTGTCGGAAACCAGGGTGTAGTCATACTTGACTTCCAGAGCCTGCAAAGCGTTCCAGACCATCTGAGCTGCGTTGTCGCGGCTGATGGCAGCAGCAGTGTCCATCTTCTCCAGGCCGTCATACAGACCTCTCTGGGTTGCACGGACGTTCACGTTGGTTGCCCAAGCGTTGCCGGTGAAGCCTTCGATGTCGGAGTTGTAGCCCAGAGCGACCAGCAGCATCTTAGCCAGCTGAACGCCGGTCACGTTGCCAGCAGGAGCGAACTTGCCGCCGCCCACACCGGAGACGATGCCCTGAGCGACGCAGGACTCAATGTAGCCCTCAGCCCAAGCAGCGTTGGCGTTGGTGCGCACGTCGCTGAAGGTGGGGGTAGCATTGGTGCTGGTAGCAGGATCCTTGCCGCCGTTCAGAGCGACGCAGATCATCTTGGTTGCTTCAGCGCGGGTGATGTTGCCCTCGGGCTTGAAAGAGCCGTCGGGGTAACCGCCGATGATGTTCAGTGCAGTACAAGCATCGACAGCCTCAGTGTTCTTGATCTTGGACTGATCAGAGAACGCCGCCCCGGCCCCTACGACCATGACGGACAGCATCATAGCCACGCAGAGAACCAGGGACAGAACCTTCTTCAGGTTCTTTTGTCTGATTTCTCAAAGGTTTTTTCTGAATTTCACGCAGTTTTTTACGCAGCTAAAATAGACTGTTTTGCTGAAAATTTCCGGTGTCGAGGCTGTCCAGACGAGAAATATTCTGGTGCAAAATAGACAAATTTCTATGTGTGTAAATATCCGCAGTTACCGTGATGCTGCTGTGCCCCATCAGCTCTTTTGCAATATTGATCGCAACACCCGCTCGTTGCAAGTCTGTACAGAAGGTATGGCGAAGGCAATACGTCGTTAAATCAGGCGCGATTGCGTGTTGAATAATCTTACCATCCTTCTCAATTGCTCCCATGTGTAGGTCCAGTTCTTTGGCGAAGGAATTCCATAATCTCCAGATACCGCTGGCACCACGAATGGTTCCTTTTCTCGAAGGGAAGAGCAAAGAAAAAGGATCTCCTCTGGCTTGCCAGAGTAACTGCCGAAGATCCTGCCGCATCGGAATATCACGAACCCCAGCGGCAGTCTTTGGCGTCTTAATCGTATTGGTTCCACTTTCAATGGCTTTATAGACATGGATCTCATTTCGGTCAAAATCAATGTCCTTCCATTGTAACGCCGCTGCTTCTCCCGGTCGTAACCCTGTATACAAAATAAGAAGAACCCACAGCCCGGAAGGATGGTAGGCTGCTACTTCCAGGATGTGGGCTCGTTCTTCTTCCGTGATAGAGCGATGAGAACGTTTTACGTTTTTGGGGAGCTTCAGTCCGTCAGAAGGGTCGAAGGCAATCAATCTGGAACGATAGGCTTGATGGAACATCTCTTGCATGACCATCCTTAGCTTTGTGACATGAGAAAATGACATCCCTCGTTGCTCATTCAAAATGGATTGCAAATGGATGTCATGCACATCCCGTAATCGCATGGTCCCAATAGCGGGTCCAATATATTTCCGATATTTCTCATCATATAGTCTCAGACTTTTCTTGGTCAGGTCGGAAGGTACCTTGTAGACCCGTTTCCATTCCTGATACCAGACTTCAACCAGCGTATCGCCACTTCTAAGCTCTCGTCCGTCACGCAGAGCAGATAATAGTTCGGATAGCTTTTCTAAGGCTTCCGTCTCTGTTTGTCCTCTTACCTCATACCGTTTGCCTTCCCAGGTAAGGCTCTTACGGACATAGTGATACTCAGCCATTGCTCACCGCCCTCTCTGCTTCCTGGACTTTGCGGTAGAACGTAGTCTTGCTCATGTTGAGCCGGTCCATTGCTTCTACGGCCTTGATCTCACCGCTTCGCCATTGCAGCAATGTCTGTGTAAAGTCAGGATTCTGGATGGGCTTTCTGCCTTTATAGGAACCTTGCGTTTTGGCTATGGCAATGCCTTCTCGTTGCCGCTGGAGAATATATTCCCGTTCCAACTCGGCCACAGCACCAAAGATGGTCAGCATGAATTTTCCTGTGGGTGTCGTTGTATCAATGGCCTCCTTCTGGGAGATGAATTCCACGCCCTTGGCTGTCAGCTGTTCTACTAGCTCTAACAGGTCCTTCGTGTTTCTGGCAAACCGGCTGATGGATTCCACGATCACCACATCGCCTTTCCGAACAAACTCCAGCATGGTCTGCAACTCAGGCCGGTTCCGGTTCTTCCCACTGAACTTATCAATGTAGACCTGGTCCACGCCCAGCTGCTCCATCAGGACCTCTTGTCGTATGGTGTTCTGATCTTGGGTGCTGACTCGAATGTATCCAATTTTCACATCATATCCCTCCCTTGTCCCAATAGGGTCCCCGTGCCGAGCGGGACGTTCCAAAATACGCGCAGGGACCCTATCGGGATGGTTTTATGGCGTTCCAATAGGGTAGGCTCTATTGGGACGTTTCACAGTTCCCCGCAGTAGAGGAACTCCTCGATCTCGTCCAGGCTGAATCCTTCCGCCAGACAATCATCGATCCACTTGCTGTCGTAGCCACACCAAGAGGCTGTGGTTTTCAGTTCATCCAGATAGGCTTCGTCTTCATCGCAGACCAAGCCAACTTTCTTGGGTTGGAAATAGGAGGCCCAGGAGAACAAGAACTGTTCCACAGAGAAGCGCTCTCTCTTCTGTCTGCCGTGAGAGTTGATGCGAAGAATATCGCCACAGGACAGCTCAACCAGTTCAGGAGTACCAGGGAGGTTCAGCAAGATCAAGGCTTTGCCAAGAATCCGTTCCGTAGAAGCATAGAGATACAGCCCTTTTTTCGGATAATGAACTAAACAGAACGGGTTATCTCCCTTCACGATGTACAGGTTGTTCTTCCGATCCAACACCGTAAAACAGAAAGAACCCTCAACTTTCTCGGCCATATAACGCAGGCTGTTAAAGTTGAGGGCTTCCATTTGTTCGATGAGTTGGACAGCAACATAGCTATCTGTCTCGATGTTTGTATTAGGGAGTTTCAGAGATTTGCGAAGCAGACGGTCATTGTAGAGAGTGCCGTTATGGGCCAGCGCAAAGGGCATCCCTTGGGCGTTCCCAGCGAACGGATGATTATTTTGCGTCTTCAGGGCCGACCCCTGAGTAGTCATACGGGTATGCCCCATCACGACGGTCGAGTCTCTGGGAACCTTGAAGTTCAGGGTATGAGCGGCACCTGGGTGCTTATCAATACGGAGTGTGCCTCCAGAGTTGTAGGCGATCCCGGCAGCATCGGTTCCTCGTTCCTCACTGAGTTCCGCCAGGGTCCGGATGATCCTGGTCTTCTGTCGGCGGGAGAGAGTGTGTTTATAATCGATCATTCCAAACAGGCAGCACATGGTTAATAATCCTCCTCAAAGTTGATGGCATCGTTGACGTACAAGCGACGTTCCTTTAAATATTGAACCAGTTCCGGTTGCTGGCAGCTGGCGGCGAAGGTGGTCCAGGATAGGTCCTGCATCTGCTGGTCGGTTAGAGTGATAGCCAGGTCACAGAGCAGGTCGATGAACTGGAGCGTAGCGATCAGGGTGTTGTACTTGAGCGTTCCGCGGAAGATGCGGAACTCGATCGTCGCCCTGTTTTGAAGATTGATGGAGGAGTAGCGGCCTTTGCTGTATCCTTTTTTGGCGTGATCCAAAATCTCTTTGGGCCGGTCCTTGTAACCGTACCGAGCGGCCCACTGCTCCATCTGGTAGGCGGTGCGTCGGCTGAATTTGAGCAGTTCTTCCCAGTGTTTCTCGAAGAAGTAGAGCAGGCGGGCGATCGCTGCGTCCTGGTCTTCCTCGGTATCCCCAAAGGCATTCCGGCTGACGTGGACGTGCAGGCCGCAGGTATCTGTTTGGTGAGAACGGTAGCCCATCCGAACTGCACTACGCATCACATCCTTCCAAGGCATATCCCGGCAGTGATAGGTCAAGCTCATCGGGTGCGTGACCAGCTCAAAGCCCTCCGTTAAAGAACTGTCGTGCTTGGCATAAACCCGATTCTCTTCATAGCTGTCGTTCACGATGTCCAGCAATTCTTGGGCATTTTCGTTGTCCTCTCCAGCTTCGTCAAGCTCCAACTCGACGCCAAAGTAGCGAGGGCCAGTGCCGTAGAAGAGAGGACTGGGTTTGTAGCTGTACTCATGAATGACCTGTGCAGGGCGGAGATCATCATAGCAATCCTCACAGAAGCAACCATCACGTCCAGAGATGGTATAAGCATCGGAGTATGGGACGACCTCACCGCAGTTCTCACAGATGGTGTAGTAATCCTCGAAGCAGCGGGGGCAGATGTATTCAGAGCCATAGGACATGGCCTGATCTCGATAGACTCGTTCTCCGCAGTCTCGGCAGAGGGTGGTGAGTGTGTTCAGGCAGGTGGGACAGAAACACTGGTCGTCCCAGTAGGTGCAGGCAGCTTCAGCATGTTCTTCGCCGCAGATGTCACAGATGAAAGTTTCTTCGTTCATGTTCATAGTCT
>OLRG01001871.1_pt1 | contig 15998 bp, 16 predicted proteins | sample 1672331 | NCBI WGS metagenome assembly OLRG01 (sample SAMEA3136672, study PRJEB25190) | human gut metagenome
TAAGAAGAGCAAAACTGAACTACTTAAGAGACCGCGTTGGTAAGAAAGCTAAAGTTAAAGAATTAGTAAAATAATCGAAAATGTAACAAAATGAGAAAAAGGACAACTACATAATGTAATTGTCCTTTTTCTGATATATCAAAGTATGTAAGAAAAGTTGCCAGTGGCAAGTTTTCAGTATAAGGGGATTTTATGAGACGCAGAAGTAATCTGGATTTTGAAAAAAGAAGAAGATCCCGGAAAACCGGTTATCGCAGACGCAAAGCAAAGAAAAAAGGCTTCGGAAATCTTCCAAAAGCAAAGAAAAAGATACATCTTAATCTTGAAATGATCGCTTCTACATTTACCTGGATTTTTAAGATCGTGGTCACCTGTCTGGTGGCATTTGTTGCTGTGTGGTACTGGGGACAACGGGTCAGTACGGTAGGAGATTCCATGAGTCCGGTGCTTAAGAATGCAGATGTAGTACTGGTAAACCGGATTGTGTACAATGCTTCTTCACCGAAAAGGGGAGATGTTATCGTGTTCAAACCGAAAGGCAATGAGAATTCGCATTATTATACCAAAAGGATTGTCGGACTTCCGGGCGAGACGGTACAGATTGTGGAGAATCAGGTCTATATTAACGGTAAAAAACTGGAAGAAGATTATAAAACAACAAAAATAGATACAGCTGGAATTGCCGGTGAGAAGTTGAAACTTGGCGGTGATGAATATTTTGTTCTGGGAGATAACAGAAAAAACAGTGAGGACAGCCGTAGTGCCGATATAGGAAAAGTAAAACGTTCTTATATATATGGAAAGGCATGGTTTGTGGCATCCCCGAAAAAAGACTGGGGATTTGTGAAATAGAAGATAAGGAGAAATAATATATGCATTTTCAATGGTATCCTGGGCACATGACGAAAGCAAAACGCATGATGCAGGAAAATATCAAATTAATAGATCTGGTTATTGAACTGGTTGATGCCAGAGTTCCGATCAGCAGCAGAAATCCGGATATTGATGAACTGGGAAAGAATAAAGCAAGACTGATCCTTTTAAATAAGTCAGATCTGGCAGAAGATAAGTGGAATGATGCCTGGTCAGAATATTTTCGTGAAAAAGGATTCTCTGTTGTGAAGGTAAATTCCAAGAAAGGCGGCGGGATCAAATCTATCAATGGTGTGATCCAGGAAGCATGTAAAGAAAAGATTGAAAGAGACAGAAAGCGTGGGATTTTGAATCGTCCGGTCAGAGCTATGGTAGTGGGAATTCCGAATGTAGGAAAATCAACATTTATCAATGCACTTGCGGGAAAGGCATGTGCAAAAACCGGTAACAAACCGGGAGTGACAAAAGGAAAGCAGTGGATCAGACTGAATAAAAATGTGGAGCTTCTGGATACACCGGGAATCCTGTGGCCAAGATTTGAAGATCAGGCAGTAGGCCTGAAACTGGCATTTATCGGATCGATCAAAGATGAGATCCTTCAGACAGAAGAACTTGCGGCAGAACTTGTAAAGTTTATGAATGAAAATTATCCGGGAGTACTTGAGAATAAATATAATGTAGAAGAAGACACGGATCCATACGGAATGCTGGAAAAAATTGCAGAGAGCAGACATTGTCTGGTTCGTGGAAATGAACTGGATACAGAAAAAGCTTCGGTTCTTCTGATGGATGACTTCCGCAACGGACGTTTGGGCAAACTGACACTGGAGTACCCGGATGCATATTAAAAACAGAGGCAGAAAGTATAGAAGGGAAACAACAAAAGAACATGGCTAGACGTTCAAGAGAAGATGCAGAAGAAAGCATTTTGAGAGAGCTTGGAGGATGGATTGTCTATATTCTGCTGATCATAGGGTTAACGTATTTTATCATAACATTTGTAGGGCAGAGAACAAGAGTGAGTGGATCTTCCATGGAGACAACGTTGCAAAACGGGGATAATCTGATCGTGGATAAGATCAGTTACCGCTTCCGTGATCCGAAACGTTATGACATTATTGTATTTCCGTACAAATACGAAGAAAATACATATTATATCAAACGTATCATCGGAATGCCGGGAGAGACTGTGCAGATAAAAGACGGATATGTATACATTGACGGAGAGAGGCTTTTGAGCGATATCTATGGAAATGAATTGATCAAAGATCCACAGACTGCCGCAGATCCGATTACATTAAAAGAAAATGAGTATTTTGTTATGGGAGATAATCGTAACCATAGTATGGACAGCAGGGATCCAAGTGTAGGCGTACTGACAAAAGAAGATCTGATTGGCAGGGCATGGGTAAGAATTTATCCATTTGACAATATAGGAGTGATCCGTCATGAATAAACGAGAAGAAGAAAAACTAAAAAGGCAACAGGAAAAACTGAAAAAAGAACTGGAAAGAACAGAAGCAATGAGTGTTTATGAAAAAGAACACAGCGACTGCCAGTATATTTGCGGTATTGATGAAGTAGGCCGTGGGCCATTTGCAGGTCCTGTGGTGGCAGGTGCGGTTATCTTGCCAAAGGATGACCCGATTTTGTATCTGAATGATTCAAAGAAACTTTCAGAGAAAAAAAGAGAGGCATTGTACGATGAGATTATGGAACGTGCTGTTGCAACGGGAATCGGTGTTGTAAGTCCGGCAAGAATTGATGAGATCAATATTTTGCAGGCTACTTATGAGGCGATGCGTATGGCAATCGGCAATCTAAAGGTGCAGCCGGATCTTTTGTTGAATGATGCAGTAACAATACCGGAGGTAGAGATCCCACAGGTGCCGATCATTAAAGGTGATGCCAAGAGCGTGTCTATTGCGGCGGCAAGTATCATTGCAAAAGTAACAAGAGACCGGCTGATGGTGGAGTATGATAAAGTACTTCCGGGGTATGATTTCGCAAGTAATAAAGGGTATGGAACGAAGAAGCATATTGAGGGGCTGAAAGAACTGGGACCATCTCCGATACACAGAAGGACTTTTATAAAGAAATATATATAAAGATGCAGACAGTGCGGAAAATCGGTATCCAGGCATGGAATCAGCAGTGTAAAGGAATGAAAGAATGGCAGGGTCGAAAAGAGGACAAAGACGAAATAACCGTGAAACCGGAAGTTATTATGAAAGAATGGCAGGAGTATATCTGACAGAAAAAGGATATGAAATTCTGGAATATAATTATCGGTGCAGATTCGGAGAAATCGATATAATAGCCAGAGATGGCGATTATCTGGTGTTTTGCGAGGTGAAGTACCGGGCAGATGACCGGAAAGGAACTCCGGCAGAGGCGGTAGATTATGCCAAACAGAGAGTTATCTCAAAAAGTGCACTTTATTATATGACGGTGAATGGAATAGATGAAATCCCGTGCAGGTTTGATGTAGTAAGTATAGAAGATGACAGGATCATTTTATATCAGAATGCATTTGATTATGTGGAAATATAGGAGAAGAGAATGAGTCTTGGATTACAGTATAAAAATCAGGAACATATATTTGATGAAAAAACAGTAGATGGGGTTCCGTTTCTGAGTTATCCAATGTTAGAAGAAACGGGAATCGTGCATCATGGATTTTCTACAAAACTCGGAGGTGTCAGCAAGGGATGCTGGGCAACTATGAACATCAGCACAACAAGAGGCGATGATCCGGAAGATGTTGAGGAAAACCAGAGAAGGATTGCAAGAGCCATCGGAGTAAAGCCGGAAGATATGACGTTTACCAACCAGACACATACAACAAATGTGGCGGTAGTAAGAGCAGAGGACAAGGGAAGACGTTTTATGGAAACGGACGGAATGATCACAAATGTACCGGGAATCTGTCTGGTGACATTTTATGCGGATTGCGTACCACTGTATTTTGTAGATCCTGTGAAAAAAGTGATTGGACTGTCGCATTCGGGCTGGAGAGGAACGGTTGGAAAGATCGGAAAAGTAACAGTGGAACTGATGCAAAAAACATATGGTTCGGATCCTAAAGACATACTTGCGGCCATTGGTCCGTCTATATGTCAGGACTGTTACGAGGTAAGTGAAGATGTAATTGTAAAATTTCAGAAAAGCTTTGAAGAAAAATACTGGCCAGAATTATTCTATCAGAAAGAAAACGGTAAATATCAGTTGAACCTGTGGAAAGCAAATGAATTGGTATTCGAGGAAGCCGGAATTTTGAAGAAGCATATTGCTGTGACAAATGTGTGTACACACTGTAACCCGGATATTCTGTTTTCACATCGCACAACGGGAAATAAAAGAGGAAATCTAAGTGCATTTCTGGCACTGAAATAAGAGGAGCAAACGATATGACAGATACAACAACGATCACAGATACGACTCAGGAAGTGACCGAAGCTACCCAGCAGGCGGTAAAACAGGTAAATCAGATTACCCAATATCTGCAGGACAGTATTCCGGGACTGATTACATTTGGACTGGAAGTGCTGGCGGCACTGGTTGCTTTCTTTATCGGAAGACTGGTGATAAAGTGGATCAGGAAGATTGTGAGGCGTTCATTTGAACGTTCGGAAGCAGATAAAGGAGTTGAACAGTTTGTAGACTCACTTTTGAAATATGGATTGTACGGGATTCTGATCTTTTGCCTGATCTCCAGTCTTGGATTTGATACTACATCGGTGGCGGCGTTACTGGCATCCAGTGGTGTGGCTATCGGTCTTGCGTTACAGGGAAGTCTTTCCAATTTTGCGGGAGGCGTGCTGATTCTTCTGTTAAAGCCATTTGTGGTAGGGGATTATATTATTGAAGATACGAATGGAAAAGAAGGAACAGTAAAAGAAATTCAGATCTTTTATACAAAATTAAGTACGATTGACAATAAGACCATCGTAATCCCGAATGGAATGCTGACGAATAACAGTATCACCAATGCAACGGCAAAAGACGAAAGACAACTGGATCTGCGGGTAGGCATTTCTTATAATGCCGATATCAAAAAGGCAAAATCAATGATCGAAAAGCTGTTGTCGGAAGATGCAAGTATTCTAAAAGAAGAACAGATGAATGTCTTTGTAAATGATCTTGCGGACAGTGCAGTCGTGCTCGGTATCCGTGCCTGGGTGAAGAACGAAGAGTACTGGGCGACCAGATGGAGACTGCTGGAAGAAATTAAAGTGGAACTGGATGAGAATGGAATTGAGATTCCATATCCACAAGTGACGGTGCACATGAAAGAGGATAAATAGCTGGATGAAAATATGTAAGGCCAGGCAGATCTGCCGTGACGTGCATGGAAGAGAGAATCCTAAGCGGTCGTGGCAGAATTTCTGGTTTGCATATGAGAATCTGTTAAAATCTTTTTCGGAAAAGAACGTATAATAATTAAAAAAGTACTTGCAAATATGTGAAAATACGGTATAATTATATTCGTGCCTGTTATAAGAGCATGCTGGAATAGCTCAGTTGGTAGAGCACTTCACTCGTAATGAAGGGGTCGTCGGTTCAAGTCCGATTTCCAGCTTATATACAGAATGAGATATAAAGAAGAATCCTTGATGTAAGGATTCTTTTTTTCGTGTATAATAGAATTGAGGGTGTGAAAGGGGAGAAGAAAAATGAAAAAAATATGGAGGCAAAGACTGTTATCGGCACTGCTTTCGATCTTTATGGTACTGGCAATGACAGGGGTGTCTGTGAGTGTACGGACGCAGGCTGCGGAAAATAACTCAACTGTTCCATCAGGGACAGTGAAAGTGCATTTCCTTGATGTAGGACAGGGATTATCTATTCTGGTTCAGTCGGATGGGAAAAATCTGATCTATGATGGAGGAGATCGAAAGACTTCAAGATTTGTTGTAGCTTATTTGAAAGAACAGGGCGTTACGAAGATTGATTATCTGATCAGCAGCCATTATGATGCAGATCATATGGCGGGTCTGATCGGATGCCTGAAGAGCTTTAAGGTGAAAAATGTTATATCCAGTAACTATGTACATACCAGTAAGTTATACCGGTCGTTTGTAAAAGCTGTGAAAGAAGACGGATTGAAAATGAAGCATCCGCCGGTAGGAAAATCTTACAGGCTTGGAAGTGCTTCGTTTCAAATACTGGCACCGGAGACGATAGAAGCTAAGGGAAGTAACAATAATTCCGTTGCAATAAAACTTACAAATAAAGAGAACAGTTTTATCTTTACGGGAGATGCAGAGCATGAAAGCGAAAAGGCGATGTGCAATTCCGGTATAGATTTAAACTGTGATGTACTGGTACCCGGGCACCATGGATCAGCAACGGCAACATCCTGGGATTTCCTTCAGAAAACCGTACCGGAATATGCGGTGATCAGCTGTGGGAAAGATAATAAATACGGACACCCGGACAAAGATACGATGGATAAACTTCAGAGTATGGAAATCCAGGTGTACAGAACCGACAAACAGGGAACGGTCACAGTAACAAGTGACGGTAAAAATCTGAATTGGAGTGCGGCACCGTGTAATGATTATACACCGGGAGATGAATCAGATAAGGGGACTGTGACGGAACAGACGGTAACGAAACAGACAACGCAGAAAGTAACCGAAGACCAGGTATGGGTATCGGCAACCGGTTCAAAATACCATAAAACGAACCACTGCGGTAATATGAATCCGGATACGGCAAAGAAAGAGACAAAGGAAGAAGCAGAGGCACAGGGCCTTAAACCTTGCGGGAAATGTTATTGATACAAAAAATGGCCCGAAAAGAATAACAGTAAATGAATCAGGAGATGGTAGAAGTAAGAACAATAGCAGATGGCTTTCTTAACTATACGAAAGCCACTGCAATATCTTTGAACGGGATACGGTTGTTATGTTATCTCGGAATCTTATGCCGGGTGGCATTAGCGGATCACAATACCCGTAAGATCCCCGGCAGATATCATATTTATATATTGCTGATCGCAGCAGCAGATATGGTCCTGACAGGGAACAGTGATTTATACAACCGGATCCCCGGGGCAGCAGCTGTGGCAGGACCGATGCTGGTCTTATCCATTCTGATTCCCGGGGCATTTGGAGGAGGCGATATCAAATTCATGGCAGTTTCCGGATTTCTGCTTGGAAAAGAGAAAATCATTTGTTCGATGGCATGTGCGGTTATGCTTGCAGGAGGATATTGCCTTATTATGCTGAAATGTGGAAAGCTGACCAGAAAGGATGAATTTGCATTTGGACCGTTTTTGGTGCTGGGAATTATGATGACCTTATTTGCAGGAGATCAGCTGATCTTATGGTTTTGGCAGGGAATCTGATGCGGAGGTTTAAAAATGTTTAAAATAAAGTTTTTCTCCGAAATCAATCAGAGCGTACAAAAATATCGCGAAGACGCAGAGAATACATATGCTCATAAGAAGCCAATCCATTTTGAAGACCTGGCTTGAGTAGATAATAAGATATCCAAGGCCTTCTTTGGCGGCCAGAAATTCACCGATGATGACGCCGACCAGGCATAATCCGATATTAACTTTCATGTTACTGATAATAGCCGGAATAGAATAAGGAAGGATTACTTTGGTCAGTACATGCAAATGGTTCCCTCTGAGGGTATAGATTAACTTAATCTTTCCGGGATCTGTAGAGCGGAAACTGCTATACAGATTGAGTATACTGCCGAAGATAGCGACGGACATTCCGGTTACAATGATCGTGGTTTTTGTAGCGCCAAGCCAGACAATAAGAAGAGGGGCCAGTGCAGATTTCGGAAGGCTGTTTAATACGACAAGGTAAGGTTCCAGGATTTCCGAAAGGTTATTACTGTACCACAGAAGAATTGCAAATAATATACTGACGAAAATAACAAGAAAGAAACTGACGAAAGTTTCGTATAAGGTGACGCCGAGATGTAGAAAAATACTATGATCCGAAATCATTAAGAGTAAAGCATTCATGATCTTGGAGGGACTGCTGAAGATGAAAGAATCTATGATCTGGTGTGACGCACAAAATTCCCAAAGGAATAAAAATCCCGTTAAAAGGAAGATCCGGAAGAATATAACCAGCAGTCTGTGAAAATGATAATGTCTGAGATAGTGCCGGTGTCCGGTGGAAAGTGCCGCCGGAGCACCGGTACCTGGGCTTTTATGAAGATTTTTCATCCTGATTTAGCTCCTTCCATATCAGATTAAAATAAGATTTGAATTCCGGTGCATTTCGTCTGTTCATAGGAGTATCTTCTTCCAGATGAAAGATAAGCGGAATAGTCTGAATGATGGCTGCCGGACGACGGGAAAGAACAATTACCCTGTCGGCAAGAGAAATGGCTTCCGAAAGATCGTGTGTTACAAGAAGCGCGGATTTCTTCTCATTTCGGATGATCTGTCCGATATCATCGCCAACCTGTAACCGGGTCTGGTAATCAAGGGCGGAAAAAGGTTCATCCAGAAGTAATAGTTCCGGTTCCAGAACTAATGTACGGATCAGGGCAGCACGCTGGCGCATTCCTCCGGATAATTCCGAAGGCCTGGAATTCTCAAAATCACTCAGACCATAGATGTTAAGAAGTTCATGTGCCCGCTTTTTCGTCCGGGCCGTCAGAGCATGCTGGATTTCCAGCCCAAGGATCACATTGTTATAGATCGTGCGCCATTCAAACAATTCATCGTGTTGCAGCATATATCCTACATTAGTTGTACTCTCTTTCAGGTGTCTGCCATTGATTGTGATCTGTCCGTCACTGCAAGGCAAAAGACCGCATATCAGAGAAAGCAGCGTGGATTTTCCACAGCCGGAAGGTCCCACGATGGCGGCAAATTCCCCTTTGTTCAAAGAAAATGAGATATCAGACAGGGCCGGGGTTTCCCCTTCTAAAGTATGATACGTATAAGAAATATGCTGTAGGTTCAAAATCTGTTCCATAGGAACCTCCTGGATGTGAAGTATATAATATGATATGACCGGAACAGAAAATAGGTGAATAAAAAAGGGGGGTGTGGTAAAATGCTGATATGTAGAGAAGAGAGGATAATTAGATGTTAACAAAGATAAATTACCAGAAAGAACTGGATAAACTGATCGATCATCTGCAAAAAGAAGAAAAGGTACCAACCCTTCTCCTTCACAGCTGCTGTGCTCCGTGCAGCAGTTATGTACTGGAGTATCTGAGCAGTTATTTTAAGATCACAGTACTTTACTATAATCCGAATATTTATCCGGAGAGTGAATACAGCAAACGTATCATTGAACAGCAGACACTGATTGGAGAGATGGATACAAAATATCCGGTACAGTTTATTGCAGGCGGCTATGATAAAGAAAAGTTTTATGAGATGGCAAAGGGACTGGAAAAAGTGAAAGAAGGCGGCGTGCGCTGTTTTAAATGTTATGAACTTCGATTAAGAGAGACCGCCGAGATTGCAAAAGAAGGCGGGTATGATTACTTTACGACGACACTCAGCATCAGTCCTTTGAAAAATGCAGCCAAATTGAATGAGATTGGATTAAAACTTGCAGAAGAGTATGGCGTATCATATCTTACATCCGATTTCAAGAAAAAGAACGGATATAAAAGATCTGTAGAGTTATCCGCACAGTATGGCCTGTACAGGCAGGATTACTGCGGATGTGAATTCTCGATGCGGCAGCGTCTGGAAGAGCAACGGGCGAAAGCATAGTAATAAAAATGCATAAAAAGTAAGAAGAAATTGCATGGATTCATGTAAGTAACTGCATTTTGTGATGAATAAATATGTAAATTCCTGTAATAATATTTGCTTTTATGCGGAAATGTGTTAAAATCGAAAACAGTAAACTTAAAAATGAAAGGAAGAATCCATATGGCACAGTTATGGGGAGGTCGTTTCACAAAAGAGACAGACCAGCTAGTATATAATTTTAATGCTTCCATTACATTTGATAAAAGATTCTATAAGCAGGACATCAGAGGAAGTCTTGCACATGTAGCTATGCTTGCAAAGCAGGGAATCTTAACGGAAGAAGAAAAAGAACAGATCACAGACGGATTAAATGGCATTCTGAAAGATGTAGAATCCGGTAAATTAGAGATATCAGACAAATATGAAGACATTCACAGTTTTGTGGAAGCAACATTGATCGACCGCATCGGAGATCCGGGAAAGAAACTCCATACCGGACGAAGCAGAAATGACCAGGTTGCATTAGATATGAAACTTTTTACCAGAGATGAGATTCAGGAGATTGATGCTCAGGTAAAAGAACTTCTGGAAGTAATCCTTCATGTAATGGAGGAGAATGTCGAGACATATATGCCAGGATTCACACATCTTCAGAAAGCACAGCCGATCACACTGGCTCATCATATGGGGGCATATTTTGAAATGTTCCGAAGAGATCATGAGAGACTGAAGGATATTAGCAAACGAATGAATACATGTCCGCTTGGCTCCGGAGCACTTGCTGGAACGACATATCCACTGGATCGTGAATATACAGCAGAATTACTTGGATTCGACGGACCGACACTGAACAGCATGGACGGTGTATCAGACAGAGATTATCTGTTGGAACTGTTATCTGCACTGAGCATTATGATGATGCACTTAAGCAGATTCTGTGAAGAGGTCATCATCTGGAATTCGAATGAATACCAGTTTGTAGAGATTGATGATGCGTACAGTACAGGAAGCAGTATCATGCCGCAGAAGAAGAATCCGGATATCGCAGAGCTGGTAAGAGGAAAAACCGGACGGGTATACGGCGCATTAAATGCACTCCTTACTACGATGAAGGGAATTCCGCTTGCATACAATAAAGACATGCAGGAAGATAAAGAATGGGCATTTGATGCTATGGATACAGCCAAAGGATGTATCACATTATTTGCCGGAATGTTAAAGACGATGCAGTTTAATAAAGACCGCATGGAAGAAAGTGCAAAACACGGATTTACCAATGCGACAGATGCAGCAGATTATCTGGTAAATCACGGTGTACCATTCAGAGATGCACATGGTATCGTGGGAAAACTGGTACTGACATGCATTGAGAAGAAGATTCCGTTAGATGAACTTCCACTGGAAGAGTACAGAAAGATCTCGCCGGTATTTGAAGAAGATATCTATAAAGCAATCGATCTTGAGACATGTGTGAATAAGCGTGTCACCATAGGAGCACCAGGAAAAGATGCTATGGCAAAATCAATTGCGGCTTATCAGAAATATATGGAAGAATATTAAAATATACATTTATAAATACTAGTACATGTCATACGGATGAAGGTAGCGTAAGGCTGTATTAAGGAATGATAAAAAGAAAGGGAGAGAACAAAGATGGATAAGAAATTAAGAGTAGGTATTTTAGGAGCAACAGGAATGGTTGGACAGCGTTTTATCTCATTGCTTGAAAATCACCCTTGGTTCGAGGTTGTAACTGTAGCAGCAAGCCCACGTTCAGCAGGAAAAACATATGAAGAAGCCGTAGGCGGACGTTGGAAAATGGATACACCGATGCCGGAAGGTGTAAAGAACTTAATCGTAAAGAATGTAAATGAAGTAGAAGAAGTTGCTTCTACTGTAGATTTTGTATTCAGTGCCGTAGATATGACAAAAGATGAGATCAGAGCGATCGAAGAAGAATATGCAAAGACAGAGACCCCTGTAGTATCTAATAACAGTGCTCACCGCTGGACAAAAGACGTGCCGATGGTAGTTCCGGAGATCAATGCAGCACACTTTGACCTCATCAAGACTCAGAAAGAGCGTCTCGGAACAACACGCGGATTTATCGCAGTAAAACCAAACTGCTCAATCCAGAGCTATACACCTGCACTTGCAGCATGGAAAGAATTTGGACCAAAAGAAGTTGTTGTAACAACATACCAGGCAATCTCAGGAGCAGGAAAGACATTCAAAGACTGGCCGGAAATGATCGAGAATATCATTCCATACATCGGCGGAGAAGAAGAAAAGAGTGAAAAAGAACCTCTTCGTGTACTCGGAACACTGGAAAACGGAGAAATCAAACTTGCAGAAGAACCAAAGATCACATGCCAGTGCTTAAGAGTTCCTGTACTCAACGGACATACAGCAGCTGTATTCATCAACTTCGAGAAGAAGCCAACTAAAGAACAGCTGATCGAGAAACTGGAAAGCTTCAAGGGATTCCCACAGGAAGCAGAACTTCCAAGTGCTCCAAAGCAGTTCATCCAGTATCTGTCAGAAGATGACAGACCGCAGGTAAAAGCGGATGTAAATTATGAGAACGGAATGGGTGTGTCTATCGGACGTCTGAGAGAAGACAGCATGTATGATTACAAATTCATCGGACTGTCACACAATACTGTCCGTGGTGCAGCAGGCGGAGCTGTGCTTTGCGCCGAAGCACTGACTGCCAAGGGATATATTCAGGCAAAGTAGCCAGGGGGACGGGAAAACAGGCTCTTTTAGTGTCCCTGGTGGCACACTCATACTCACCTGTTTATCGTTCATAAGGTGAGAGCATAAAATAATAATAAAAAGGTGGGAACTGCAACATGTGAAAAGGCGTAGTTCTCGCCTTTTTTGCATTATACATCCAGCAAATTCGACCCCGCTTACCGATATCCGGCTTCGCTTGCCGATACCAATCAGATTATAAATCAGATTACAAATCTGAACACAATACATCTCAGTGTTGAGAATAAAAGATGGTTTTGCTATAATAAAGTATACAATAAATTCGCTGATTACAAAGTGCCAATGGCACCAATGGCACCGGCAAGAAACGGAGGCAGACCCTATGGACCGAGAACTATTAAACTACACACAGAACCGAGAACTTTCCTGGCTGAGATTCGATCAGCGTGTATTGGAAGAAGCAAGAGATAAGAGCGTGCCATTGCTGGAACGTATGAAATTCGTGGCCATCTTCACCAGTAACTTAGATGAATTCTTCATGATCCGTGTCGGAAGCCTCTATGATATGGTGCAGACAGACGACAGACACAGAGACAGCCGGTCGGGAATGACACCGCAGGAGCAGCTGGATGCGATCTACGCAGCAGTTGCCCCGTTATATAAAGAACGTGACAAGACCTACGCCGGGATCAAGAAAGAACTGTCCCCATACGGAGTCTGCGGACTGGACTTTAAAGAACTGGAGACAGACGAGAAGAAATATGTTAAGAAATGTTTCAAAGAGCAGATCCTGCCGGTACTGTCACCGCAGATCGTAGACAGCAGCCACCCGTTCCCGCATCTTATGAATAAAGATATCTACGTAACAGCCAATCTGAAGCATATCAATAGCAGGAAGAATAAAGACGACAAAGAAAAAGAACAGATCCTCGGAATCGTACCGGTTCCGACCTATGTATCCGATATCCTGATGCTTCCGGGACATGACATCCGTTATATCCGCATGGAGAAAGTCATCATGGAATACCTGGATCTGGTATTTGACCAGTACGAAGTATCCGACCCGAACTACATCTGCGTGACAAGAAATGCAGACGTATCTCCGGACGATGAAGCACTGGAGGTTACCGATGATTTCCGGAAACTCATGCAGAGTACCCTGCACAAACGCCGCAGGATGGCGGTAGTAAGATTAGAAACAGCGGAGAAACTGACACCGGAAATGCAGGAATACTTCTGTAAGAAATTCAAGATCACACCGGAGCAGATCTTCCGCACGAAGATGCCGATGAAACTGGATTATATGTTCTCCATCGCAGGAAATCTCCCGGAATCTATGAAGAAAGCACTGGTCTACGAACCATTCTCCCCGCAAAAATCAGCACATGTACAGGACGGAAACATGTTAAAACAGGTGAAAAAGAATGATATCCTGTTGTTCTACCCATACGAAAGCATGGATCCGTTCCTGAAGCTGATCAAAGATGCCGCGGTAGATCCGAACGTTATGACGATCAAGATCACTATCTACCGCCTGGCGAAGAAGGCAAGACTGGTAGAATACCTGTGCGCAGCTGCGGAAAATGGAAAAGAAGTCACCGTGCTAATCGAGCTGCGTGCAAGATTTGACGAGCAGAACAACATTGACTGGTCGGAACGTCTGGAAGAAGCAGGATGCCGTGTGATCTATGGATTCGACGGTTACAAAGTGCATTCCAAGATTTGTCTGATCACATACAGGAACCGCAATGACATCCAGTATATCACACAGGTCGGAACCGGCAATTATAACGAGAAGACAGCTGCCATGTATACCGATCTGTCCTTGATGACTGCTGATCCGCGAATCGGACAGGACGCCGCAGAATTTTTCAAGAATATGTCCATCGGCAATCTGCAGGGCAGCTATCAATACCTGATCGTATCACCGGTCAGCTTAAAGAGCCGTATCTTACAGATGATGGACGAAGAGATCATAAAAGGAAGCGAAGGACGCATCATTATGAAGATGAACTCCGTGACAGATGTGGACTTCATAAAGAAAGTATCCGAGGCCTCCTGCGCCGGAGTAAGGGTAGACTTGATTGTTCGAGGAATCTGCTGTATACTACCGGGAGTGCCTGGATTTACAGAAAATGTCAGGGTGATGAGCGTGGTTGGCCGCTATCTGGAACATCCACGTATCTTCAGCTTCGGAACCGGAAAAGAACAGAAGATCTATATCGGCTCCGCAGACATGATGACAAGAAATACAGAAAAAAGAGTAGAAGTAGCCTGCCCGGTATTAGACGGGCAGATCAGACGTCAGATCAACCATGATCTGAAGATTATGTTAAATGATAACGTGAAAGCAAGGATCATGCAGAAAGACGGCACATATATGAAACGGACCGGCGGCATAAAAGCGGTGGATTCTCAGGCAGCTTTCATGGAAGAAGCATTAAAAGCAGCAGAAGAAGTCGACAAAAGTCAGCAGCGTGCCCGTGAGAACTGTGGCGGCGGAAGAGTGATAACCTTTTTCCGGTCTCTCTGGCACAGAAAAAGATAAAAGAAAAAGCCGCTGTTTCACCCTACTGGAAGGAGTAACATGGGAAAATCATTATACATTGCCGAGAAACCCAGTGTAGCACAGGAGTTCGCTAAGGCATTGCATATCAATACACAGAGAAAAGACGGATATCTCGAATCAGCAGAAGCAATCGTAACCTGGTGTGTCGGACACCTGGTCACGATGAGCTATCCGGAAGAATACGATCCGGCATTAAAAAGGTGGAGTCTTGAGACTCTGCCTTTTATCCCGCAGGAGTTCAAATACGAAGTCATCCCGGCGGTATCTAAGCAGTTCCGAATCGTATCGGGACTTCTGAACCGTACAGACGTAGACACCATCTACGTCTGTACCGACTCAGGACGGGAAGGAGAATACATCTACCGTTTGGTCGAACAGCAGGCAGGCGTAAAAGGCAAGAACCGCCGCCGCGTATGGATCGACTCCCAGACAGAAGAAGAGATCCTGCGCGGGATCAAAGAAGCAAAAGACTTAAAAGAATACGACAACCTGGCAGCATCCGCCTACTTAAGAGCGAAAGAAGACTACCTGATGGGAATCAACTTCTCCCGCCTTCTGACATTGAAATACGGTAACAGTATATCGAATTATCTGAATAAAAAGTATTCTGTTATTTCTGTAGGAAGAGTTATGACCTGTGTACTTGGCATGGTCGTGCGAAGAGAACGGGAAATCCGCTCTTTTGTGAAGACTCCGTTTTCATAGACCCGGTACCGGGGGATATCTGTAACGATATTGGCTCCCTCTCCCATATCATGGGTCTCCGGCGTTCCCCGGACGATCTCCAGAACGGGGCATGCAAACGGATTCCTTCTGGTAAATTCTTCAAAATCTGCCGCATACTCCGGCGGCAGGATCACCAGGTTCGCCTGGGCATACCCTCTGCACATGCCGGCGGTGGGAAAATCGATCACGCCCTCCCGGATCAGTTCCCGCACCTCTGCCGGTGTCTTATCCCCATACGGTGTAATATCAAAAGCCATCTCATCCTCCTTTACCGGAACTGTTCTATTTCCCGCTTAAGCTCCACCAGGAATTCTGTTCCATTGACCACCACCCGGTAGGTCCCATGGTCTCCCCAGTACCTCCGGTCCTCGTTTACCGCTGCTGCCAGTCCCACTGCCTGTAACTCTGATGCAGGCT
>OLRG01001883.1_pt1 | contig 15886 bp, 14 predicted proteins | sample 1672331 | NCBI WGS metagenome assembly OLRG01 (sample SAMEA3136672, study PRJEB25190) | human gut metagenome
GCGCCACAGCCTTGGCAGGCCATCGCGCAGCGATTTTGTTCAATCGGAATTTGTCAAACACAATGCCTCTCCCAACTGAAGGTTGAGTTTGATAATTCTACTTACGGTTCGTGTACAAAAATTGATAGAAATTGTAGAGTAAACCATGAAAGGAGGCATATTTTCATGAATCAAATTGATACAGGAAAGTTTATTGCTGGTTGTAGAAAAGAAAAAGGTTTGACACAAGCGCAATTAGCAGAAAAGTTAAATATTACTGACAGAGCTGTTTCCAAATGGGAGACAGGAAAATGTATGCCGGATTCATCTATCATGTTGGAACTTTGCAATATTTTAGGTGTTACGGTTAACGAATTGTTGAGTGGGGAGAGAATAGAAATGAATAATTACGAAGAAAAGGTCAATGAAAATCTCATTGAATTAAAAAGAAAAGATGAGAACAACATGAACAAGAATGCAATAATATCAACAATATACACAATCGCTATGACAATTGGCATTATGGTATGTTGCATATGTGATATTGCCATTTCGGGGAAATTGACATGGTCATTAATCGTGCTTAGTTCTATATTGGTTACATGGATCGCGTCGTTTCCGGTTATACTGTTGGGAAAAAGGGGAGTGCTTGTGGCGATGATTGCTATTAGTATAATTATAGTACCATTTATGTACATATTAAGTATTTTGATAAAAGTGAATGAGGTGTTCAGCATAGGTGCGATTATGTCGATTATCTCACTTGCATTTCTTTGGATAATTTATGTTTTATATTATCGACTTAAGGAACGAAAGTTTTTGGCAACAGGAATCACATTCTTGTTTGCTATTCCATTTACACTTTTGATAAATAGTACATTATCAAAAATGATTGGCGAGCCGGTAATTGATATTTGGGATATATTATCTATATTTATTTTGTTGATTATAGCAGTTGCTTTTATAATTGGAGATTATGCTCGAAGAAAGGGGTATGTAAGATAAGATTTTAGTCACACATAAATTCCTGTTTATAGAGTTTAGAAAATCGCAAAAGTTTAGATAGTCACGGATGTAAAGAGAATCGAGAATTATGGTGAAAATAAAATGTATTTTGCACCACCTAGTGCATATTTAGAAAGGTTGGACATCCAAAATAATTTGTGTCAGCAGTGCTGACACAAATTAGAATCAGTATTATCTCATATATGTGTATTAAATGAAAGGAAAACATTGGATGAAAAATGAAATCAGTTCAGCAGGAAATCTTATCAAAATTATAGAAGATGCAAGGAACAATGCATTAAGAAAAGTAAACGAAGAACTTATCCGAATGTATTGGAGTGTTGGAGAGTATTTAAGTGAAGAGGCTGAAAACGCTGCTTTTGGAGATGCATATATTGACTCTGTTGTTAAGGAAATTCAAAATGCTTTTCCAGGTATAAAAGGATTTAACAGGCGTGGTCTTTACAGAATGAAACAGTTTTATGAAACTTATTGTGGAGATAAATTTGTGTCAGCACTGCTGACACAAATAAGCTGGACAAATCATCTTGTTATTATGTCAAAGGCTAAAACGATGGAGGAAAGACATTTTTATATATCCCTTTGCATAAAAGAAGCATACTCATCAAGAGAATTGGAACGTCAAATAGATAGTGGATATTATGAAAGATATATGCTTTCAAAAGAAAAACTTTTACCGGAGCCAATAAAGGGATTGAAAGAGAATCCGTTTTTGGATTCTTATGTTATTGAATTTCTTGATTTACCAAAGAATTTCAAGGAGTCTGATCTGCGAAAAGGTCTGATCCAGAATATGAAAGATTTTATTCTTGAAGTAGGCAAAGATTTTACTTTCATAGATGAGGAATATCGAGTGCAGGTCGGTGGCGAAGATTTTCGGATTGATTTATTATTTTTCCATAGAGGTTTGCAGTGTCTGGTTGCCTTTGAATTGAAAATTGGTAAATTCAAACCGGAATATATCTCTAAAATGGATTTCTATCTGGAGGCATTAGATCGTCAGAAGAAGAAAGAAAATGAAAATCCAAGTGTTGGGATGATTCTTTGTGCTTCTAAAGATGATGAAGTAGTGGAATATGCGATGAGCAGAACCCTGTCTCCGATGATGGTAGCAGAATATAAACTACAGTTGCCGGATAAAGCGGTATTGCAGAAAAAGCTGCAGGAATTGATCAATATGCCGCTGATCGAAGAATAAATTTCATCGTGTTGATGTGAGTGCAATTTGAGTACAATTTTTATGCCAGTCAAAATCATGACAGAAAATATGGCAAATATAGCAATAAAAAGTAGCGGAAACGCTATTAAAATCACTGTAATTAATCTCCTGTGAGACGAGTTTGAATAGGATTTTGCAAAAATAAACCAAGTATTTATGCGTGTTCCAAGCAAATTCCGTTATTTTTTGGCAACGGATTGGCAACACTTTTTGCAATATTCCTTGAATAAAAATATATTTCTATAACATAAAAACCTTACTGATGAACTGTTTCCAAAATTGGAAAGAGTAGTCAGTAAGGTTTTTTTGCATTTCTTTATTGATTCTCTTTTTTCAGTGCCTTGATGAGTTTGTCAGAGAGTTCCTGAGACGGAACCTTTGCCCGAATCTCGGAGGTATCCAGCTCCGGATAGTTATATCGCCAGTTATCGTATTCTTCCTGGCTGATCTCTCCGGATTCCAGTTTTGCAGCCATTTGCTGCCATGCATGAAAAGGTGTGAACAGGTACTGGTATTCCCTGTGTTCCCGGTCAAGTCGGAGGCAGAGCTCTCCGTCAATCTCTCCGATCTTGATACCATACATATCTTCCAGTGCAAAGAGGGTGTGCATGAGATCAAGATAGGAGTCAATGTTCGGAATATTGATGGCTCTGGTGCTTACACCGAAGATCTGTGCCATTTCTTTGACCAGATCAGCTTTAGGGGTTCTGGCTTCTGTCTCGTATTGTGCCACACGGACATCTGAAGTCTTTCCAAGGAATCCAAGAAGTTCGCCAAGCTCCTTCTGTTTCATACCTTTTCTGTTTCTGAAAAATTTAATACGTTTTCCAAATGCCATAGGGATCTCTCCTTTTCCTGAAATCTTTTATTCGTTTTTGAATATAAGTTCCTATGGTTGTGCAATGAATAGGAACTGGTGGTTAACGATATTTGTTTAAATCAGTATAGCATATGGAAAAATAAGACGCAAGAAAAACTTAAACAAAAAAATTTAATTGCAGATGTAGGAACCACTTGACTTAACGGAAAATAGTTAATATAATACAAACAAAACCTAACTAAATAGCGTTAAGCTTAAGAAAATTTGAAAATGAGGTTGTATAAGGGGCTTTGAAACTTTGGATAAGTAGAGGGGTTTTTCCTGGCAGACGATGCGGAAGGAGGTGAATGGAATGTCTGAATTAAAGAATGGATTTCTGACTGCGAAAGAGGTAATGGATATTTTACAAGTCAAGCAGTCAAAGGCATACCAGATTATCCGCCAGCTGAATAAAGAACTCAGCGGAATGGGACTGATTACAGTGCCGGGGCGTGTGGATGCCAATTATTTCAAGAAAAAATTATTTTATGAAGAAAAATAGGAGGTACTTAAGATGGCTGTCTATCAGGAAAAAGACAAAGGTACATGGAGAGTGGTGTTCCGGTACACCGATTTTACCGGGGAAAGAAAGCAGACACAGAAACGTGGCTTCAAGACCAAACGGGAAGCGACTGCATGGGAACATGAGATGATGCTCCGAAAAGGAAATAAGCTGGATATGACGTTTGAGAGCTTTTATGAGATTTATTCCGAGTATAAACGTCAGAGGGTAAAGGAAAGTACATTTGAGACGAAAAATCACATTGTGCGGACAAAAATCCTTCCTTACTTTGGAAAACGGAAAATCAACGAGATTACCGTGGCGGATGTGATCGCCTGGCAGAATGAGATGATGGCATATCGGGATGAAAAGGGCAAGCCCTATTCCGTGGATTATCTGAAAACGATTCAGGCACAGCTTACGGCAATTTTCAATCATGCGGTGAATTATTATAATCTGCCCTGCAATCCTGCAAGACAGGCAGGAAGTATGGGAAAAGAAGTTCCAAAGGAAATGAAATTCTGGACAAAGGAACAGTATCTGAAATTTGCTGAGGCAATGATGGATAAGACCAGGTCCTATTATGCCTTTGAGATGTTGTATTGGACCGGAATCCGGGAAGGGGAGCTGCTTGCCCTCACAACGTCAGATTTTGATTTTGAAAAGCAGACGGTGCGGATAAATAAAACGTATCACCGGATGAAAAAACAGGACATTATTACTTCGCCCAAGACAACGAAAAGTAACCGGATTGTTGTAATGCCGGAGTTCCTGTGTGAAGAAATGCAGGACTATTTTCAGATGTATTATTCACTGGCACCGGATCAGCGAATTTTCCCGTTTTCCAAATCCTATTTGAAACATGAAATGGAACGGGGATGCAAAGAGACAGGAGTTCCGGTTATCCGGATTCACGATCTTCGCCACAGCCATGTTTCTCTACTGATCCACATGGGCTTTACAGCTCTTGCCATTGGAAACAGAGTGGGACATGAAGCGGAAAAGATCACGTACCGGTATGCACATTTGTTTCCAACGGTGCAGACAGAGATGGCGAATAAACTGGATGTGGAACGGATGGAGAAGGAGGATGAAATCTGATGGAGAGAACGTTAGACACAAAAGGACGATGGAGAAATCGGACGGTGGGCTTTCGGGTATCCGAAGAGGAGGCAAAAATGATTGATCGCATGGTGGCGTTATCCGGGCTTACCAAACAGGAGTACATTCTGAGAAAATTGATGGACTGGGAAGTGACTGTGCAGGGAAATCCAAGAGTTTATAAAGCTCTGAAAAATCAGATGCAACAGATTTTCGATGAATTGAAACGGTTGGAAGTGTGCAGTGAAGAAAATGAAGAACTGCTTCAGTCCATCCAGATGGTTGCTGTGACATTGAATGGGATGAGGGAGGAACCGCAGTATGTGGAATCCTCGGAATATTCCCAAAAAAGAAAATGCCCCTGCTGGTAACAAGGACATTTCGACACTAAACAAAACTTATGCAGGCTCTGGTAAAGCCTCATAGACAAAATCTCAATCCTTACGGGAGAAGTCTGCCTATACGCATATAGCTTTATGTGTAGTATAGCAAAGTTCTCCTGTAACGGAAAGAGGTAAAATTACGGAATTTGATTACAAAGGATACAGGAGGACAGAACATGAACATTTTTCAGGAAGTGAAAGAACAAGTCACCGCAAGGCAGGTGGCAGAAAGATATGGGTTAAAAGTCAGACAGAACGGGATGGCGTGCTGTCCGTTTCATAATGACAAACACCCCAGTATGAAGATTGATCAGAATTATTACTGCTTTGCCTGCGGGGCAAAAGGTGATGCAGTTAATTATGTGGCGGTGCTGTTTGGATTATCCCAGTTCGAAGCGGCGAAGAAGATTAATGAAGACTTTTCTCTGGGAATTCCAATCGAGAAAACAGAGATAAGAAGAAAACAAAATTCAGTTGCCAGGGAAAAAGAGAAGGTTCCGACAAAAGAGGAACGGATTCAATTTGTTCAAAAGAAAATTGACGGATGGGCAAAGGATGCTGCGAATGTACTGTTGCGGTATCTGCGATGGATGGAATTCTGGAAGAAATTTTATAAACCGGAATCTGTGGAAGAGGAATGGCATCCATTATTTGACGAAGCCATACAGAATGAAATCAAGATCAGTTATCTGGTGGACATGCTGATGTTTGGGACGGATGAAGAGATTCTGGATTTTTCCAGAACGGAAGGGAGGAGGTGAAGCGTTATGAACAGAGAATTGCAGAATATGAGCGAGGAGTCCTTGCAGAACTTAGAGGAGATTGTGGAAACAGAGCTTCTGACAGTGGAGGATATCCGGGAACGGATGGATACCACGGAAAAGGGGAAAATTCGTCAGTCCATTCAGAACTGCAAATATGCGTTGGAGCATGATCCCTGTCTGAAAGGAGTTATCTGTAGAAATGAAATGACGTGCCAGATTGACATTATGAAGAAAATGCCATGGAAAAGGAGGGGTGTCCATATGACTGACACAGATATGAACAATCTGGCTTTATATCTGGAAAAGAATTATGGACTGACCAGCGACCGTGTAATTGCAAAGGCGATAGATATTGTGGCGAATGAAAACAGTTTTCACCCGATTCTTGAATATCTGGAGAGTCTGAAGTGGGATGGGATTCCGAGGATTCAGCATATGCTTACGCATTTCTTTGGAGCAGAAGATATTGCATATACCGGAGAGGTGATGAAAATGCATATGATGGGAGCCATTCGGAGGCTATATGAGCCGGGAGCCAAATATGACATCATGCTCTGTCTGGTGGGAGGACAGGGAACCGGAAAATCCACGTTCTTCCGCTATCTGGCAATCAAAGATGAATGGTTTACGGACGATATGAAACGGATCGATGATAAGAAAGTTTATGAATATCTGCAGGGACACTGGATCGTGGAAATGTCAGAAATGAACGCAGTGGCAAATGCCAAAAGTATCGAAGAGACGAAATCGTTCCTGAGCCGGCAGAAGGATATTTATCGCATTCCATATGAAAAGCGGGCAGAGGACAGATATCGACAGTGTGTCTTTTGCGGTACTTCTAATGATCTGAATTTTCTCCCTTTCGACCGCACCGGCAACCGGAGATTTGCCCCAGTCAGGGTATTTCCGGAAAAAGCGGAAGCTACCATTTATGAAAATGAAGCAGAATCCAGAGTATACATTACCCAGGCATGGGCGGAGGCAATGGAGATCTACCGAAGCGGAAACTATCCGATGACCTTTTCGCCGGAGATGGAAGATCACGTCAAACTTCTGCAAAGGGAATTCATGCCGGAAGATACCCAGACAGGTATGATCCAGGCATTCCTTGATGCATACGAAGAAGATTATGTGTGTTCGACCATTATCTATCAGCAGGTATTTCATCAGGAAGGAATCGTACCCAAATGGCAATCCAAGGAAATCAGCGATTTGATGGATAATGAAATCGTTGGCTGGGCGAAACATGGCAATCACAGATTTGGTGGCACTATTGGAACACAGAGATCGTGGAAACGGATTCAGCCGAAAAAAGATGAGGAGGGATTCCTGAAAGTGAATGAAAGCATGGAAATCCCATTTGATTAAGTATTACTTTTAAAATGTTTTGAGCCCTGTTCACAGGTTTCTGTTCACAAATATCCGGGCGAAATGTGAACAAGAAGGTGTGAACAGGAGCGAAAAAACTTTGAAAACAAAGCTGAAATGAGAAACAGCCCGGATACGGGCATCTGTAAAAATGGCGGATATGCCAGTCAGAAAAAATCAATCATCAGTACATATAGAATTATCCGGGTATGACAAAAAGAGCCCTCGGCGATTGAGAGCGAAATACACCCATCACACAAGCTGAAGCTTATACTCTGTGTCTTTCGTCCTCCCGGAGGGCCTCGCAGGGGCGGATTTTGCTTGCCAAAGTATTCTGCAGAAGTGAATAGTGGTGATGATTTCTGATGGCAGCGTATCCGACGGAAAGGAGGTACTGTGAACAAACGAAATCATAGTTTTGTGATGGAAAGCAAGCTGCATGACGTAAAAGGCAGAGTGGATTATATCAGCAGCCCCAAGCGGCAGGAAAATCTGTATGCAGTATTTTCCAATGTGGAAGACAGCTACTGGGCGTTGCTTTCGGAACAGAATCAGAGGGATTTTGCGAAAAGCGGAACGGAAGGGAACTGTATTGAAGCCAGAGAGTTGATTATTATATTACCGCCGAGTCTAATCGATTATGACCATGAGATTCTGCTGAAATATATAACATCGAAATTTCTGGAAAAGTATTATGTGGGATGCTGTGCTGCTTTGCATCATAATAAGAGTAAAACGAATCTACATATCCATCTGATTTTCTCTGAACGGGAAATTCGACAGGAAGTGGAGCGGAAAACTGCAAGCAGAAATATGTTTTATAATGAATCCGGAAAGCATGTGAGGACGAAAAAGGAGATTTTGGATAAGGATGGAAATCTCCGATCTGGATGTAAGATTATCAAAAAAGGGGAAGTGTATGAGACGAATTTCTTTCAGCCAAAGAAAGAGGAATTTAAGTCCCATGCATTTCTTGAAAATATAAAGCAAGTCATGACGGATGCCATCAATGAGATTGTGAAAGATGAAAATGAGAAGCTACAGGTATTTCAGAAAGGCGGTCCTTATCTTGTTACCAAGAAGATTGGGAAAAACAATCCCAAAGAAGCGGAGATCAGGGCAGATAATTATCTTCGGCAGGAATGGAACCGGAATGTAGATCGGGCATTGCTTACAGGTGCATCAGAAGTAGAAGTGATGATGGCAAAGCAATCACAGATTGATGAACCGGTGGCGGAATCCCTCCGGGAACATGGACAGAATCCCAAATTATTTACAGGTATTCTTCAGAAAGCAGTCGGATACCTAAGGGGATTTGTAGAATTTCTGCGGGAGACGAAATACTGCGATAGAGATTCGGAAGGGAATCCTCTGATTGATCATGATATGAGGATTGACATTACGCCAGAACCACTTCCGGCAAAACCGAAAGGGAAAAGACCTTCTTCTGAAAAGCAGGAAGCAGAAGTTATGCGGTTGCAGCAAATCCTCAATAAGATGAAAAAGCAGGAGCAGAAGATCTATGCCATTGAGAAAGGCATCATGAAACTGGAAAAAGATCTGAAGGAAGTAAAAAAGAAATGGTTTCACAAAAAAGAGCAGAAGGAACTGGAAGGAAAGATTGATGCGAAGAAAGCTCAACTGGAAAAGGCAAAAGATACACTGGATTTAATATCGGCTCAGCATGGATATCAAAATGCACTGGAAGTTACAAAGGCAATGAAGCTTGCGAAAGCGGAATTAAAGAAAGCTCAACAGGCTCAGAAAGTATGGGATGCACCGGAACCAGAATCGGAGAAAATGTATCTGAGGATTCCGGCGAATATTCCGAATGTCGAGAAACAGGAAATACAGAAAAGCAACGGGCAGAAAAAGAGTATTCATGAACGGTTGGAGGAGAAGAAACGACAGGGGCAAAATGTAGATTATGTTAGGCAACGAAAAATTCATAATCGAGATTGCTTATAATATGATAAAAAGTCTTGACAGATAAAATTTATCTTTATATTATATAGAACCGATATATAGATTATCTACATAAGGAGGATGAAGTTTATGGCTATTGAAAAATCATTAGTTTCCGGAAGCATGACAATGCTTATTTTGAAACTGTTATCTGAGAAGGATATGTATGGTTATGAGATGATTGACACATTACGTCAAAAGTCTCAGAATGTGTTTGAATTAAAGGCCGGAACATTATATCCATTGTTGCACAGCCTTGAAGAAAAGGGCTTATTGGTGGTATATGAACAGGAATTTGGCGGAAAAACCAGAAAGTATTATAGTCTGACAAAACAGGGAGGAAAACTTCTGGAGAAGAAAACCGAAGAATGGAGAGAGTATTCGGCAGCAGTATCGAATGTTCTTGCATTGGAGGTGTGATTTATGGATGAATATTTGAAGATATTGTTAGAACAGATTCGCTGCAAGAAGGCTCGTCCATATATACGACAGGAATTGCAGAATCATATGGAGGATCAGATTGAGGCCAACATTCATGCTGGCATGAACTACGAGAGTGCAGAAAAAGAGGCTGTTAAGGATATGGGAGATCCGGTTGAGGCGGGAATTTCACTTGATCGGATTCATAAGCCTCAGATTGCATGGAAGTTGCTTTTTATGATCGCTTTAATTAGTGTAGCTGGAATTGTGACGCATATAATGATTGCCACGAATATGGATGGGGCAGATGCATTTGCTTCCAGTAGATATGCGATTCATGTCTTGGTGGGAATTGTAGTCATGATGGTCTTATACTTTATGGACTATACATTATTAGCAAAATGTTCTAAGTTGATTGCTGTTATATTAATAGCGACATGTTTACTAACCTTGTTTTTTGGAGTTAGCATAAATGGTATGACATATTGCATGAATATTGGTGGAAGGGTCATATCCATACAGGCATTGATGTTGTTCTATGTTCCGATTTACGGGGGAGTCATTTACCAGTATCATGGATTGGGTTATAAGGGATTTATGAAAGCAGTAGCATGGATGGTGCTGCCGATTCTTCTTGTCATGCGGATGCCTGCAACAATGACAGCAGGTTTAATGTTGATATCGATGCTTGTGATGTTGACAATAGCTGTTTTGAAAGACTGGTTTATCATTCCGAAGAAAAAAACGATAGCTGGATTATGGGGGATTTTTATGGTTCTGCCAGTTGTGAGTTTCTTTGGGATGTATTTTGGAAATGTTCTGGCGTCATACCAGAAGGCACGTATACAGGCATTTGTTTCTAACACTGGAGATGCAAATTATCTGACTGCAACAATACGTACGTTTTTGAAAACAAATAAAATGATAGGAAGTAGTGGAGCAGATATTTCGGAAAAATTGCCCGGGTTTAATGCGGACTATCTGCTAACGTATTTGTCATCTACATACGGAATGATCGTAGCGATACTTGTATGCTGTGTCTTAGCTGTTTTAATACTTTTTGTTTTTGGAACGGCTATGAAACAGAAGAACCAATTAGGTATGATGATGGGATGTGGATGTGGCATGATTTTCCTTGTAAGTTTCCTGATAAATGTATTGGAAAATTTAGGGGCATTTCCGCCAACAACGACATTTCTTCCATTTTTATCTGCAGGTGGAAGTTATATTGTTGTTTCATACGGGCTGCTTGGTATCGTATTAAGCATATACAGGTACAAAAATGTTTATCCGCGACATGTAAAAGTCAAAATGCCACGCATAAAAATGACGATTGATTTATAATCTGACAGAATAATGATCAGAGCAAGGACGTTTAGACGATACAGTCTGAGATCTATATTTTGTGTCGAGTTATACTAGACTTCTGGTCAATATCGTGAATAATTGATGGATAGCAAGAACGCTTCAAACATGATGAAAAGCCCAGAGTAAAAAAGAGAGAAACCAGAAATCTGAGAGAAGTATAGGAAAATACTTCTTGAGTGTTTTGTGGTGGATGGAAATTGGTTTTGACATATTGAGGAATTAATGATAATATAATCATAGAAAAGGTGCTACCGATAGACGGTTAGCCCACATAATGATTAGTTAAGAAAATAACCGTTCAGTTTGCGAGGCTGGGGCGGTTATTTTTTTGCGTGATTGCATCCTATTGCGTAACCAAGTCCAAAGGCTGTTAAACATAAGCTGATAACAGCAATCAGACCTTCGAGAGTCAACATTAGCATCCCCTCCTTTAGCAAGATTTCCGCAGATAGTCTGGGGATTTCTATGTAAACAGAGGGTCACAGTCCCTCTGGAGAAGGACTAACCGCCTACCGTGAATGGTAGCACCATGGGATGATTATAGCAGAAGAATACATTGGAAACAATAAGGATTTTTGTTGTTTTTTTAGATGAAAATTTTTTGTCACTCTATATATTTTATAACTTTGAAAATAAGCAGTATGAAATATAGATATTTTCTTTGTGAAAGAAAATGATATAATAGTGTAAGAATATGACAATTTGCATACGGTAATAAATGAGGTACGAACATGGGACAAATAAATTTATATAAAATAGACGAAAATAAAAAAGATGATTTTCTGAATAAACTTACTGAAAAATTTGAGTTCATTGGAGAACAAGATTATAACTCAATGGAAAATGAAAAAATTGTTTATACTGTAGGCACATATGTTAATATCCCAGAAGAAAGAATATTTGGATTCATTTGTAAAAAAATTTGTGTTTATGGGAAATTGTTCCGAAATAATATGAATGGATTTTATAATTAAAAAGTGATGTTTTAAAGAAGAGGAAAAAGTATGAAATCAGGGAAAGCATTTGAGATATTTGTAAAAAGACTTCTTATCAATGTTGGTTTCAGAGAAGTTAAATCAGATGGTCTGTTTGTCTTTGATGGTTCACCAGGACAAATGGTTCAAGGCTTGGGGGAAGCACACAATGCAGATGTATTATTAGAACCACCTGTTCAAACTCCGTTTTTACATAAAACAAGAATATTGATAGAGTGTAAAGATTACAATAAAAAAGTGGGCTTAAATATTGTAAGGAGTGCATTAGGGTTACGCGAAGATATAAATCATTTTGAAATGGTAGATGTAAATGAACTAAGAGAGCGTATGAGTCAAAGACGCAGAGGAATTATTGAAACTTTTGACAGATGTACATATCAAGTGGCGATTGCATCAATGGAAGGCTATACTATTCCCGCACAGAAATTTGCGGCAACACATCGGATTCCCTTAATTGAATTTGACAAAATGATGTTTTGGAGCGAGTTCAAAGAAATAGTGGAACAAATATCTATAAATGCAAAGTTAACAGGAAAAGAGCAAGAAGGAAGGATATTATCCTTTGCGAATCGTGTGGGGAAAAGAATGGCAGTAGCACTTACCAATTCTGGACAAATGTTGTTTTTGTATAGAGAAATAGGTGAAAAGAATACATTTTCTGAAGAATACAACCTATATTGGGTTAGCCCTAGACTTTCGTGGAAAATGACATCGGGAGGTAATCAATATTCATTTCAGCTTCCGGAGAGTATCATGAAACAATGGTTAGATAATGTAACTAATGAATTTGAAATGAGAAAAGAAGCGATTAATTGCAAAGAAAAACTTTTATCAAATATGATTGTATATTATATTGACAATAATTGTCCGACTATAAAGATGATTTCAATTGATAAATCTAAGCTGGAGGAAGCGAGGAGAAGAGAAAAAATGGATTGATTTCTAAATGAAGTAAAAATATAATAAATTCATAGAAACAATCTATGTAGTAATGTTTGCGGTTATAGAAATGTCAGAATTAGACGCCAATATTAAGATGGAATAAATATATTAAATAATATGTGAAAAACTTAAATGTGATATAGTGCAGACTTACTGTGGTGATATTGTGAAAACACTGTTAACACAAATTAGCTGGAGCAATCATCTTGCTATTGTGTCTAAAGAGAAGCATATGGGTGGGCAAGTAATGGATGCCTTAACGGTCCTCAATCAATTGTGTATGGGTTTCACTCTATTTGGAATGATTTATTTGATTAAGTGTTTTAGGTGTAAAGATGATTAGGGAGATACCTTATTTTTTGTTGATCAAAATTGAGAGTGATTGCACAATGGAAATAAGTTTAGTGTTTTCTAGGGCTAATGTATGGCATTATAGGAAACGCTGATATGCAGAATCTATATTTTACTGACAGGAGGACGCATGTCCATTGTCTGAGAAATTATATTCTTGAGAAGGTGCACAATAAATCATGAGTTATTTGTGAGATTTTTTAATTTAAGAAATAATTATTCTAGAAAACTACAAGTCTTTAATAGAGAGTTTCATGTATAATGTAAACTTAGTTTCAAAAAACGACGGTCGATAAAATGAAGCGGTACTCATAGTTTGTCATCTACGAAGTACTGAAGTAGTTGTAGGAGATATCATAACGATGGATATTTACTTGCACTTATCATGGGAGGTGAATATCATGACAGCAGATCAGCTGATCTGGAATATTGCGCAGTTGGAATATAGCCTGTTTGTAGTAAACAGCTATGCTGCCGGTATTCAGCAGAATGATGGACGATATATAACAAAATATTTTCCAATGTCTCCGTTTGTGATTGAACAGATGCTTCTGAGACAGGGATCCATGGGATGTTATCAGCAGGGGTACAAGACAAATCGGATTAAATGGATTTGTTTTGATTTTGATTGTAAAGAGAAAGAGGAGCCAAATGTTTATGCTTTGTATGAGCAGTGTGTTGTTCCGTTTATACATGTGCTAGACGAAGTTGGACTTCATTATTTGACAGAGTTTTCTGGAAGAAGAGGAATCCATGTCTGGATAATATTTAATAAGTTGTTGACAAAGGAGCTGGGTTTCCAAATTGTATGTGAGATGGAGCAGCGTTGTACGGCGTTAAACGGGATTAGAGAGAGTGAAATATGGGGGCTTGATAGATTTCCTGCTACAGATAGCAGCCGGAATAATATTGTGGGAAAACAGGTGAAGTTTCCCCTTTCTCGTCACAGATCCGGAGCCAGATCCTATTTCTTTACAGGAAAATTTCAGAAAAAAGAAGATACTGAATCAGAACATTTTCTACAGGAACAACTTGCGATTTTGGAGGGGTATGAGCCAAATGATTCAGAAGAGATTGCGCGTAGACTTGGTGTGTCTATATCACGTGCCAATGCTGCGAATTTTAAATATAGAAAGTACCGTTTGGTTGGTAAAGTCGAGATAACTATAGATCAGGTAGTAGAAATTTTGTCGGAGACAGCAGTCTTTAATCGGATCTTTAGGAGAATGCAGCAGGGGTTGGCGTTGCCTCAAGATTGGACGGTGCTTCTTGGAACACTCTATTTGTGTGATTCAAATGCACAACTTGTAAAGGGTGTATTTCAGCGATTTCCGAATTATGATGAACATAAGACATGCAGGAATATCGAAAAGTTGGGTGATAGATACTTCCCAGCCACTTTCAGTTATCTTTATCGTATCTATGGAATGACGATGGAAAGTAACCTTGACGGCGAAGAGACAAGCTTGCATTATCTGCTTCGCAGATGTGGATTGGAGCAGAACCTTCTGGTCCAGTTTGAAGAACTGAATGAAAAGAAGGCAGTTTCTGATATTCGGATTACAGTGAATAAGGAAAAGGCTTATCTTAAAGAGAATGACGAAGTACCGGATGTTTCTGTCTGGAACAAGCTCTGTAATCTGAGGCAGTATGATCTGCAGTTCTATGAGATTTTGATTGGCAACATAGTAAAAGGAGAAAAAACGGAATATGCTCCCAACGGATTTAAAGTATATGAGAGGATAGAATCTTCAGAAAAGATAAGAAAATTGGTTTCGCTTTCAGCACAGGACCGCGTGATCACAACCAATCTCGCGTTACGCCTGTGCAGCAGGATGAAAACCACATGGAAATCATTCAGTTATCATGTATCTTATACATCACAGGATCGGATTTTTTATTACTGGTATTCTTCATGGGGAAGATTTATAGATCACATCAAGGTATTTACAGAGATTCCTTTTATGGATAACTATGAAGCGTTTTACATAGACCTGAAAGGATTCTATGATCATATCGATTTTCTTGCAGTCTTCAGGGCATTTGGAGATTTATTAGATGAAGAAACCAAGAATATTTTCGTTTTTTTGACAGAATTCAATGATAAATTGATGAAACAGTTGCAGAATGGATGTCGGATTGGCGTCCCGCAGGGTCCAGCTTATGCAAGGATCATTGCTGAGATGTTCCTTGATAGGCTGCTGGAGTCTGCCTACCATCGGTTCGATCGTAGCAGATTTTATATGTACCGGTATGTGGATGATATTGTTTTCTTTTGCAATCCGGATTTTGACGGGAGGGTGCTATTTGATGAATTGATTGGCTTTTTCACTTCCGCGGGTCTTCCGGTAAATCTTAAAAAAAGCAAGTTTTTTGGAAAAATTAGCGCACTGACGGATGAAGAAAAAGGTGTGCTTCTTCATAAGGATAGTTTTAATTATGAATTGAAGGAGAATGAATATACAGGAATTCTTCTTGAAGAAGAAAAACGAAGAAAGCTGAAAAACTATCTGATGGAAAATCCATTTAATGTAGGATCTTTGGGCTATATATTTGGAAATAATACGATTACGGAAGCTCAGAATTGGTGTCTGGAATACTGCCGTGAAGATATTTTGAAAAGCTGTGAGGGCAGAGGGAGCAA
>OLRG01001886.1_pt1 | contig 15872 bp, 14 predicted proteins | sample 1672331 | NCBI WGS metagenome assembly OLRG01 (sample SAMEA3136672, study PRJEB25190) | human gut metagenome
GTGACGCGAAGCGGCATCCTACGAAGGCTTCTTCCCGTTGCCATTCTTGATAGGCCTTCAACGGTTAATCAAGACCAGAAGGTCATTATTCCTAACGATAGCTCTCTAGGCGAATGGCTACTACGGTTTTTTCAAGGAAGCGACCAGCGCATTCGTTCCGATTTCGGAAAAGACGGCACCACCGTTGAGAGTATCGTCTTTGACAAGATACGGGACATGCTTATTCCTATCCCGCCCTTAACCGAACAACAACGCATTGATGCGTGCCTTAAAGAGTTCATCCCGCTAATCACCAATCAATAGCCTCGTCAACTGCGGCGCGCTGCTCGTTTGCGGTGCGCCGAAGGTAGATTCGCGTTGTCTCTATGCTCTCGTGGCCCATGAGATCCGCGAGTAGGGTTATATCCGGATTACGTTCAATGAAGTTCTTGGCGAATAAATGTCGAAACGAGTGCGGATACACAACATTAGGATCGATGCCATATCGGATAGCAGCTCGTTTGAGTCCAAGAGCTATCCCACGAGCGCTGATTGCTCTTTCTCCCTTGCCAGGAAACAACAATGCGTCAGGGTCACATTCGGGCTTCCAGTCCGCTGTTTCTAGACGAAGCGACGCCGGTATCCAAACCCTTCGTAGTTTTTGACCTTTTGAAACGATGTCCATGTAGCCGTCGATGGCATGTTTTAGCCTAAACTGGCGAAGTTCGCTCACGCGTGCACCTGTGCAACCGAGATAGCGAACGATGTAATACCAGAACCAATCTTCATCGCGCTTTAACCCGTCTCTTATTGCTATGTATTGCTCATTGCTGATGACGTTATCGAGAAACGGCTTCTGCTGAATCCGCACCCCCTTAAGCCGTAGCCCATCAAACGCGATGAAGTCAAGGTAAATGTTAATCGCCCCTATGCGGTTATTGGCGGTTTTGGGAGCAAACGAAGAAACCAGCCACTCCTTATGGCTGAGCAGCGACTGGTTTGTTAAGGGCGACGCCTTGCTAATCAGCTGCGATACGGCAAATTCGTACGAACTAATTGTATTCTCCGAGTAGCCTTTTTCTCGCAGGTAAGCAATAAACGCTTTCATAGCACCATCCTTTCAATGATGCTATGAAAACAGCTAAGCAATCTTGTTGAACAATTCGGCGCTCTTTTCCACTATTCGATTTTGCTCCGTAAGAGGGGGAACTGGTATCAACCGCGCAAGCAAAGTGTTGCGTTCGATTCCAGGGATGACCCCTTTAGCATACGACTTGATGTCTTCGACCATGGCCTTAAGAAATAAGGTTATATATGGGAGCATTTCGTATTCGCAAGGCGTGACGGACATGATTTGACGAGCAATATGCGCAGCGTCAAATTGATTGACGGCCATCTCACCAACAGTGCCCTTACATGTAAACAGAAGTTCTCCTTTATTTGAGATTCGAGTCGGTTCAATTGTCCAGCGGTTTTCGATTAGTTTACCGTCCGCAAAATTGGAAGCTCCAGTTAGATATGGGATTCCCTCTTTCTTATCATTGTATTGAGACGGCTTAAGATCCGTGCCCGACAAAAGAATGATGACGCTTTCAAGTCGTGCCCACTTCCAGCCGTCCGGTATCTCGAACGGGATCTCGTCCTCTATGCAAACGGGTTCGGACTCGCGGCCCTTGGCGTCCACACGCTTCTCATAGCGACGGCCATCGGAACCGGTGTAGATAACGGGCTCGCTGCCCTTGGGGGCCTTAATCTTCTTCTCGGCGATCAGCTTTCGGCGCTGCTCGCGGATGCGTTCCAGCAGGACGCTCGCAGGCTCGTCGGCGGGGTCCTGCGGCACGAGTTTTCCTTGCACCGCCATCTGCAGCACTGACTTGCGCAGGCGGTCGGGCAATGCAGCGTCCAGCGCCTCGCGGGCATTTTCCAGCTCGCCGTATTCCTCGACGAGGGACATGAGCTCGTTAACATGATCGACGATGCGGTGTTGCTCCACAAGGGGTGGAAGAGGAATCAATGCATTCGAAATTTTCGAGACCGCCAATCCCGGCTGCGCGGTAGCGGTTGCATACTGATTCAGATTGAGGGCTTCGAGAAAGCAGCAAGCCCAAGGTATATACGTATCGGAAAAGCAAGTAACAACGACAGCGTGTTCCGTGGCATAAAACTGTCCGGACGCTCGTTTTATATTTCCGCAAAGAGCGCCTTGTCGACCGATTATCGGATAATCGCCGTCTGCATTGGGTTTAGAGACAAAGCCGCGAATGCCGTTTCCGCCAAAACAGGGATACGGTGTTTTGTCGGTTTGCTCGTCGGCCAGCAGCGTGGCTTTGATATTTTTGCCTGCCTGCATAGCAAAGACGGTGTTCAACCTCGCCCACACCCACCCCTCGGGCAGCTCCTCAAACGGTACCTCGTCCGCAATGTGCTTCTCGCTCAACACCCGGCCCTTGGCGTCTACGCGTTTCTCATAGGGGGAGCCATCGGAACCGGCGTAGATGATACTCTCACCATCTTTGGGAAATTTGGCTTTTCCCTCTGCGATGAGCCTTTGTTTTTCCTTGCGGATGCGATCAAGCAGCACGCTTGCCGGTTCGTCGTTAGGATCCTGCGGGACCAGTTTTCCCTCGACCGCCATTTGCAAGATAGAGTTCTTTAAATCCTTGGCTTTCATCTTAGACCTCGATTCCAAGGATCTTGCAAATCTGTGCGAGCCTTAGGTCAATCTCAGCATCGAGCTTTTCGCGTTGGGCCTTGTAGTTACGAATCAACTCGTCGGGGGGCAGGATCTTCTCTTCTTCATGCGGATATCCGCAAAGATCGAGGTTAAAGCCGCTGTTGCGAAGCTCATCGACCGTATAGAATTTTGCCTTCGGATTGCCGTCCTCCTCGATTTCCTTGCGATTGTTCCACCATTCTTGAACCTTGGCCATATGCTCAAGCTTGATGGGCTTTGTCTTGGAGAAATGCTTGTACCCATCGGGCATATCCATGCGGTAATACCAAACGCCCTCGGATGGATGGGCGTTGTCAAAGAACAGGACGTTGGTTGTGATGCTGGTGTACGGCGCGAAAACGCTTTGAGGCAATCGCAGGACCGTATGGAGGTTCATTTCTTCGAGCAAGCGACGTTTGATCTCGACTTTTGCGGCATCCTGCCCGAAAAGAAATCCGTCAGGGATGATAACGGCAGCGCGTCCATTCTTTTTCAAGCGGTGTAGGATCAAGCCAAGGAATAAATCGGCAGTCTCCGAGCTTCGCAGGGCGACCGGAAAGTTGTTCTGGATGGATGCGTTCTCGGAGCCGCCGTAGGGTGGGTTCATCAGAACAACATCGAACTGGCCGTCTTTCTTGTGCTTCCAATCGCGAACGTCGTGTTCGAGCGAGTTGTCATGGAAGATCTCAGGGCTGTCGATGTCGTGCAGCAGCATGTTCGTCACGCACAGCAGATAAGGCAGCTGCTTCTTCTCAATGCCGTAGATGGAACTGTTGTACAGTTCTCGATCAGCAGGCGTGTTTCCCTGGGAATAAAGGATCTTCAGGGCGCTGGTAAGGAACCCGCCGGTACCGCAAGCGAAGTCTGCGACTTTCTCGCCAAGTTTCGGAGCGAGGGCCTGCGCCATGAAATCCGTTACAGCACGCGGCGTGTAGAACTCGCCCGCATTGCCCGCGCTCTGCAGGTCCTTAAGGATGGTTTCGTAGATCTCCCCGAAGGCGTGGCGCTCTTTGTACTCGGTGAAATCAACGGCCTTGTCGATTTCTTGGCGCAGGAGGATGCCATCCTTCATGTAGTTGTTGGCATCGGTGAATGCTGCCTTGACGACGACCTGGGACAATGGAGCGTTCGGTCCCATCTCAAGATTGGCGAGCGTTTTGAAGAGATCGTTGTTAATGAAATCGAGCAGCTCGGCGCCAGTGGGCGCCTTTCCGTCACAGTTATCGACGGCCCAGCTGTGCCAGCGCAGTCTTTCGGGGATTACCGACTTGTACGAATCGTCGTGAAACTCCCATTCTTCTTCTTTGGCATCGTAGATTTTGAGGAAGAATAGCCAAGTCATCTGCTCGATGCGCTGGGCATCGCCGTTGATGCCTGCATCTTTTCGCATGATGTTCTGCAGGGTCTTTACAAGGGATCCTAAAGCCATTTAGGTTTCCTTCCTTAAGCGGTGTAGAGGGCGTCTTCAAGCGTTTGGGCGGCACAGATGAACTCCTGCTTGCCGCCAAATGCTTTAACGATTTTCATCGGGCTGCCGAATTTGCGGAATTCCTCCAGGTCGAGAACGCGCGTATCATCAAGGTCCACTAGATTCGAGGTGGCGTACTTGTCGAGCAAGGTTTCAAGAACATCGTGAGCGAGGCCGGCGTATTCGTAGAGGTAGCCCTTCTTTTTGACGTTGTTGACCCGCTCGCTCCTAGTGAGCGGCTTCTGGTCGTAGGCAATATGGCAGATGAGGTCAAAATCGCTCATCTCGTCTTGACCCGATTCACGGCGCAGCTCTTCGAGGAAAACGCCGTGCTCCTTGAGCTCGTCGATAATCGCCTGCTTCTTGCTCTCCGCATTCCAGGCGACTAGAAAATGATCGAGCGAATCGTACTCGCCTCGGATGTTCTTACGCGTGTAGTCTCGCAGGCTCTCGGTTACCAGGTCGCCGTTGGTCGAGTAATACTCGACTCGCTCTGAGACAATATGAACGTCTATGCCGTGCACGTAGTATTTCGAATGCGGCTTGTCATCGCCGGGGTTGCTGGTCCGGTCGGTATCGTCGGTCGGCACGTAAGGTGGAGATACGGGCTCATCCTCGTCTGGTACCATCGGCCCATCCGGTGCAGGCTCGAATATCTGCGCCGGCTCGCCGTCGAATGACGGATCGGCGAAGAGGCGCGAAGCGTCTCGGAAGTCCAGAATCGTGAAGTAGAGCTTGCCGTAGGGCTCGCAGATACGCGTGCCGCGGCCGATGATCTGTTTGAACTCGGTCATGCCCTGCTCCCCAAAGAGATTGTCCAGCGCAATCACTTTGCATGTCTTGCAGTTGACGCCCGTGGTCAACAGCTTCGAGGTGGTAACCACAGCCGGGTATTTCTCGTCGGGGTCCATGAAGTTGTCGAGCTGAGCCTTTCCCTCCTTGGAGTTGCCGGTGATGCGCATGATGTACGTCGGGTGTTCGGCGACTATGTCGCTGTTCTCGTTTACGAGTGCTTGACGCATGCGTTCCGCATGGTTGATATCGACGCAGAAGACGATGGTCTTCGAGTACCGGTCGGTTTCCTTGAGGAACTGGGTCACCTTCTTCGCGACCTCTTCGGTGCGCTCTTTGATGACGAGATCTCTGTCAAAATCCTGCTTCTCGTAAACGCGGTTTTCGATTTGCAAACCGTTGTCGTCCATCGTTCCAGCCTCTGGCCTGAAACCGTAAACATCGACGTTAAGCTTCGGTCGAACGACCTTGTAGGGAGCCAAAAAACCGTCCTCGATACCTTGTTTGAGACTGTAGGTGTAAACAGGCTCGCCGAAATAGTCGATGTTGGAAACGTCTTTCGTCTCCTTCGGCGTAGCGGTCATGCCGACCTGGATTGCTTCATCGAAGTAATCCAGGATCTTGCGCCAAGCCGAATCGTCCGCCGCGCTTCCGCGATGGCACTCGTCGATGATGATGAGGTCGAAGAAAGAGCGCTCGAATGCTCTGAATATCTCCTCGCCGTTCTCTCCAACAAGCTGTTGGTAAAGGGAGAAGTAGACTTCGAACGCAGGATCGAGTTTCCTGCCCTCGACCTTGGTGGTTACTTTTTTCAGTGACTTAAAGTCGCCGTCTATCGTCTGGTCAACCAAGATGTTTCGGTCCGCCAGGTAGAGGACCTTCTTTGCAGCGCCCGCATCGCGCAGGCGATGGACTATTTGGAAGGCCGTATAGGTTTTGCCCGTGCCTGTTGCCATGACCAGCAAGATCCGTTTATTGCCGTTGGCGACTGCCTCAATGGTTCGGTTGATGGCGTTGCGCTGGTAGTAGCGCGGGCTCATGCCGTCTTGCCCGTAATGGTAAGGGGCGGAAACGGTGCGTTCTGCGGCTCCGTCTGATATTCCCTTATGCGCAAGCCAGCGGCTCCACAGCTCATCTGGACCCGGGAAATCCTCCATGGCGATGGACCGCTCCATGCCGGTTGTGAAGTCATGTTCGATGAAGCCCTTCCCGTTAGTGCTGTAGGCGAACGGCACATCGAGCGCCATGGCGTAGTCCATGGCTTGCTGAAGACCTGCTCCGACACTATGGCCGGTATCCTTAGCCTCAACAATGGCGAGCGGTAGGTCCCTTGAGCGCATGAGTAGGTAGTCGGCCTTTTTCGGCTTCTTCCGCGCCGTGATGTTGCCGCGGACAACAATCTCTCCGTCGGTGAAGTAATACTCGGTGAAGATCTGCTTGTTAACATTCCATTTGCTCTTGAGTACCGGATCGATGAGCTTAAGGCGGGTATCCGATTCGTTCATGCCTATACGCCTTTCTTCGAAAGCTCTTCGATCATGTAGGTGCGGACGAAGGTTGAAAAGCTCATGCCGCGCAGGGCCGCCTCCTCCTTGGCCGCATCGCGCAGGGTGTCGGGGATACGCGGCGTCACCAAAACTTGGTCGCCTTCCACTAGGTAGCTTCGGATGACAGTTTCGCTGGGCTTCTTGGCGATGAGGTCCTTGCAGCCTGGCATCGGAGCTCCATTCACTCAGAATGCAGTACATTCGCTGTTTGGCATTATACGCTTACACAGGCCACCACCTGCCGCAATCGGATATGCGCGGGGATACGGGCTATCGCGCTTGACCGACGTGACTGCAATCCCAGGTGCTTCAGGGGACTTTCCGGGTCCTAGCCCGACCCGCCGCTTCCTTTAGTTCCGCACGTTCGCACGGCCTGTCGACGTGCGCAAGGCGCAAAAAACTCTTGCTGCGCAAAACTCGGGCGCTCCGCGTTTTCGGCTTATTTCCTTGCACTCGCCGTCAAGCCGTGCGGCCTCCGTGCCACAAGGCAGCCAACGGGGCAGCCTAGGAACCAGGAGGTCTAATCATGGAAAGCAGCAGCAGCCGCGCAGTCGAGGTAAGCGTCAACTTCCTCACCCGCAAAGGCTATGAGATCCTCGATCGCAACTGGCAAGCGGACGGCGCAACCATCGACATCGTCGCCAAGGACGACGAAGGCATCGTCTTCGTGGCGGTGACGGCAACCACCGGATCTCAGGGGTTCGAGGAACCCAAGGCACCCCGTGCCAGCCGCGAGTCGGCAGCGGCGCAGTGGCTTGCTGCCAACGGCGATGATCTGGCCAACGTTGCCGTGCGATTCGACGACATCGCGATGGTGGTCATATCGGGCAGCCACGGAATCTTGCGCCATCACATCAACGCGCTCGGCTCTCTGGAGGACTAACCAGACCTTCTGGCCCTCCAAGGGCAGCGGGATCGCCGAAAGGCGGTCCCGCTTTCGTGCCCTGCCTAGTCGGTGGCTTACCGCACCCTGGCTCTTGTTGATTGCTGCGACCCGTTGCGCCGTGTCCAACACGGCGATGGAGGGCACAGCGCATGCCCTCCAATCCTCCCTGGCGCTCAAGGGCGCGCCCTTGAGAATCCGCCTTCTCGCTTCCGTGCTAGCAGGCAGTTTTGAGGCTTTTCACCCACCTTGAGGTGGGTGTGCAGGCTAATTCAAGCTATTCGGCTCCAATTCGGCTCCAGACCGTTTTCAAGTTGTCGGGAAAAACAAAGCAGGTCAGAAGTTATAACCTTCTGACCTGCTGTAACATTTGGTCGCGGGGGCAGGATTTGAACCTACGGCCTTCGGGCACCCTTTTCAAATTTTAGTTTCCCGAGGTCACACGCTGTATCATCCCAGTTCAAACCCTATTTTCGACCAAAACAGTGTCACTCGGTATCACGGAAATTCACGGAAAATCATGCTCATACATATTACCATACAGATTACCTCGAACCCCTAGGTCGTACGAAGCATGTCCACCAAAACGGAGACGTTGGTCGTATCCGTATAGTAGCTGCGATTCACCTCGGGGCTGTGCCCGAAATACGCCGAGCGAATCAAATCGGGAACGCCTTTCTGCATCCACTCGGTGTTGAGGGTCGCGCGCCAGACATGGGTCGAGACCTTATCGAGAAGGGGTATGTCCAAGGCGTCTGCCAACTCGTGATAGAGCTTCTTAATGGCATGCTGCGCGTTATTGATGTCCCACGCGCTGCCAGGAGCCGCGGGGGCGGGGAACAGCAGCGCGCCTGGTTCGGCCCCCGCTCTTTCCAGCCGCGCCCTCATGCGCTCGGCAACGCGCTCGTCAAGAATGGGGATGGTACGCCCGCGATGGGTCTTTGACACCTCGGTCGTCACGGTGACACTAAGCAAGCCGTCCTTGTCCTCAACGTTCGCGCGGCTGAGAAGTCTCGCCTCGTTGATGCGAAGCCCCGTCACTGCCTGCAGCAACGTGATCTCAACGACAGCGCGGCGCAGATTGCGCACATCCTCAACGGTATAGCGCCCTCTTTTCGGCGGATTTACGTCATTGAGGTCAATCGCAAGCAGGTATTCGAGCACGCGCTCGCGTTCCTCTGGCGTGAGCGCCTGTCCGCCCGGAGCCTTGTTTGTCATGCGGCACTCAGGCAGGCGAGGCTTGAAGCTCTTGAGGGGGTTGTGGGCGATTACCTCGTCGCGCACCAAAGGCTCAAGAACATATTTGCTCACCGTCTTTTGACAATGCTTGGCAGTAGAGGTGCCGTGGCGTCTTGCTATCCCCTCCAAGATGCCTTCGAGGTTGCGCGGGCGAACCGCGTCCGCGATGCGAAAGCCTTCAAACGCTTCCGCCGCGAGATTAAGCACGTGGCAGTATTTGTCCCGTGTTCGGGGTCGTAAGATGGAATCATCGGTGCGCTCGATTCCGGGGATTACCTCTTTACGGATATAGTCGCGCATGCTCGACGAGCCCTTCCAAGGAGTGCTGCCCCCGCCTGTTGCGAGAATTTCCTCAGCTTGGGCATGAGCGCGGCGGCGCAGCTCACCTTTAGTGCACTTCCCCTTGGTCGTCTTCTTGATGAGACGCCCGTTCAGCAAGCGCATGCTCCACTGCATGCGATAGCCACCGTCGGGCGTCGGCGTAATCTTTGCGCGGTCAATGCTTGTCTCTCCAAGCTCAAGGGCGACGCGGGACATGTTTCACCTCCCTTCCTTTGCGTCACCTATCGGCGAGCATCTCCGCTCGCCTTTACCTGATGTTCGATAATCCAGTCCTGTACGTCGCTCAGGCGATACATCACAGGGGAGCGCTTCTTGCCCAGGCGAATGTACGCAGGCCCTCGACCCTTGCAACGCCAGTTCGCGAGCGTGCGCGAGCTGATGCCCAGCACGAATGCGGCCTCTTTTGAGTCGATGAGAAAAATAGAATCGGTTTCGTTTGTAGCCATGACTGCCTCCTGGCAACAGGCACAACCGCAATAGCGGCGTGCATCCTGGCCAGAAGGCGCTCCCATCGGATGCGATACGCACATCCGCGCTTCCTGACATGCGGGAATCGGCGAAACCCAATTCACGCGTCCCGCGAGCCGACCTGCAGCGGTCTTTTGACCTTGCCCAGCCCGAGCAGGGGTTTGGTGCATCGGACATGGCGTGGGGAGGCTCTGTTTCCCCGAGGCAACCTCTTAAGGCGTCATGGGAGACGCCACCTGTATCCAGTGGTTAGCGCTTCGAGAAGACGGAAGCGCCAGAGCACGAGGCCTCAAACGACCTGATGACACCTTACCCCGCTGTGCCATTCTTGCCAAACGGGGAAAATAGCGCTTGTTTTTAGGCACATCGTTCGGGAAGACCGATGCTGAGGGAAACGAGAGAAACGCGCCTGTTTTCACGCCGCGTTTTTCGGAAAACAGTTCCATAAAGTCACCATAAGCGGCAGGGCAAGCCCCGCACTTGCAACGCACGCTCGCACGTGCCTCATCCCGTCGTTGCATGATCGGGGCGACGCCGTTGCGACTTCGCGGCAGTCTTGCGGCAGGGCTTTTCAGGCCCGAACTGCCGTCCCAAACCCCCGCCCGCAGGCTCGCAAGGCAGGACTGGCAACTCTGGCAACCCCTCCCGCCACCGCAAAACGGGTAGCGATGGAAGAAGACGTACACAAAAAAAGGCAGGGGGACACTTTTACCTGTGTCCATGTACTATTTAGGCTGCCAGGACTGCCAGCGCCCTCTCAACCCCCATCACCGCAGAAGGAAGGGCGGCGCCGACCCCTGCCGCGCACCTGCCAAACCTGCCGTGCGCCACCTTCTCCGTCGCGGCGTCCTCGCTTCACGAAAACAGCACACCGACTTTCCGCTCATTTATGAACAGAAAGCCCTTCTACCTGCGCTTTTGCAGAAATTGAGGTCTTCTCAGTCACCGAATATCACGGTAAAACATTCTAAAAATACCGCGAAAGATTCGGAGAAGAAGCCATGGAACAGACGTATAACGAGCTTATAAGAACCGTGACCGAAGACTATCTTGCGGGCGTCGATACGGACAGCGCCCCGTCTCCGTCGACCATCGAAGGCGAGCTGCTCCAAGCCACCAACAACGCCATACAGGAGTACAACCTTGGCCCTCGCGACCCCAATGCCCCCATGGGAGCAAAGGTGAAGGACGCCTACCCCGACCAGAAGCCGCCTGGCGAGCGCTTCAAGAAGCTCAAGGAGCTTCTGCCCCTCCAGATTGCGCTTGCCATCAAGCAGGTCCACCACGCCAAGCTCATCTGCTGGGCGGCAGACGAAGGGGACGGAAACTACGACGTGGGCGTGTACCAGTCGGAGGGGGATGCCAAGGGCGTCTACGACACCAGAAGCGACAACCTCACGCGACTTATCCGCCGCTATGACGCAACGATCAGCAAACGCAACGTCGATGAGGTCGTTGCAATCTTGCGCGCGGTGTGCGAGGTGGTGTCTCCCTGCACCGACCCCGACCTCGTCGCCGTGAACAACGGCCTGTACGACTATCACAACAAGATTCTCATGGACTTCGACCCCGAGCTGGTGTTCACCTCCAAAATCGGGACGGACTTCGTGGAAGACGCCCCCAATCCCGTCATCCGCAACGACGAGGACGGCACCGACTGGGACGTGGTGTCGTGGATGGACGAGCTTTCCGATGACCCCGAGGTCGTGGAGCTTCTTTGGCAGGTTCTCGGTGCGGTCGTGCGCCCCAACGTCGACTGGAACAAGAGCGCGTGGCTGTACTCGACCCTCGGCAACAACGGCAAGGGGACGTTTTGCACCCTCGCCCGCAACCTCTGCGGCAAGGGGGCGTGGGCGTCCATCCCCATCAAGGCGTTCGCGGACGACTTCAAGCTCGAATCCCTCACGCGCGTCTCCGCCATCATCACCGACGAGAACGACACGGGCACCTACCTGGACGATGCGGCGGCGCTCAAGTCCATCATCACGGGAGACCCGTTCTTGATGAACCGCAAGTTCAAAGACCCGCGCTCGGTGAAGTTCCGAGGCTTCATGATTCAGTGCATCAACTCGCTGCCGAAGCTTCGCGACAAGTCGGAGTCTCTGTACCGCCGCCTTCTGGTGATTCCCTTCGAGAAGCGTTTCGAGGGCTGCGAGCGCAAGTACATCAAGGGCGACTACCTGAACCGACCCGATGTCCTCGAATACGTGCTCCACCGCATCCTCGCAAAGACCGATTACTACGAGCTTGACGCACCCGAGGCGACGCGTGCGCTCCTTGCCGAGTATCGCGAGGTGAACGACCCCGTGCGCCAGTTCCTCGACGACATCCTGCCGCAAGTCGTTTGGGATTTGCTCCCCTGGCAGTTCCTCCACGACCTGTACCGCCACTGGGCGCGGCGCAACAATCCCTCGGGAAGGGTTCAGTCCAAGCAGGTCTTCGTCAAGGAGGTCAAGGCGCTCCTGCCCCAGCACGGCATCGGATGGAGCGCCACCCAAAACCCCGTCCGCGCCCCCTTCAAGATGGGCTGGCCCGAACCGCTCATCTTGGAGTACGAAGTGACCGAGTGGATGAATAGAACCTATCGCGGCTCCGACCCCGACCGCATGTGCGCGCCCGCCAGCATCAAGGAGCGATACGAGGGGCTGGTGCGAGACGACCCGCAAGGCGAGCCGCAAGTCAACCTGCAGCCCGCTGAACCTCATGATGCAGATCGCCGCGAAAGCGAAGCGATCTGCCCTGCACCGCAGGGGTAGTCGCTTCGATCATGGCGGCATCCACGGTTTCGATAGGGACGGACGGCTTTTCGCCTCCGTCCCTTTTCATGCGACGCTCCGCCGGCACCCAAGCCCGCTGGCGTACGTCCTGAGACGGCATCTGCGAGCGCCTTGCGCTCGCAGCGTTTGCGACCCTAAGGTCGCATCGAGGGGGACCGTCGGCTATGCCGACCGCAGCGCACGCTGCGTCAGTCCCCCTTATGCCCTTTTGCCTTTTTTGCCCCCGAAGCGTATAGCGGAGGGAGCCAAGGCGATTTCTCCTGATATATGGCGTGAAACGCTGTAGAAAATAAGGCATGTTTTAGGGGTTGGATTTGTCGAAGATTGCGACAATTGTAGAAAGTGCTTTGGCAAGCCCCATAAACAGGGCAATCTTCTCGGAGGATTTTCTACAAGTTCAGGCGTAAAGTGACGACGTGTAGAAAGTGCATCTTGAGTGCGCGCGGAGCAAAAAATAAAGGGCGCAGCGATTGTTTTCGCTGCGCCCTTCGGCGTCATTTTAGTCGTAGATTATCGGAGCGGGCACGAACTGCCAAGCTGTGCCTAAATGATTTACCCCAAGGACGTACAGGTCAAGCTCCTCGTCGTAGAACACCGGCTCGCCCGTGTGCTCCATGATAAACGACGGGTCCTGTATGATGTACCACTGGAAAATCTCCTCCCACGGTGCCCAGTCTCCGCTCACAAGCTCGAGCGGGCGTTTTGCCATCTCGTTTGCGAGCACCATGTTCCCGCACGTCTCGGCGAGGTCGGCGTAGGTCTTGATGCCGTAGTCACTCATCGCTTTTCTCCTCCGCTTCCCGCTCCTCGATTCGCTTGAGGCATTCAGCCACGCAGTAGCGCATGGTGCGCAGGGTCTCGCAGTCGATGCTCTCCGTGAGGATGTCCCCGTCGAGCACGACCTCGCCCAGCGCGTTCACGAACCGCCACTCCATCACGTTGTCGATGCGCTTGAGCACGTCCTTGAGGGTGCCGCTGTCGCGCATGGGGGTGTTCCCGTCCACCTTCGCCATGCGCTCAAGCTCCTTAGCCTTCGCCGAGCAGATGCGGGCGGTGCGCCTGAGCACCTGCGCCCTCCACATGGCCTCCTCCTGCGGGCTGTTGGGTTCAAAACGCTCCTTGTCCATCGTGTACCTCCTTATCTTCGTTTCAGGGGCACCCGACGCCACAGGCGTCTTTCAACACATGCCCATCCAAAGCCCAGCGAAAGACCTCCGAAAGACCTTCGCAGGGGCTTTGTTCGGGCAGGGGCGCGAAATGGGCTCAGCACAGCCCACCGAAAGACCTCGAAAAGCCCTTCAAAGGTTGGTGCGCTGTTGCTGATCCTGTTTCGCGGTATTCCGGAGCATCTGGGCAAAAAAGCAAGGGAGGCATCCGCTATGGCGAATACCTCCCTTGTTCGGGAAACGGACACACGTGCCGTTGCGGTTTCGTCATTATTGACGAGCACCCGCATCCCGCTACGCGGGAACGGTGCTACTGGCGAGCACCGCACGAACTGCAATACACGTAGTCCACGTAGGTTTCGGTCTTGTTGTAACCGTGGTCCTCCTTGTGGGAACCAGTCTGAACTGTCTGGGTCTCGTAAACAGCCTCGGTACGGTAGTTTTCAGGCACACCCTGCATAATTAACGCACGGGCGTGGGCCTTAGCGTCGTTAATATCGGTAGTGGTGTAGCCGTCATAAGAGAAGATGTACTTGTTACCCACGACGACCTGCTGAGTGCCGTAGTCGGGCACGTCGACCCAGTTGCTCACCCAGACATTGCGGGTAGCCGTGTGGTTCACCCAAGTGTGCGTATGGGCAGGCTGAGAAGGCTGGCTGGAAGACGAACCAGAGTTGCCAGAGTTACCAGTGCTGGTAGAACCAGAGTTCGAAGAACCAGTGCTGGTAGACTGATTGCCAGTGTTGGAAGACTGAGAACCAGTGTTGCTGTTGTCAGTCGTAGCAGGCGGAGTCGTCTGAGCAGGCTCCTTGTTGACATCGACTTCCTTGTCGGCGTCAGTTGCCTCCTGCTTAGTCTCATCGCTCGCGTTCGGGTTCTGGGCGACGTTGCCCTCAAGTTTGTCGAGGATGTCAGTGCCAGCATCGCCCTTCAAGGTCTCGTCGCCGTTCTCAACGGCGTCCTTGGTCTGGTCGATGATGTCCTGAAGCATCTCGTCCGTAACTTGGTCAGCAGGAATCTGCGTCATAGGGCAGTCGACTGCAGGTGCGGTCTTAGCGTCAGCATCAACGGTGATGTCGGCAGGAGCACCTGTATCGTAGATGTCGAATGCAGAACCGTCAGAGTTGACGGGGCTGACGAAGCTCACGGTGTAGTCGCCCTCGGCGAGTTCGACCGTGGAAGTGCCCTTGTTGCCCTCGGCATCAGGGGTCACCGCGTGGTAGAAGTCCACGTCGCTTCCCTCGATATGGGCGATAGCGGGTGTGGAGTTCTCGTCCCAGCCGCTGTCTGCCGTGACGTTGAGGGTCACGTCGACGGTTCTCGTCTCTTGCCCCCTCTGTTGCGCAGACGTTGCGAAAGCCCCGCTTGCGACAGCTATCGCAACGACGATCACAACTATTATCGCAGCGGCTATTGCCGCGACTTGGGGCTTGTGCGAGCGCGCCCACTGGGAAAGTTTATCCATTGTCTTCTTCCTCCTTTCTCATTGTTTCTTTGCAAGCAATTTCGGACACAACTTGCGTATTTGGTTAATCTACCTCCACGCCCTCGGTGCCTGGGGTGTCGAGGATGAATCCATGGTGACCCTGCTCGACGGCGGTGTACAGGCCGTCGTATCCCAGGAAGTAGAGGTCGTATACCGTCCAGCTCATGTCTCGCTTGGAGAACTCGATGGAGTCGTCGCCGACCGTCAGGGTCTCGGAGACGGCGTTGTTGCCGGTGTCGTCGGTCTCGATGCTGAGCGAGAAGGGCTGCGCTTCCTCCACATAGCTCCCTGAGTTGAGCTCGTCGAGCTTGGCGTTGTCCTCGTCAATCTTGGCGTTGTTGTCCGAAATGCGGGACTGGGCCTCGCTGATGTCGCTCTCGATGACGCCGAGGGTATCAGGGTCGCTTGCGTAATACCCCTTCTGCTCGTTCATGTTGTCGAGGTCGGCCTGCAGCTCGTCGTTGTCCTGGCTGAGCACCTTGATGTCGTTTTCCAGCTCGGCAATCTTGTTCTCGCGATTCTGCTGCTGGGCGAGCTCGATTATTTCCTCGTTGGATTTCCCGTTCAAATCTCCGTATGACATGTCTGTGTCGTACACGGTGACGTTGCCCGCGCCGTCGAAGGCGTAGACAGTCGACACTTTTCCGTCTTTCGATGGCTCGCCGTTCGAGTGGAACCACAGGCATTCCGAACTGAACGCCTGCGAAGCGGTGACGGGCTCGTCCGATTGGGCGGGCTCGTTGCTTCCGCTGCACCCCGCAAGGGGGAGAGCGAGCAGCGATGCCGCCACTATTGCCGATAGGGCAAGACCTTTAATCCTCATTCTTGTACCTCCTACTGTCATTTCTTGGGCGCTCCCGCCGCATTCCTGCAAATGCGGCTTCTAGCATTAACTGTATAGGCATATAACAGCCTTTCCAGTTTATTATATTTCTGAGCAATCGCCCATACGATTCAAGATGACTTGTTTCGTATAGGCGGTGATTGAATGAGATACTTCGAGATAGGCCAG
>OLRG01001892.1_pt1 | contig 15830 bp, 12 predicted proteins | sample 1672331 | NCBI WGS metagenome assembly OLRG01 (sample SAMEA3136672, study PRJEB25190) | human gut metagenome
GATTTGTCGGAAGTGTTGATGACAGAGAACAGGTACTTGTTAATATGATGAATACCATCATACACCGTGGGCCGGACAGCGAGGGAAAATATGTGGATGAGGATGCTGCACTTGGATTCAGACGTCTGAGTATTATCGATCTTTCCTCAGTAGGAGATCAGCCTCTTTATAATGAAGACAAAAGCATGGTTCTTGTATTTAATGGAGAGATTTATAATTATCAGGAGCTGAAGAAAGAGCTTCAGGATGTGGGACATACTTTTGTATCCAATACAGATTCTGAGACATTGATCCACGGCTATGAAGAGTGGGGCGAAAGTCTGGTGGAAAGACTGCGTGGGATGTATGCCTTTGCCATTTGGGATACCAGGAAAAAGAAATTATTTGTGGCAAGGGATATTTTCGGAATCAAACCGCTGTATTATGCACAGATGAATGGAACGCTGATGTTTGCATCAGAGATCAAGGCATTTATGGAGCATCCGAAATTTGACAAGGTATTTAACGAGGATGCACTTGGAAATTATCTTTCTTTCCAGTTTGTCCCTACAAATGAGACCTTTTTCAAAGGGGTGTTCTGTCTGCAGCCGGGACATTATTTTACTTATGAGAATGGTGAACTGAATATTACCCGTTATTTTGAACCGAATTTTACAGGAAATACAGAAAAATCTTTTGAAGAGATCGTGGATGATGTGGAAGCGGTTATGAAAGAATCGGTTGCCATGCATAAGATCAGCGATGTAGAGGTTGCCTCCTATCTGTCGAGCGGAGTAGATTCCAGTTATCTGACTTATCTGGGCCAGGTGGACCGTACTTTTACAGTAGGATTTGATGAAGGAAAATACAGTGAGATCCAGGATGCAAAGGAATTTGCCGCAAGCATTAATATGAAGAATGATGCAAAAGTGATCACACCGGAAGAGTACTGGGACAGACTGTCTGATATTCAGTACTATATGGATGAGCCGGTGGCTGATCCGGCAGCGATTGCACTGTACTTTTTAAGTGAAGAGGCATCCAAAAAAGTAAAGGTTGTTCTTTCAGGAGAGGGATCGGACGAACTGTTTGGAGGGTATAATATTTACTGTGAGCCATTGGAGCATACGTCTTTTAATAAGATCCCAATGCCGATCCGTCGGTTCCTTGGAGCATTTGCAGAACGCTGCCTGCCTCGTGGAATGAAAGGAAGAGGTTTCCTGATGCGTCATGGCAAGACACTGGAAGAAAGATATTTTGCCAATGCAACGAATATTTTTACAGAGCGTGAAGCGAATAAGATCCTGAAAAACGGCTGTAAACCGGGCATTCAGAAGATCACGAAGCCTTTATATGACAGAGTGAAAGGAAAGGATCCGGTCACAAAGATGCAGTATGTAGATCTTCATTTATGGCTGGTACATGATATCCTCATGAAGGGAGATAAGATGGGAATGGCAAATTCCCTGGAAGTAAGAGTTCCGTTCCTTGATAAGAAGGTGCTGGAACTTGCAGAGACATTGCCGTTGGACTATAAGGTTCGTGCTCCGCAGACAAAAGTAGCTTTAAGAGCGGCAGCAGAAAGAAATATCCGTAGCAAGACTGCCGAAAAGAAGAAACTCGGATTCCCGATTCCGATCCGTGTATGGCTGAAAGAAGATCGTTATTATTCACGGGTAAAAGAGATGTTTCAGACGGATGCTGCAAAGAAATTTTTTGATACAAAGTTACTGATTAAAATGCTGGATGATCATAAGGCAGGAAAGAACAGCAATGAAAAGACCGATAACAGCCGTAAGATCTGGACAGTTTACATTTTCCTTGTATGGTATGACAGATATTTCGGACATGGTAAGCCGGTACATCCTGCCATGCATACAAGATAGGACAAAAGGCAGGTCAAGATGGGGAATAAAAGAAGAAATCTTGGGGATACGCAGCCGATGCAGCCGGTGAATCCGCAAAGAGCAGAGAGAGCGGAGCGAAGAACGCAGCGGGGGCAGAAAAATTACCGGGAAGCGTATGAGCGTGAACTGGAATACAGAAGAGCAGTATCAAGAACACCCGCACCGCAGAACCGCTCCGGACAGAGATCACGCAGCAGGCAGCAGGAAAGCAGCTTAAGTGCAATCATACAGCAGATGAGAAAAAAGAAGAAAAAAGAAGGAACGAAGTACTTTGACTATGATCTTTTACTGGTGATCATTTTCCTGATGTGTTTTGGACTGATCATGCTGTACAGTACAAGTGCATATACCGCACAGGTTGAGAACGGAAATGATATGTTCTATTTTACGAAGCAGGCGATCATCGGGGCAGTGGGGATTCTGATCATGCTTGCTGTATCGAAGATAGATTATCATATTTATGCTGCATTTCACACGGAGATTTTTCTGGTGGCAATGGTTCTGATGGCACTGGTAAAGACTCCTTTGGGAATGGAACTCAACGGTGCAAGGAGATGGATCCAGTTGCCTGGAAATATGTCCTTTCAGCCGGCAGAGGTGACGAAGATCGCAGTGATCCTTTTCATTTCATATAAATTGTGTGAATATGGAAAAAAAGCTTACGGCATCAGGGGCTGGCTTAAGATCGGGGCTTATGGGGGTGTGGCTGCAGGCGGTGTCTTTGTGCTTACGGATAATCTGAGTACAGCGATCATTGTCATGGCGATCACGGTTCTGCTCCTGTTTTTAGTACATCCAAAGACAAAACGGTTTGTCGTTTTTGCATGTGTGGTATTGGTTCTGGCAGTTATTGTGGTAGTTTATCTGAAAATACAGATCAGTGATATGGCAACGAGTACGGATTTCCGTATGCGGAGGATCATTGCATGGCTGAATCCGGAAGCAAATTCAGACAAGGACAGTTATCAGTTCCTTCAGGGCTTATATGCAATCGGATCAGGTGGATTTTTCGGGAAAGGTCTCGGGAACAGTACCCAGAAATTAAGTGCGATCCCGGAGGCACAGAATGATATGATCCTGACGGTGATCTGCGAAGAACTGGGAGTATTCGGAGCGATCCTGATCCTCTGTCTGTTTGGATTCATGCTTTACCGGCTGATGTTTATTGCAAGAAATGCACCGGATCTTTATGGATCTCTGATCGCAGCGGGCATCTTTTCGCATATTGCTCTGCAGGTGATCTTAAATATTGCAGTCGTGACCGGTCTGATCCCTACCACAGGAGTTACACTTCCATTTATCAGTTACGGAGGTACAGCAGTCGTCTTCCTTTTAGCAGAGATGGGGATTGCACTTGGGATCTCATCAAAAATAGAATTAAAAGATTAAAGCCGTTATCGGGGAATTTGAAGAAATATCAGAGACGCTGTCTGCTAGGTGCAGGCAGCGTCTCTGATATTTTGAACAAAAGGTTATAAACTATCGAATAAAAGGCTTTTCATTTCATGAGAAGTGTGATATATTTAAACGTAGTATTAAAAACTACATTTAATGGAAATAAAAAGTTTACCGGGAGGAAGACATGAGTTATAAAATAGTTGTAGATAGTTGTGGTGAATTAACGGAAGAGATGAAACAGTCAGAGCATTTCGTGACCGCATCACTGGAGATAGAAGTAGATGGTTATCATATCATTGACGATGCAACATTTGATCAGAAGGATTTTTTGAGAAGAGTTGCAGCGGCTCCGGAGTGTCCGAAGTCCTCCTGCCCATCACCGGAACGTTACATGGAGATGTATCACTGTGATGCTGAGCATGTATATGCAGTTACATTATCGGCTGAGCTGAGTGGTTCTTACAATAGTGCAGAGTTGGGGAAGAACCTTTATAAAGAAGAATATGGAGAGAAACAGATCCATGTATTTAATTCTAAGTCTGCTTCAGTTGGAGAGACTCTAATCGCACTGAAGATTGCAGAGTGTGAAGAAAAGCAGATGAGCTTTGAAGAGATTATTAAGACAGTGGATGCTTATATAGAAGAGCAGCACACGTATTTTGTACTGGAGACATTGGAGACATTGAAAAAGAACGGAAGACTGACTGGTATTAAAGCGATGATGGCAACTGCGCTTAATATCAAGCCGGTAATGGGTTCTACACCGATTGGAAGTATCTGTCAGCTGGGTCAGGGAAGAGGCATGAAGAAAGCAATCGAGAAGATGGTTGCGCAGGTGAAGAAAGATGCGATACGACCAGAAGAGAAGATTCTTGCGATTACACACTGCAATTGCCCGGAGCGTGCTGAAGACATGAAGAAAATGGTTCAGGAACAGATGAAGGTAAAAGACATCATCGTCCTGGATACGGCGGGGATCAGCAGTATGTATGCAGCAGACGGTGGAGTGATTCTGGTTGTCTAATCCGGAAAGGTGTGATAGAATAACGGTAGTTATTCGATAAGAAGGAGACAGATACCTGATGAGTCAGACCAAAGTTGATAATTATAAAGAAGAAAAAGCAAACCGGCGAAGATTACGCCGGAAGCACAGATTATATAATCTGATGCGCAAGTGTCTGGTAGTATTTGTAGGAGTGATCTTACTTGGCTGGATTACTTATTCGGCGTATCATACTTATGAAGCGAAGCAGTCAAGACCGGAAGTAGAGATTGATTACAGTGCTTTGCAGAATTTTCAGAGCAATCTGGATAAAGCAGAAGAATAAAATAAATAATAAGAATCAAAGAGAGTTGATGTTCAAAAGCGTAGGCTTGCGAGTGTCAACTCTCTTTATATGTATATAATGAGTCAAGTCACATTCTATGTTGATTTCACAAAAAACACACAAAAAAGGCTTGAAATCACTGAAAAAGTGTTTTACAATTAGTTCAAGTGGTAGAAAGTGGTGAGAAGTGGAGAAAAGTGGTGCGAAAGTGGTGGACCACTTTGAAAGAAGGTGAGTTCATTATGCTAAGGGGATTAAAAGGAGAATACAGTCATAACATAGACGCCAAAGGGCGACTGATCATTCCGGCTAAGTTCCGTGACGATTTAGGGGAGCATTTCGTCATAACAAAAGGAATGGAAAACTGCCTGTATGTATACCCGGAAGCAGAATGGATCGCTTTTGAAGAGAAACTGAACAACTTACCGACGACCACAGACAAAAAAGCCCGCGCATTTGCATATTTCTTCCAGGGAAGTGCAATTGATGGCGACCTTGACAAACAAGGCAGAACTCTTATTTCAGCCCCACTCAGAGACTTCGCCGGACTAGGAAAAGAAGTTGTATTTGTCGGCATGGGGAAGCGTGCCGAGATCTGGGATAAGGCAAAATGGGAAGCTAAGAATGCTGAGGTGGAAATGAATATTGAGGATATTGCATCCGATATGGAAGCAAGCGGGTTCAGTATCTAGAGGGAGAAGATATGGAATTCGTACACAAATCAGTATTATTAAAAGAAACAATTGATGGATTAAAGATTAAACCGGACGGCATCTATGTAGATGGAACGCTCGGTGGAGGCGGACATGCCAGTGAAGTGGCAAGACGTCTCAGTGACAAGGGGAGTATTATAGGAATAGACCAGGATGCCGCTGCAATTGAAGCAGCCGGGATTCGCTTAAAAGACTTCGGAGAGAAAGTCATAATAGTAAGAAGTAACTATTGTGATATGAAGTCACAGCTAGGTAAGTTAGGCATTGACAAGGTCGATGGGATCGTGCTCGATCTGGGCGTATCATCTTATCAGTTAGATACGGCAGAGCGGGGATTCTCTTATCGCGAAGATGCACCTCTCGATATGCGGATGGACAGACGTCAGAAGATGACAGCGAGAGACATCGTCAATGACTATGAAGAACGGGAACTTTATCGTGTGATCCGTGATTATGGCGAAGATAAGTTTGCCAAGAACATTGCAAAGCATATTGTGGCTGCGCGTCAGAAAGCACCGATTGAGACAACGGGACAACTGACAGAGATCATACGTGCATCAATCCCGATGAAGTTTCAGAAGAAGTCCGGACATCCGGCAAAAAGAACCTTCCAGGCAATTCGTATTGAATTGAACCAGGAGCTGGAAGTGCTAAAAAATTCATTGGACGCTATGATTGATTTGTTGAATCCAGGGGGCAGACTGTGCATCATTACATTCCACTCACTGGAAGACCGGATCGTGAAAAGTGCATTACGTAAGAATGAAAATCCATGCACATGTCCAAGCGATTTTCCTGTATGTGTATGCGGGAAAATATCAAAAGGGAGTATTATCACTAGAAAACCAATCCTTCCGAGCAAGGAAGAGATGGAAGAAAACAGTCGTGCAAAGAGCGCAAAGCTTCGTATTTTTGAGCGGAGCTGACACATGAGTATGTAATAATTAAAAGTGGGAAAGGGGTGAGCGCGCATGGCATACAGACAGATGACAACAAGAAGAAGACAGAATGTACAAAGAGCGTCTTATGTTTACGGTAATGTTGTAAGACAACCGGCATACGAACCGGAAAGACGCGCGCAGGAACCCAAAAAGAAAAGGACAAGCAGACAGGTAAAGAAAAACCGCAGACAGGCTCTGCGAATGAACAGAGGATATGTTGTATTCATGGCGGTTGCAGCAATCGCCATGCTGCTTGTATGTATCAAGTATGTTAATTTGCAGTCAGCAAATATGAGCCACGCAAAAAAGATTTCAGCGATGGAAGAAGAACTGGCAACTCTGAAAGAAGAGAATACGACCAGATACAATGCAATCGTGGATTCTGTGAATCTGGACGAAGTGCGTAAAAAGGCTAAGAAAGACCTTGGCATGGTAGATGCTTCCGATTCTCAGGTCGTGGAATATAAAAAACCTTCTCTGGATTATGTAAAGCAATATGAAAGCATTCCAAAGGAAGGTGCACTTACAAAAGTACAGACGAAAAAAAGTAAATAACAGGTGAAGAAATAAATGGCAAGAAGAAAGAGAAATCCTTTTAAAAGGAAATTTAATAAGGCCATGCAAAAAAAGCTAGTCATGCTCTTTATGGGATTTGTACTGGCTTTTGTTTTTCTTGCAGGCCGGATTACTTATATTAATGCATCAAATGGTGACAAATATACAAAAGTGGTGCTGGACCAGCAACAGTATGACAGCCGTACAATCCCGTTTAAACGAGGAGATATCGTAGACCGTAATGGAACCAAGATGGCGACAAGTGAACGTATTTATAATGTTATTCTGGACATGAAGGCAATGCTCAGTAAGGACGATTATATAGAACCGACCATTGAAGCGTTGAAGAAATATTTTGATATTAAGGAAGAAGATATCCGAAAACTGATGAAGACCAACCCGTCCGGGCGTTATAACGTTCTGAAAAAAGGAATCGGCTATAAAGAAGCGAAAAAATTCAACATAATGAAGAACAGTGAGAAGTATTCGAATGTACAGGGAATCTGGCTTGAGGAAGATTATGAACGGAAATATCCGTATAACTCACTGGCAAGCGATACACTTGGGTTTACCGTAGATGGAAACATAGGAAGCAATGGAATTGAAGCATCTTATAACGAAGTCCTGAATGGTACGGATGGAAGAGAATATGGCTATCAGGATACAACCTCTACTTTTGAACAGACCGTAAAAGAGCCGGTCAATGGAAAGACAGTTGTCTCTACAATTGATTTGCAGGTACAGAGTATAGTTGAGAAGCATATTCTGGCGTTTAATAAAAAACATCAGAATGAAGCAAGAAAAGGAACCGGAAGTGAGGATACGGCAGTCATTGTAATGAATCCAAATAACGGAGAGATTCTTGCGGAAGCATCTTATCCGAATTACAATCTGAATAAGCCGAGAGATCTGTCAGCATATTATACAAAAAATGAACTTGCAAAGATGACGGATAAAGAGAAGATCGAGACACTTAACGCGCTGTGGAAGAATTTTTGTGTGACAGATACTTATGAACCAGGATCAACGATCAAACCATTTACGGTTGCAACGGGACTGGAACTGGGTGTATTGACAGGAAATGAAAGTTATAACTGTACCGGTGTACTCAGAGTAGGCGGACACGATATCCACTGCAGTCATCGTAATGGACATGGAATGCAGACACTTAAGCAGACACTTGAAAATTCCTGTAACGTTGCAATGATGCGGATCGGCGCGCAGATCGGGAAAGACGAATTCAGCCGTTATCAAAAGCTGTTTGGATTTGGCACATCGACGGGCATAGATCTTCCGGGTGAGGCAAGTACAGAAGGCCTTTTGTATTCACCGGAGAAAATGGATTCTGCCAGTCTTGCAACTAATGCTTTTGGACAGAATTTCAACGTAACAATGACTCAGCTTGCAGCTTCATTCAGTTCTCTGATCAATGGCGGCAGTTATTACAGACCGCATGTTGTAAGACAGATCAAAGATGAAAATGGAAATGTGACAGAGAGCAAGGATCCGGTGCTTGTACGGAAAACGATTTCCCAGGAGACCTGCGATGTAGTGAAAGATTACATGCGCGGCGTAGTTACAAACGGAACCGGAAAGACGGCAGCCGTTAAGGGATACGATGTGGGCGGAAAGACTGGTACAGCGGAGAAACTCCCAAGAAGGAATGGAAAATATCTTGTATCTTTTATCGGATATGCACCGCAGAAAAATCCGCAGGTTGTTGTCTATGTTGTGATCAATGAACCAAACGTCAGTGACCAGGCGAATAGCGGACTGGCAACCCAGCTCTCAGCAGATATTATGAAAGAGATTCTTCCGTATCTGGGAGTGGAAAAAATCTCAGACAGCAAGAATTAACAGAATAACCTTACATAAGCAGTAATAGATTATTACAAAGCTTGTGTGAGGTTTTTTTGTTTGAAGAACAGAACATATAATAAGAAGAAAATATTTTTTGTATTCTCCTGCGCGCTCATCCTGCTTATTCTGTTGTTCGGAAGACTTGCGTGGCTGATGATCTTCCGCGCAGAAGAATATCAAAAGAAAGCACAGCAGTTACATGAAAGAGAGCGCGATATTAAAGCTGCAAGAGGAGAAATCGTTGACCGGAATGGAAAAATCCTAGCAACAAACCGGACAGTCTGCACAATTTCTGTAATACACAGTCAACTGAAAGATTCGGAAAAGGTAATTAAAATATTGACAAAAGCACTTCACATGGAAGAAGCGCAGGTGAGAAAAAAAGTGAAAAAAATATCATCTATGGAGAGGATTGCGTCAAATGTAGAGAAAAAGACGGGAGATAAAATTCGAAATCTTGGGCTGGATGGTGTTAAGGTAGACGAAGATTTTAAACGATATTATCCTTATGGAAAACTTGCATCAAAGGTTCTTGGATTTACAGGAGGGGATAATCAGGGAATTATTGGCCTGGAAGTGCAGTATGAAGATTATTTAAAAGGGATAAATGGGCAGATTTTGACAATCACAGATGCGAGAGGAATAGAACTGGACGAAGAAGCAGAAGGACGAAAAGAACCGGTAAAAGGCGACACACTGAAAATCAGCCTGGATGCAAATCTTCAAAAATATGCAGAGCAGATGGCAGAAAAAGTCATGGAAGAAAAACAGGCGGAAAAAGTTGCAATACTGCTTATGAATCCGCAGAATGGAGAAATATTTGCAATGGTTAATGTACCGGAATTTGATCTGAATGATCCTTTTTCGCTTCCAGGTGAAGAAAAGAAAAATCTGACACCGGAAGAAGAGCAGGATGCACTTAACCGGATGTGGCGTAATGAATGTATCAGTGATACATATGAGCCGGGTTCCACTTTTAAAATTATTACGGCGTCAGCCTGTCTGGAAGAAAGGGTGGTAGCTCTTTCAGATACATTTTCCTGTCCGGGCTACCGGATCGTGGAAGACCGGAAAATCCGGTGTCACAAAGTAGGGGGACATGGGGCTGAAACATTTGTACAAGGGATACAGAATTCCTGTAATCCGGTATTTATTGACATTGGACTGAGATTGGGAACAGGACGATTCTGTGATTATTTTGAACAGTTCGGGCTTCTTGGAAAGACGGGAGTAGATCTTCCGGGGGAAGCAGCAACGATTATGCATAAGGAAGAAAATATTGGTCAGGTGGAGCTTGCGACCATGAGTTTCGGTCAGTCCTTTCAAGTGACACCGATTCAGATGGCAGCGACCGTGAGTGCTCTGGTCAATGGCGGAAAGCGCGTGACACCACATTTTGGAGTCCGGATACTGGACAAAGATAAAGAGACAGTGCGGGAATTAAAATATGACGATGGAAAGCAAATCGTGTCGGAAGAAACTTCCAGGACGATGCAGGCATTGCTGGAAAGTGTTGTGTCAGAGGGATCCGGGAAAAATGCAAAGATCGAAGGATACCATATTGGTGGAAAGACAGCTACGTCTCAGACACTTCCAAGAAGTGCGAATAAGTATATTTCTTCTTTTATAGGGTTTGCACCGGCTGCCAATCCGCAGATTCTCGGCATGTGTGTCATTTATAACCCACAGGGTGTATACTACGGGGGGACCATCGCAGCTCCGGTGATCCGGGATATATTTGACAACATATTCCCGTATCTTGGCATTGAAAAAGACGTCGAAATGCAGTATACTAACTAAAGCAAAATGAACAAAAGAAATGAAGAGGTGTGTTATGGATTATACGATATTTTTACCGGTGATTATTGCATTTGCACTGAGTGCGGTTATGGGGCCTTTGATCATTCCGGTGCTGAGAAGACTGAAAATGGATCAGACAGAACGCGAGGATGGTGTGAAGTCTCATTTGAAAAAAGCAGGAACTCCGACTATGGGAGGAGTTATGATCCTGCTTAGTGTTGTGATCACATCCGTATTTTATATTAAAGACTATCCGAAGATTATCCCAATCTTGTTTCTGACACTTGGATTCGGTCTGATTGGATTTTTAGACGATTATCTGAAAGTTGTTATGAAACGTTCTGATGGTTTATATCCAAAGCAGAAAATGGCACTTCAGATTGTAGTGACAGCAATTTTTGCGTTTTATATGGTAAAGTACAGTGGAGTTTCTCTTGCAATGCTGATTCCGTTCTCTGGTGGAAAGTATTTGGATATCGGCTGGCTTGCGATTCCTTTGATGTTCTTTGTCGTGATTGGTACTGTTAACGGAACAAATTTTACAGATGGTCTGGATGGTCTTGCTTCAAGCGTGACTGTTCTGGTAGCAACATTTTTTACAGTTGTTGCAGTTGGAACAAAGAGTGGAATTGAGCCGATTACATGTGCAGTTGTAGGTGCATTGCTTGGGTTTTTATTGTTTAATGTGTATCCGGCAAGTGTGTTTATGGGAGATACAGGATCTCTGGCACTGGGCGGTTTTGTTGCGTCCGCAGCTTATATGCTCCAGATGCCGATTTTTATTGTGATTGTCGGACTCATTTATCTGGTAGAAGTATTATCTGTTATGATTCAGGTAACTTACTTTAAAAAGACAGGTGGAAAGAGATTTTTTAAAATGGCTCCGATTCATCATCATTTTGAATTATGTGGCTGGTCAGAAACAAGAGTCGTCGCTGTATTTTCCATTATTACAGCACTTCTGTGCCTGATCGCACTGATGGCCATGTAATGATGCCAAATCTCAAAAGTCCAAAGCACGAAGCCGAGGCATTACGTGAAGTAGAGAGAAAATATGAAAATACCGAATCGCGAGATTGGGTATGAATGCAGGAGGAAGATAAAATGGTAGTAGCAGGAAAGAAAGTGCTGGTATTCGGTTCTGGAATCAGTGGAATCGGGGCAGTGAAATTACTGGAAGAGAATGGAGCGGATGTGGTGCTCTATGACGGAAATGAAAAACTGACTGAAGCAGACGTGCGCGCAAAGCTTCAGGAAGGAAGCAAAGCCCGGATCATAATCGGTGCTTTTCCAGAGGAACTTCCAAATACGCTGGATCTGGTAATCTTAAGTCCGGGTGTACCGACAGATCTTCCGATTATTTTAAAGATGAAAGAAAAAGAGATTCCGGTTATCGGAGAAGTGGAACTTGCATATACATTTGGTAAGGGAGACGTACTTGCAATTACCGGAACGAATGGCAAGACGACAACAACAACACTTCTCGGTGAGATCATGAAGGCTTACCAGGATGATGTGTTCGTAGTTGGAAATATCGGGAATCCGTATACTGTTGCAGCAGATCTTATGACAGAGCATTCCATTGCCGTGGCAGAGATGAGTAGTTTTCAGCTAGAGAGTATCGTGTCATTCCGCCCAAACGTAAGTGCGATCCTGAATTATACACCGGATCATTTGAACCGGCATCATACGATGGAAGCTTATATTGCTGCTAAGGAGAATATTGCAAGAAATCAGACAGAAGACGATTATTGTGTTTTGAACTATGAAGAGCCGGTTATGCGTAAATTCGCAGAGACATTAAAGTGTCATGTTCTGTTTTTCAGCAGTCAGCATAAGCTGGAAAAAGGTATTTATCTGGATAACGATAAAATTATTTACAAGAATCCGGATGAAGTCGAAGTCTGCCATGTTGACGAACTTCAGATTTTAGGAACGCACAATTATGAAAATGTTATGGCAGCTGTATGCATGGCAGCTGTTTATGGCGTTCCGATGGAGACAATCAGGAAGGCAATTCTTGCATTTAAAGGAGTCGCACATCGTATAGAATATGTGGCTGAGAAAAACGGAGTTGTTTATTACAATGATTCTAAAGGAACGAATCCGGATGCCGCAATTAAGGCAATCCAGGCAATGCGCCGGCCGACAATCCTGTTAGGCGGGGGATACGACAAGGATTCCGAGTATACAGAGTGGATTAACAGTTTTGATGGAAAAGTCAAGAAACTGATCCTGATGGGTGCGACAAAAGAAAAGATTGCGAGAGACTGTGAAAAATGTGATTTTCATGATTATGTGTATGTGGACACATTTGAAGAAGCTATGAATCTTGCAGTGGAGATGGCAGAGCCGGGAGATGCAGTGCTTCTGTCTCCGGCGTGTGCAAGCTGGGGCATGTTCCCGAATTATGAAGTACGTGGAGATAAATTTAAAGAGATTGTAAATTCCTTATAAGGAGTGCGAATGGATTGACACGTATGGCAGCAAGAGGCAGATACGATTATACGCTCCTGACAGTACTGGGAATTCTGGTGCTGTCAGGTCTTATCATTCTGTATAGTACAAGTGCGTATAATGGGGAAGTGAAATTCTGTGACAGTTCCTATTATCTGAAAAAGCAGGTATTTGCGACTGGTCTTGGTTTTCTGGCAATGTTTTTTACTGCACAGCTTGATTATCACAGATTGAAGAACATAGCGTGGCTTTGTTACCTTGTGGCGCTGCTTCTGTCGATTGCTGTCATATTTGTGGGCAGGGAGTATAATGGTTCCAAGCGCTGGCTTGCACTTGGTCCACTGTCATTTCAACCATCGGAATTTGCAAAGGTTGCGGTTATTTTATTTCTGGCTTCTTACGTCACACGCAATGTGAAAAAAATGTACCGTATGCGGACATTGATAAAAATCATGATAGTCGTGCTGCCGATAGTAGGATTGGTCGGAGCCAGTAACTTGAGCACAGCAATCATTATTCTGAGTATAGCAGTCGTCTTGATTTTTGTGGCGAGTCCAAAGTACGGGCAGTTTATTTTTCTGGGAGCGGCCGGGGCAGGATTTATGGGAATCTTTCTTGCTTTGGAGAGCTACCGGCTGGAACGGCTTGCAGTCTGGAAGAATCCGGAAGCTTATGAAAAGGGATATCAGACTCTGCAGGGATTGTATGCAATTGGGAGTGGAGGATTATTTGGAAGAGGGCTGGGACAGAGTATTCAAAAGCTTGGCTTTGTACCGGAAGCCCAAAATGATATGATTTTTTCCATCATTTGTGAAGAACTTGGATTATTTGGCGCATGTTTTATTCTGATGCTTTTTCTGCTTCTGATTTGGCGTTTTTTTGTCATTGCAACGCAGGCAAAAGATCTGTTTGGAGCATTGATTGCTTCCGGGGCAATGGCACATATGATGATTCAGGTCATCTTAAATATTGCGGTCGTGACCAATACGATCCCCAATACTGGAATTACGTTGCCATTCATTAGTTATGGCGGAACTTCAGTTGTATTTTTACTGGTAGAAATGGGGCTTGTACTAAGCGTCTCGAAAAATGGAAGTTACTGTGAAGAGGAGATTACAGAATAAGGAGCAGGGGTGAATGAAAAGGGAAGAATACCTGGACGACTATCAAGATCATGCAGAAAGACGTCCGAAAAAGAAAAAAAAGAAGAAAAAACGAAAACATAGAGTTTATGCTTTTTTTGTATTGCTCTTTGCCTTTTTAATTCTTGTACTTGGAATTTTTATTTTGTTTCATGTCCAGAAAGTAGAAGTGAAGGGAAATGATTATTGCAGTACAGAAGAAATTGTAAAATCTGTTCAGAACGATAAATATTCGGTCAATGGGCTGTATGTGCTTGCAAAATATAAACTCGGTTATGGAAAACAGCCGGACTGTTTTGAAAGTATTAAGGTAAGCCTTAAAAATCCGTGGACGCTTAAGATTACGGTTCAGGAGAAGGAAAGAATCGGATATGTAATGGATTCAGATGGAAAGTATTACTATTTTGACCAGGATGGTATGGTCGTAGATGTAGAGGAAGCGCCGGTAGATGGAATTCCGCTTGTAGACGGTATGGATCCGGATGAACTTAAGCTTTACCACAAATTGAAAAAGAAAAGTTCGATTATCTATCAGGAGATACTGGAAGCTACCAGAGAGATGAAAAAGTACGAGTTGTCTGTCACAAAGATTATGTGTCGTTCTGACAGAATTTATGTGTACATCGGGAATGTATGTGTGAGCCTTGGAAATGATGTCACTTCCGTGAAAGTTGCGCAGATTCCTAAGATTCTTGAAAAGCTGGAAGGAAAAGAAGGAACGCTTCATCTGGAAAATTTTTCTGATGAGAGTGACACAGCGACTTTTGATATTGGAGTTTTTCCGGAAGATGCAGGATAAAACAAAAAAAATTGAAAAAGTCATGAAATTCTATTGATATTTTGGACAAAAGTCTATATTATAGAAATATATATGGGTGTATAATGTATAATAAGGATAACAAAGGAGGAGAAACCCTTGCTAGAAATTAAAACCAACGAGTCAGAAGCAGCGGCTAAGATCATAGTTGTAGGAGTCGGCGGTGGCGGTAACAACGCTGTGAACCGAATGATCGACGAGCAGATTGCCGGTGTGGAATTTATTGCAATTAATACAGATAAACAGGCACTTCAGTTAAGTAAGGCTCCGACACTTTTACAGATCGGAGATAAGATTACCAAAGGTCTTGGTGCGGGAGCAAGACCGGAGATTGGTGAGAAAGCTGCAGAGGAAAGTTCCGAAGAGATTGCAGCAGCATTAAAAGGAGCAGACATGGTCTTCGTTACCTGTGGTATGGGTGGCGGAACAGGAACAGGAGCTACACCGGTTGTAGCACGTATTGCCAAGGAACAGGGTTCCCTGACAGTCGGAGTTGTAACAAAACCGTTCCGTTTTGAGTCCAAGACACGTATGAACAATGCTCTTGCAGGAATTGAAAAATTAAAAGAAAGTGTAGACACACTGATCGTCATTCCAAATGATAAGCTTCTTGAGGTTGTTGATAGACGTACAACTATGCCGGAAGCACTTAAGAAGGCTGATGAGGTGTTACAGCAGGGTATTCAGGGTATCACAGACCTGATCAATGTACCATCCTTGATCAACCTGGACTTTGCAGATGTTCAGACTGTTATGACAGACAAGGGAATCGCACATATCGGTATCGGTATGGGACGCGGTGACGATAAAGCGCTTGAGGCAGTAAAACAGGCAGTTGCCAGTCCTCTTCTGGAGACAACAATTGCCGGAGCTTCTCATGTTATCATCAATGTATCCGGAGATATCACTCTTATGGATGCATCAGATGCAGCT
>OLRG01001894.1_pt1 | contig 15825 bp, 15 predicted proteins | sample 1672331 | NCBI WGS metagenome assembly OLRG01 (sample SAMEA3136672, study PRJEB25190) | human gut metagenome
TTACCTGTCCTTTTTGGTTGCCGAAACCGTCAAATCTATTTCCCAGTTTATATGACCCCTCATCAACACCAAGGAAACCGTATTCTTTATTTGTAACATAGTTAGTGTCCGGTGTTACAAGTGTGTAACCGTCTTCTGCGTTTGTTCCTGCCGCACCGAAGTCGAATTTCCACTCTTGCTCAACGGTATCACCGTCAAAAATAGGTGTTGTTTCCGCACTTGCCGTCATAGGCAATACGATACTTCCCGTAATCATTGCCGTTGACAATGCGGCGCAAAGCAATTTTTTAACATTGTTTTTCATAAAACCTTCTCCTTTTTTATAAATTTCCTTTCTCAAATTTGCCGTTATAAATTATACTATCATATTCTCTCAAAAAAGAAAAGCAGATTAATAAAAAAAGTAGTTTTTTTATTAAATCTGCTCTGTTTTTTTACTTTTTCTTTCTAAGCATTGCACCCTCGCAAACAGGCTGTGCCGTTTTAAATTTAACTATCTGCTCCGCGTGATTTGCAACTTCGATTTCATTACCGTTTTCGTCGCACATACTGTCAACCGTCTGTACAAAAAACGGTTTCATAGGCTGAATTATCTCTATTTCGTCACCCTTAAAGAAACGGTTTCTCTGTGTAATCGTTGCAATGCCGTTTTCCGCGTCATACGACTTGACTATACCGATAAGGTCGTAATCTCTGATATACGAACTTGACGTGTAAACCTGTGAATTTTCATCCGGCTTGCCGAAATAAAAACCTGTTGTATACGGTCTGTGACTAACCTTGCAAAGTTCTTCGTATTCCGCTTCATTAAACACATAATTTTCGGGATCGGCACAATATCTGTCAATCTCACGTCTGTATGCCCCGACAACCGTTGCAACATAATAAGAAGTTTTTACTCTGCCCTCGATTTTAAGGCTTGCAATACCGCTTTGCACAAGCTCAGGTATATGACGGATTGTACACAAGTCCTTTGAATTAAATATAAACGTACCTCTTTCGTTTTCAAACACGTCCATATATTCACCCGGTCTTGTTTCCTCGACAAGTTTGTAATTCCATCTGCACGGATGTGCGCAAGCACCCATGTTTGAGTCACGTCCCGTCATATAGTTTGACAAAAGACATCTGCCCGAATATGATATACACATAGCGCCGTGTATAAATGCTTCAAGCTCCAAATCTTCAGGAATTTTCTTTTGAAATTCCGCAATTTCTTTAAATGACATTTCTCTTGCAAGCACGACACGCGTTGCACCCATCTTGTACCACTTTATTGCCGAGCGATAATTAATGTTATTCGCCTGTGTACTTACATGAATAGGTATTTCCGGTGCAAGTTCCTGCATCATATCAAACAACCCCAAATCTGCCACAAGCACTGCGTCAAAGCCGTAATTCTTTATATCTTTGACAAACCCCTCAAATTCTTCAATATCATCATTATGCGGAAGAATATTTGCGGTAAGGTACACTTTTTTACCTCTGTCGTGAGCGTACTTTATACCCTCCTGCATATCTTCCTTTGAAAAATTTTCCGCCGCAACACGTAGTGAAAACATTTCACCGCCGATATACACCGCGTCCGCACCGTAATCTATCGCTGTTTTCAATTTCTCCAAGCTGCCGCCGGGAGCTAAAAGTTCTGGTTTCTTCATAAATATATTCCTACCCTTTATTATTTCTTTACCGATATTGTAACACCGTCACCAAGCGGTAAAAGCGATGTTTCAAGCTCCTTATGCTCCATAAGCATATCAATATATTTCCTAAGACGTTTTACAATCGTGATTTTTCTTCTCACAACGTGGTTATCGTCCGCTGTCATTCCCTTGTAAAGCACATTGTCGGAAATAAGCACACCGCCTTTTTTCAGCAATCGCACGCACTCGTCAAGCATATAAATATAATGTGCTTTCGGACCGTCAAGGAATATCATATCAAAAACTTCATCATCGTCAATATACGAAAGATAATCCTTTGCATCCGCCTCAATAACCGATATTTTTTCCGCATATCCCGAAGTTTTAATATTCTCCCCTGCAATACGCACCATATCTTCGTTACATTCAAGTGTTGCTATTTCGCAGTCATCATCTGTAGCCTGTGCCATTAATATAGAAGAATACCCAATCGCACAACCTACTTCAAGTATTTTTTTCGGTTTAACCGTTCTGCACATCACCGACAAAAACCTTGCCGTTTCAGGCTCTACTATCGGAACACTGTTTTCTTCCGCATATTTTTCAAGCGAGTGCATAAATTCATCATTATGCACTGTTTTCGCACGCAAATATTCCGTTATATACGGCGGAACAATCGCGTCTTTATCATATTCTATCATTTATCAAACCTCTTTATTGTTTTAAACTGTCTTGATTTTCAATCGCACTGTCATCGACTGAAATATTTTGCTCAGTACTCTGCATTGCCGCAAGATGTTCTTCATATGTCTTTGAGAAGATATGTGAGCCATCCTTGCCAAGTACAAAGTAATACGCATCGGTTGCCTCCGGATAAAGCGCCGCCTCTATACATTCTGTTCCCGGATTGCATATAGGGCCTATCGGAAATCCCGCATACATATATGTGTTATACGGTGAATCTATCTGCGTGTCGGCAATCGAAAGTACAGGCTTTCTTTCACCTAAAATATACTGTACCGTCGCACACGACTGGAACTTCATACCCGAGTTTCTTCTATTATAAAATACTCCCGCAACTTTTGCTCTTTCCGTTCCGCTGTCCGTTTCACGTTCAACGATTGACGCCATAGTTATAACTTCATCAACCGTCAATCCAAGCTCTGTCGCACGTTCATAATACTCCGGTTTAAACTGATTGTCAAATGCCGCAAGCATTAGGTCGATAATATCGTGTGCCGACATTCCGTTCGGAATTTCATACGTTGCAGGGAACAAATATCCCTCCATACGTCCGTCACGTTCAGGCAAGTTTTTCAAGAACGCATAATCATAATCGTCGGGATTTAAAGCCGCATAAAAGTCCTGCCAGCTTACAATACCTGCCTCATCAAGTTTCTGTGCAATCTGCTTGATTTCATAGCCCTCCGGTATTGTAATTTTCGCAGCCTCACGGCTCGGCGTTATTATAAGATTAAGTATGTCACTGTAACTCATTCCGTCATCAATCGTTGCCGCACCCGGCTGAAAATTACCGTCATATCCGCCGAGCTTTGACTGCACCTTAAACAAAAGCGGATACTTTATTATGCCGTTGTCCTTTAACAGTTTTGCAACAGATGACGTACCGTCACCTTCTGCAACCTCTATTCTCTTACTTCCTTCTTCTATTGAAACACCAAGGCTGTCGCTTAATAGTATGCCCGTTCCCACAAGACCCAAAACAACTATAACAGCTATGATTATCACAGGTACTTTCCATTTGCCGTAACCTGTTTCATGCACCTTTACTGCCATAAAAGTGTCCTCCTTATTAATACATATTACTGCTATTCTATAACAAAATACACTTTTCGTCAAGTTTTGCGTTTTTTTTGTCAATTTATACGATAACTTTTCTTTAATTTTTACATATTCATAATTGAAAATTTTGAGAAAGTATTATATAATATTAATATGAGATTATTTTTAAGGAGGAGTTATCAATGGGATACAAGGAAACCTACAACCGTTGGCTTACAAGCGACGTGGTTGATGATGACACAAAAGCAGAGCTTAAATCTATTGAAAACAACGAAAAAGAAATAGAAGAAAGATTTTATCGTGAACTTGAATTCGGTACAGCCGGTATGAGAGGTATCATCGGAGCGGGTACGAACAGAATCAATATATATAACGTAAGACGTGCAAGTCAAGGTGTTGCGAAGTACGTTCTTTCAAACGGCGAGGACGCCGCAAAAGCAGGTGTTCTTATCGGTTACGATACACGTAATTTTTCACGCACATTTGCTGAAGAAACAGCTAAGGTTCTTACTTGTGCAGGTGTAAAGACTTATCTTTTTCCTATCGTTCATTCAGTTCCGGAAGTTTCATTCGGTATTCGCGAACTTGACTGCAGTGCCGGCGTTATGATTACCGCCAGCCACAACCCTAAAGAATACAACGGTTACAAGGTATACGGTCCTGACGGCGGACAACTTCCTCCGGACGCGGCTGATGTTGTTGTTGCCGCAATCAACAGCTACGATATATTTGACGATGTTAAGTTTATTTCGCTTGACGAAGCAAAAGAAAAAGGCTTGCTTGAAATCGTAAGCAGTGACCTTGACGAAAAATTCCTTGACGTTGTTCAAACACAACAGCAAAATCCCGAGGCAGTAGCAGAAGTTGCAGATACATTCAAGCTTATCTACACACCTTTCCACGGCACAGGCTCAAGACCTATCAAAGCAATACTTAACCGTATGGGCTTTAAAAATGTGCTTGTCGTTAAGGAACAGGATACAGAGGACGGTAATTTCCCGACTGTTAAGTCACCTAATCCGGAGGACAAGGAAGGGTTTGAAATCGCTATAAAAATGGCAAAGGAAAATGACGTTGACGTTATCATCGGTACAGACCCCGACTGTGACAGAGTCGGTATAGTTGTTCGTGACGCCGACGGCATATACAGAACACTTACAGGCAACCAAACAGGTGCTTTGCTTGTTGAGTACATACTTTCATCTAAGAAAGCCAAAGGCACTCTGCCTGAAAACGGCGTTGTTATCAAGACAATCGTTACAACAGAGCTTGCCGCCGCAATCGCTCATTCATACGGTATCGAAATTATGAACGTGCTTACAGGCTTTAAGTACATAGGTGAAAAAATGACAGAGTTCGCAAAGACAGGCGACCATACATATCTTATCGGCTTTGAGGAAAGCTATGGTTATCTTGTAGGTACTCACGCACGTGACAAAGACGGCGTTGTTGCGACAATGCTTATCGCAGAAATGGCTGCTTACTACAAAACAAAGGGTAAGTCACTTTACGAAGCACTTATGGATATATACAAGAAGTACGGATATTATTCAGAAAAGACAGTTTCATTTGTAATGCCGGGTAAAGACGGTATGGAAAAGATGTCACAGTTACTTACAGACCTACGTCAAACACCGCCGACAAAAGTTGCAGGTATGGACGTTGTACTTTACACCGACTATCAGTCACAAACAATTAAAGATACAAAGGGCAATGTTTCACCTCTTAAAGGTTTGCCTAAGTCAAACGTATTGAAGTACAACCTTTCAGACGAAAAGACTTACTTTATCGTAAGACCGTCGGGAACAGAGCCGAAAATCAAGTTGTATCTCGGCACATTCGCAGAAAGCTTTGAAACAGCCGAAAAGACTATCGAAAAAGTTCTTGAAGATTGCACAAAACAACTTGGACTATAAACCAAAATGCCTTTCTCTTTGAGAAAGGCATTTCAGATTGTAGACAAAACCGTTATGGTTTTGTCTACTTTGTTCTTGGGTGTTTGAGGTGCAACCTCAATTTATAATCATTTCTGACGACCTGTGCGGCAGAAATGGCTTAAAATCTAAAGTTTCGACTTTGGAGGAACTTTATGATTTTTTCTCTAAAAACACTCAAAAATTACATCGCAAGATGTGATTTTTGGAGCTGTCGACATTTTGTCGACAGACTCATTAACTTGTGGTATCATTAATTTATATTACACTTGGGGGGATTGCAATGGGGAAATCATTTAATCAAAAGCTGAAATTACTGTACATAATGCAGATGTTAAAGGAAAATACAGACGAAAATCACGCAATGTCCGCAAATGATATTATTTCGGCACTTGCCAAGCAAGGTATAAGTGCCGAACGCAAGAGCATTTATGATGACATTGAACGGCTTAAATTATTCGGTTGCGATATTTTGAGCAGAAGAAGTGAGCCGAAAGGATATTATCTCGCGTCAAGAGATTTTGAAATTGCAGAATTGAAGTTATTGGTTGACGCAGTTCAATCTTCAAAATTCATTACAGAAAAGAAATCAAATCAGTTAATTCACAAAATCGAACAGCTCGCCAGTCGTCATGAGGCTCAAACGCTTCAAAGACAAGTCGTTGTTTCAAACAGAATTAAGACGATGAATGAGAGTATCTACTATAATATAGATAAACTTCATTCCGCAATATCTTCAGATGTTAAAATCACTTTCAAATATTGTTCATGGACGCTTGCCAAAAAGCTTGAACCGAAAAAGGACGGTGCAAATTACACCGTAAGTCCGTATATTTTGGTCTGGGACGATGAAAATTACTATCTGATTGGTTTTGATGATGATAGCCAAGAAATACGCCATTACCGTGTAGACAAAATGCTTAACATAACAATAACCGCCGAAAAACGTGACGGCGGTGACCAATTCAGCAAATTCGATATAGGAAACTATTCAAAAAGAACATTCGGTATGTTTGCAGGTGACGAAAATACACTCGAAATTGAATTTGACAATAACCTTATCGGTGTTGTTATGGATAGGTTCGGCAAGGATATTATTTTAAACTCAAATACCGAAAATACGTTCGTTGCAAAATTAAATGTAAACATCAGTTCACAGTTTTACGGTTGGCTTGCAGGGCTCGGAACAGGTGTAAAAATCCTTTCTCCGCAGTCTGAAGTCGAAAAATATTTAACATATATTAAGGATATATCCTCAAAATATACACATTTTTGATGTTTTGTTATATTATATCCTGTAAACATATAACCATTAATACATTTAATGGTTATTTTTTCTTTCACTTTTCATAAAAAATATTTCGTATTAATCGGATTTTTTATCTATTTAATGGTATTATTATTCATTTTGTTGACAAATCAATCGACTGTGATATAATGTAGCCAATGTACAAAGTTGTGCATTTATTTTTATACCGAAGGGTATAGAAATAACGTATCTGGAAATAATCATATTGATATTTCCGAAGGATAGGAGGTTTTTACCATGAAACAATTTTCTTATACAATTCAAGGTGAACACGGACTTCACGCCAGATGTGCCGGCAAACTCGTACAAAAAGCACAAAATTTTACGTCGAACATTAGCATTGAATATAACCAGAGAATTGAAAACTTAAAAAGACTTTTTACAATAACTTGTCTTGGCATCAGTAAAGGTGATTTCGTTACAGTCAAAGTTGAAGGTAACGACGAAACTGAAGCCGCAAATGTTCTTGAAAATTATTTTAAAGAAAATCTTTAAAGACAAAAAGCACGTCTGATACAGGCGTGCTTTTTGATTTGTTTGCACAAAAAAATCGAAACAAGCATAACCTGTTCCGATTGGAGCTAATGGGGGGAGTCGAACCCCCGACCTACTGATTCGTAGTCAGTCACTCTATCCAACTGAGCTACTGGCGCATATCTCTCACGGAGTGCTTGGGTATTATAGCATCTATTTTTCTAAAATGCAAGTATTTTTTCACACTTTCAGAAAATTTTTTCTGAATTTCTGATTTTGTCGCATATTCTGCGGCAATATGGTATACTCTCTAACAGATCTGCTTTCCGGAAAAGGAGCGCACCACTGGTACGCTCCCCCGGTTTCTCAGGTCAGCTTTCGCTCCAGTGCGTCAGCTGCCTCATTGACCTTCCGGGTGGCAGATTGGGCCGCCTGCCGCCCCAGCCTCTGCATCTCCCGATTTCGGGGCAGCATCATCCCAACGGCTGTTCCGGCGGCAGCTCCAAGGCCCATTGCCATAAAAAATGATTTTGCTTCCATTGCATTCACTCCCCTCACCACTATTCTGCCCCACCCGGGCAGAGCTATCCCGAAAGGAGCCCTGAAAGGTTATGGGAATTTTATTAAAAAACGGCTGTGTTGTTGACACGCAAAATCAAACGCTGTCACCCATGGATCTGCTGCTGGAGGGCAGCGTGATTTCCGCCATTGCTCCGGGCATTGCCGCAAAAGGCCATGAGACCATCGACTGCACCGGAAAGGTCATTGCCCCCGGTCTGGTGGACATGCATGTACATTTCCGTGACCCCGGCCTTACCTACAAGGAGGATATCGTCACAGGCAGTGCAGCAGCCGCAGCAGGCGGATTCACTACGGTTGCCTGTATGCCCAACACAAAGCCTGTGCTGGACACCCCCGAGCAGATGCAATATGTGCTGGAAAAGAGCAAGTCGCAGGGTTCCTGCCGTGTACTCCCCATTGGTGCAGTCACTGTAGGTCAGCAGGGCGAAACGCTCACAGACTTCAGTGCGCTTTCGGAAGCCGGCGCTGTAGCATTTTCCGATGACGGCGTTCCCGTCACCTCTGCGGTTCGGATGCGGGATGCACTGAAGGCCGCAAAGGCGCTCCATAAAATCGTCATTTCCCATTGTGAAGACGGTGAAATGGTAAAAAACTATGCGGTAAACGAGGGGGAAGTATCCCGGCAGCTGGGGCTTCCCGGCCGCCCTGCCATCGCCGAAGATCTCATGGTGGCACGGGATCTGATGCTGGCCGCCGAAACCGGCGCCCACGTCCATATCGCCCACGTCTCCACCAAAGGCTCCGCAGCGCTGATCCGACAGGCTAAGGCCAACGGCGTCTCGGTCACCGCAGAGACCTGCCCCCAGTATTTCATCTATACCGAGCAGGAAATCCTCAAAAAGGGCACCATGGCTCGAGTCAATCCGCCGCTTCGTACCGAAGAAGACCGTCAGGCCATTCTGGAAGCCGTGCTGGACGGAACGCTGGACTGCATCGTTACCGACCACGCACCCCATAGTGCCGAGGAAAAAGCACGCCCTCTTGCCGATGCCCCCAGCGGCATGGTGGGGCTGGAGACCTCCCTTGCCGCCTGCCTTACCTTTCTGGTAAAGCCCGGCTATCTGACCGTTCCCCAGCTGATTGCGAAAATGTCCCTGATCCCCGCCGGAATCCTGGGTCTGGAAGCCGGAGTCCTTACCCCGGGCGGTGCCGCCGACCTGTGTGTCTTTGATCCCAGTGAGGTCTGGACGGTAAACCCGGAGGAATTCCGCTCCAAGGGCCGGAATACCGTATTCGCCGGAGACAAGCTCACAGGCCGGGTAAAGCTCACCATCTGCGGCGGAGCCGTCACATATCGCAACGGTATCTGAGCACGCATCATAAAACGCCGCTGTCTGATTCAAGCCAGACAGCGGCGTTCTTGTTATTCTTTGATGATTTTCAGCTTTTTGGGCAGTGCCGGAATCGCAATGTCCTTTTCCATCAAAATCAGCTTTCCGAATCTTCCGGGGCTTTTGCCCGCTTCATGGAAGCCGAACTTATGATAAAAGCCAAGGGCCTTTTCATTGGTATGGGCCACAGACAGCTGCAGCTTCGTCCTTCCCAGCTTTCGATAGAAGCTCACCGCATGGCCCACCAGCTGAATGCCAAGGCCCTTATGGCGATACGCCTCCCGCAGATAGAGAAACGGAATATAACCTACGCCCTTCCGCTGGTCTCTGGCGGGGCTCAGCTGGATCATGCCCACCGGCGTGCGGTCCAGATACCCCACTACCATGGCATTTGGATCCGGCCCCATAGTTCTCTGGGCGTCCATCCAGAAGCCGGATCCATCGAAGCCCTCTAAGGAACCGTAGACGACCTCCCATGCATCCTTCCGGTAGCGAATATACTGCTCAATCTCATCCCCCATGGGTGCAATGTGCAGATCCGCCGCTCCGGTCTCCGGCTTCCAGCGGTTCCGGTACAAATGCCCCTTTTCCAAATGGCTGACGTCATTCTGAAACACCACCCGGACGCCATGTTCGTCCCACTCTAAAAGGCTCACCGCAGTATTGTCGCTGCGTCCTGCCAGCTGACGGTTCTCGTACCCATAGATCAGCCCGCAGAGGGCTGCGGAAATCAGATAGCCATGTCCGCAGACAGCTACCGTTTTTTGAGGATGATCCCGAACAATCTCCCGCAGGGCATCACAGCAGCGCTCCCCTACCTGACGGAAGGTCTCTGCCCCATCCAGCCGCCATGCGTCCGGATGGTAGGTAAAGTTCGCCATTTCCTCCGGATAACAGCGCCACGCAGTGCCAAAGGGCATCTCCTCCCATGGCCCCACGTTGACCTCCCGAAGCCGCACATCCGTATGCAGCGGCAGTCCCTTGGGCAGGCAGAGCGCCGATGCCGTATACATGGCCCGGTAGAGGTCACTGGAATACACGGCATCCAGATGGATGTCCCGAAAGCGCTGTCCTACTGCCTCCACCTGCTGATACCCCAGCTCTGTAAGGCTGGAATTATACTGTCCCTGCATTCTTCGGTAGAGGTTTCCCTCAGCCTCTCCGTGGCGCACCAGATAGATTCTCGTCACCGTTACGCCCCCCAAGGCTGAAGGGTGCCGGTCAGCGAAGCGATTTGTGCAACACCGTGGCGCTCGGCCCATGTCTCCATGCCGTGGAGTACCTGCATGGGTGCTCTGGGATCTGTAAAGCAGGCAGTGCCCACTGCTACCGCGGAGGCACCTGCCATCATCAGCTCCACCGCATCCTCACCCCGGCTGACGCCGCCCATGCCCAACAGAGGGATGTTCACAGCACCGCTGACCTGCCACAGGCACCGAACTGCCACCGGCAGCACTGCCGGGCCGGATAAGCCGCCGGTATTGTTCTTCAGAATGGGACGGCGGGTATTCAAGTCGATCCGCATGCCCAGCAGCGTATTGATCAGCGACAGAGCATCCGCTCCGGCATCCTCCGCCGCCTTGGCGATGTCCACAATGGACGTGACGTTGGGGCTGAGCTTTACGATCACCGGAACCTTGGCATGCTCCTTCACCGCTTTGGTGGCCGCCGCCGCAGACTCGGGCTGGGTTCCAAAGGCAAGTCCGCCGCATTTTACATTGGGACAGGAGATATTGACCTCAATGAGATCTACACCGGCATCGGAAACCTTTTCGCTCAGCTCGGCATATTCCTCCAGCGTATTACCGGAGATATTGGCAATGATCCTTGTCCCCTGCTGCCGGAGCCATGGCATCTCTTTCTCACAAAAGGCGTCTACGCCGGGGTTTTGCAGTCCCACGCTGTTGAGGATTCCGGAGGGGGTCTCTGCGATTCTGGGACTGGGGTTGCCATCCCTGCGGTGTACCGTCAGTCCCTTGACACAGATGCCACCCAAGTTAGACAGGGGGAAATACTCAGAAAACTCCCGACCAAAGCCGAAGGTCCCGGAGGCCACCACCACGGGATTTTTCAGCTCCACTCCCGCAAGGTTTACGCGCATATCAGGCATCCCAGATCACATCCTCTCCCGCAAACACCGGGCCGTCCTTACACACATGGCCCATCACTTCTTCGCCATTTTTTCTGACCTTCACCGCGCAGACCAGACATGCGCCGATCCCACAGCCCATGCGCTCCTCCATGGAGACATAGCAGGGGATCCCCGCCGCCTTCGCCGCCTCATAGGTGGTTTTCAGCATGATCTTTGGCCCACAGGCAAACACTGCGGCATATTGCTTTTTCCCCAGCATCTCCGCCACGCCCTGGGCTACAAAGCCCTTTTTCCCAAGAGTTCCGTCATCGCTCATGATAAGGGTCTCGCCGCAGATCTCCTGAAACCGATCGATCAGCAGCGCTTTCTCTTTGGAGCGGAAGCCCAATACCGCATCAGCATTTCCGTTTTCCTTTGCGGTGAGATACATGGGCGGAACGCCGATGCCGCCGCCTACCACCAGCACCGGGCCATCCACATAGGGAAAGCCGTGGCCCAGCGGCCCTAAGATATCCAGTACATCGCCGGTCTTCCGCTGAGAGAGCCAGCGGGTGCCTTCTCCCTTCACCTCATAGACCATGGTGATCTCGTCTCCCTCTACATCGTGGATGGAGATTGGGCGGCGTAGGGTCTTCTCGCCGCAGCGCACATGCAAAAACTGCCCGGGCTCCGCCAGCTCACACAGCTCCCGGCACTGAACACTCAGGATATAATAGTCCCCCAACGGCTCTGACACCGTAACGGGACACTGGAATACATCTTTCATTACAAAGCCTCTCTTTCCGCAAAATGCCGGGGCGGGTTTCCGCCCGCTCCGGCAAATGTTCCATCAAAGGATCGTTACAAACCGGCAGATATCATCCCGCATACGCTCCGCCTCTGCGCGAGCCGCCGCCTGATAGTTCTGCCCTGTGGTATCCTCGGTCTTCTTCCATGCGCACATAATGCCCCGGGACGAGTTGACGATCGCCCCATGGCCAAACTGATCAAAGGCATACTGCACGTCCCGGGCCTTGCCGCCCTGCGCACCGTAGCCCGGCACCAGGAAAAAGATATTGGGATATTTTTCCCGGAGGTTCTTGAGATCCTCCGGATGGGTGGCTCCCACCACTGCGCCAATGGCCGACCAGCCGCTCTTACCAATGAGCTGCTCTTTATCTGTCAGCCGAACCGCAAGATCCGCCATGGCCGTATGCACCAGCCGTCCGCCTGCAATGAGATCCTGCAGCTCCATAGAGCTGGGGTTGGAGGTCTTCACCAGCAGGAAAATGGACTTATCGTTTTTCCGGCAAAGCTCCGTAAAGGGCCGGATGCCGTCCGTACCCAGATAGCCGTTTACGGTCATACAGTCACAGTCAAAGGGAGAAAGGGTGTGCTCCCCATCCAGGCAGATGCCCCCCAGATAAGCCTGCGCATAGGCCTCACAGGTAGAGCCGATGTCGCCACGCTTGGCGTCCATGATTACATAGAGGCCCTTTTCCTTGGCATAGGTCACCACATCCTCCAGCGCCGCAATACCGGCGCTGCCCAGCACCTCAAAGTAGGCGCTCTGGGGCTTTACCGCAGGCACCACTTCATAGAGAGCATCGATGAGTCCCCGGCAGAACAGCCGGTAGGCCTCCGCCGCCCCCTTCAGGGTCTTTCCATATTTCGCAAAGGCTTCGTCCTTGATAAACTGCGGGATATAGTCCAGCTTGGGATCTAAGCCCGCCACGGTTGGATTTTTCTTGCTGCGGATTTTCTCCTGCAAAACGTCCATGGACATCTGCAACACTCCCCTGTCGAATGTTCTATTTATAATTAGTGTATCATATCCCGGTGGGGTTGTAAAGAATCAGTCCGCGCCTTCCTCTACGAAAAAAGTTTTCCCGAGCACAGCGCAAACTGGCACACCGCCTATTTCAGCGCAGTTCGCAGGCAATCGCATTCCGCCGTACCGCACCGGTTTTTTCGGGAGCAATATGCCCGCTTTTCGCAGCTATGTTATGCGGCAGTCTAAAAGCCCTGAAAGCCCTTTCCGATGATCTCACTGCTGTTTGTGATCATCAGGAATGCCCCAGGCTCCTGAACTTTTACAAAGTTTCTCAGCAGCACTGCCTGACGGCGCTTGGTCACGGCCAAAATCACCGTCTTGTCCTTATGGAGATAGGTTCCCTCTGCCCGGTAAACGGTAGCACTGCGGTTCAGATCCTCATGAATAAATTTTACAATGGGTTCCGGATTCTCCGACACAATGGTAAAGAACTTGCAGAGATTAAAGTTCTCAATCACACCGTCGATCACCAGAGTCTTCGCCAGCAGGCCCGCCACGGAAAACAGCCCGGTCTCCGGCCCATAGACAAAGAAGGAGGACACCGCCACCAGTGCATCGGTGATCATCAGCGCCACGCCAATATCTATACTGGCAAAGCGCTTGATGATCATGGCAATGATATCCGTTCCGCCGCTGGATGCATCCATATTAAACAAAATCGCTGCGCTGAACGCAGGCAGAATAATGGCGAAAATCAGTTCCAGCACCGGCTGGCCGGTCAGCGGCGCATCCATGGGGCAAAACCGCTCCATGAGCCACAGTCCCAAGGTGCTCAGCAGCGTCACATATACGGTTCTGACACCAAATCCTCTGCCAAGCACAGCAAAGCCAAGCACCAGCAGCGCAATGTTGATCACATTGGTGAGCATGGTTGCCGACACCGGCATCACCGCCGTCAGCACCACCGCAATACCGGTCACACCGCCAAAGGAAAAGTGGTTGGGGAATTTGAACACATAAACGCCGATCACCAAAAGCACCGTTGCAAAGGTGAGCATGGCGTACTCTTTGACCGTTTCAATTATTGTTTGTTTCATTTTCACGCTCCTGATATTTCGTTCCGTCTCTTTCAGCCCTATTTTACCCGACATAGTGGGAATGTCAAGGAAAAAGCCATCTGAAAGCGCAGAAAAAGGGATGCGCTGTCCATTCCACACAGCGCATCCCTTTTGATTATCCATGTTTCATTGGTGTATTCTGTCCATCAGCAGCCGCAGTTGTTATCGCAGCCGCACCCGCAGCCATTGTTCCCACCGCAGCCGATGCTGCCGCCGCAGCCACAGCAGCAGATCAGCAGGATCAGAATGATGATCCACCAGCAGTTTCCAAACCCATTGTTATTGCCACACATATCAGTTACCTCCTGACAGATATTTGCGCCGCTGTCCGCCGCGCTGATTCATCCTATTCTGCCGGGAGAATTTGGTGACTACTCCGCCGTCTCTTCTTTCTTTTGGTTCAGCCGATAGCTCAGTGTTAAAAGGCTGCTGGAAAAGCTCACGTCCTCCACCAGCACCTCGGGTACCTCCAGCTTACAGCCCGTAAAATTCCAGATGGCCTGAATGCCGATCTCCCCAAAGAGCTGCGCCATCGCCATGGCACTGTCTCTGGGTACCGTCAGCACTGCCATGCATGGCCTTTCCGCCTCCACAAAGCGGCGGAGCGCACTGATGTCCAGCACCCGCACGGGCCCCACCTGCGTGGCGATCTTTTCCGGATCCCGGTCAAAGGCCGCCACCATATAAAAGCCGCAGGCTTCAAAATCAAAGTTCTTCAGCAGCGCCTGCCCCATATTGCCGCAGCCCACCAAAATCGCCGTATTCCGGCTGTTGAGGCCCAGGATCTCTCGGATTTCGTACCGAAGCTTCTTTACATTATATCCATAGCCCTGCTGTCCAAACTCCCCAAAGCAGGAAAAATCCTGCCGGATCTGAGACGCCGTAAAGCCCAGCCGCCGGGACAGCGTTGCCGATGATACCCGGATGCAGTTGGACAGATACAGCTCTTCCACACAGCTGTAATATTGAGGAAGCCGCCCGACTACAGGCCGTGAAATACGCTCTTTTTTCAACGCTGCTTCCTCCTTTTTGGTTTCATCTGATTTGGTTATTTTACTTCCCTTTTCATAAATTGTCAATCTGCAAAGAGCTCGTCCAGCGTTCCGAACCGATAACCATCGGCCTCCCAAGCCGTCAGAACCCGATCCAGAACGGCGGCATTGGTGGCGGATGTATTGTGCAGCAGCACCACTGCCCCATTGTGGATCCGCTGCGTCAGCTTTTCCCGCTGCTCGGCCAGCTGCATCCAGATCGCCTCCGGCCCGTCGCCCTTTGTGCCGCCGGACTGGCGATAGACCGCTGTCACCCGTTTTGCCCGCGCGTCGAGCCGCAGCAGCATATCCGACATGCGCTCGATCTCCAGCTCGCCCTCCCGCGCGCTCTGCAAAAATTCCTCCAGACTCATTCCGGCTCCCTCCTTTGCGCAAAGGGTGCGCCCCAAAGCGCCGTTCATCGTTTGCCCCGCGCCAGAAACGCGGCCCACTTCTGCGCGTCGCCCTCGCCGAAGCGCAGGCCATAGTCTTCGCCGGTCAGCTGCCGGGCCTGCTGGCGCGTTGCGCCGTGCTTGTCCCGCAGGAGCTTGACGTAGAGCCGCCGCAGATCCTCCGGCAGGGCAAGGAACTGCCGCCGCGTGAGCGGGCGGCCGAGTTGATAGATGCGGATATGGCCGTTCATCCGATCCCAGTCCCGGTCGCTCAGCACGTCCGACGCCGTCCGCACCCGCACCCGTCCGCTGTGTACCCGCTTGCATTTTCCGCTGTTTGCCACGCTTTTCTTCTCCCGGATC
>OLRG01001895.1_pt1 | contig 15818 bp, 13 predicted proteins | sample 1672331 | NCBI WGS metagenome assembly OLRG01 (sample SAMEA3136672, study PRJEB25190) | human gut metagenome
GAGCCTTAGCACCGATGGTGTTGGAAGGGATCATGCCCTTGACAGCGTAGGTCATAGCCAGGTCGCTGTTCTCAGCCATCAGCTTGCTGTACTGGACCTTCTTCAGGCCGCCAATGTACTTGCTGTGGGTGATGTGGAACTTCTGCTCAGCCTTCTTGCCGGTCAGAACTGCCTTGTCGCAGTTGACGACAACGACATAATCGCCGCAATCGACATTGGGGGTGTAGTTGACCTTCTGCTTGCCGCGCAGCAGAACAGCGGCCTCAGCAGCGACGTGACCCAGGCTCTTGCCGGTTGCGTCGAGCAGATACCACTTGCGCTCGACTTCAGCGGGCTTTACGAGAGTAGTGCTCATATCTATTTCCTCCTGATAAGTGTTTGGTACGATTCAGGCGCCTTTGGGGCGCGAGTGTCAGTATACAACACAAAAAAGCGCCTGTCAACATCTTTTTGCGATTTTTTCAGTGGAAATTTTTATACCTCTCAAAATCTCTTGAATCCTCTTGAAATCTCACGTTTTCTAAAATCGCATTTTCAAAAAGTTTTTCAGCCTCCGGGGGGCAAAATTGTCCCGGCGGCGCTACAATTTTGCCGCCGAGTGTGTTATACTATATAAGATATTGTAAAAAGGAGATTTTTCCCATGCCGAAAGACATTCACACGCAGGATTCCTCCCAGCAGCGGGCCTCCAGGCTGCTGCTCGCCATGGGCGTGATCGTGCTTTTGGGTGCGCTGGCCTACTTTGGGCTGACGCTGGCTGTCAACCGCCGCACTCCCGCCAACCCCGACACCCACTTTGATGCGGAGAATGGCATCTCGGTGGATTACGAAAGTGCCATCTGGCCCGTCTGTCAGATGACCGAGGATGCTGCGCTGGGCCATGCGCTGCAGCTGGCTTCCGGTGAGGACAGCGCCAACGCCAACTATCAGGTAGTGCTGTTCCAGCGGGGGGACAAAGCCACTTACGAAGACTTCATCGGCCAGTCGGAAGCTGACCTGAAAGCAGCCTACGGTGTCATCAGCCCCCGCAAGGTCAAGCTGCAGGTGGAGGGTGCCACTGTCACTGCCGTGCGCTGTGATATCCAGGCCTACTACGCCGTGCTGGCCACCATTGAATACGACAGCGGCGATGTGGTCTATGTCTCCGGCCTGACCAAGCTGGCCTCCATCAGCGATATCGTCAATCTGGTGGAAAGCGTGAGCCTGACATGAGCGATCCACACGCCATGCAGCGGCTCTGCGGCCTGATGCGTAAGGCCGTGCAGGATTACGAGATGATCTCCCCCGGTGATAAGATCATGGTGGGCGTTTCGGGCGGCAAGGACAGCGTGGCCCTGACCATCGGGTTGGCCCAGCTGCGCCGGTACCTCGGCTTTGATTATGAGGTCGTGGCCGTTACCCTTGACCCGCAGTTTGACCATCAGGCTGTGGATTACAGCCCGCTGGCGGCGCTGTTCGCCCGGTATGAGGTCCCCTACGAGGTGCGCCGCACCGAGATCGGCCCCATCGTGTTTGAATACCGGCAGGAAAAGAACCCCTGTTCCCTCTGCGCCAGGTTGCGCCGGGGCGCGCTGCACACGGCGGCGCAGGAGCTGGGCTGCAATAAAGTGGCGCTGGGCCACCACCTCGATGATGCTGTCGAGACCTTTTACATGAACCTCTGGCGGGAGGGTCGCATTGGCTGCTTCTCCCCGGTCACCCAGCTGGACCGCCGGGGCCTGACCCTGATCCGCCCCATGCTGCTGGCCACCGAACACGAGGTGCGCTGTGCGGTAAAGGAGGAGGACTTCCCCATCGTCAAGAGCCGCTGTCCCGCCGACGGTGTGACCGTGCGGGAGCAGACCAAGGATTTTGTCCGGGAGCGCTGCCGCACCGACCACGCCTTCCGGCAGAAAACGCTCCATGCTCTGCAGGAGAGCGGCATCGACGGCTGGCGGCCGGTCCATACAGGACGCACATCCAATCCATTCCCAAAGGAGGGAATGCATCATGCAGATGCAGAACTTTGAAAAACACGTCTGGGCTGAGATTGACCTCGATGCCCTGCGGGCCAACTTCCGCACCGTAAAGCAGCGGGCAGGCAGCCTGCCCCTGTGTGCCGTGGTCAAGGCCGACAGCTACGGCCACGGTGCCGTCCAGTGCGCCCGGGTCTTTGCGCAGGAGGGCGCTTCCTGGCTGGCTGTCAGCTGCCTGGCCGAGGCCCTGCAGCTGCGCAGGAGCGGCCAGACCCTGCCCATCCTCATTCTGGGCCATGTGCAGCCCACATACGCTGCCGCCCTCATCCGGGACGATATCACCGCGGCCTGCTACTCCCTGCCTCAGGCCCAAACACTGAGTGATGCCGCACAAGCCGCCGGGGGCCGGGTCAAAGTGCATCTGGCTGTGGATACCGGCATGGGCCGCATCGGCTTTGCTCTGCGCACCGATTTTGATGCCGCCATTGCCGAGGCCATTGCCGCCTGCACCCTGCCCGGCCTGGAAATGACCGGCCTGTTCCAGCACTTCTCGGTGGCCGATGACACCGCCGAGGAAAACATTGCCTACACCGCCGAGCAGCACCGACTCTTTGTGCAGGCCTGCAGCGCCCTGACGGCAGCCGGGCACGAGCCCGGCATCGTCCACTGCGACAACTCGGCCGGTGTGATGCTCCACCCGGACTGGCCCGAGGGCCTGCCCCGGGCACACTGCATGGCCCGCCCCGGCATCATCCTGTACGGCTTTGACCCCAGCGATGAAGTCCGCTTCGGGCTGTTCCGCCCGGTGATGAAGCTCAAGACCGTGGTCAGCATGGTCAAGGTGCTGCAGCCGGGCCAGTCCACCAGCTATGGCCGCCGGTTCACAGCCGAGCGCCCCACGCCGGTGGCCACCCTCTGCACCGGCTACGCCGATGGCTACCCCCGCCAGCTCAGCTGCGGCAAGGGCATCGTGGAGATCCACGGCACGCCCTGCCCGGTGCTGGGCCGGGTCTGCATGGATCAGATGATGGTGGATGTCTCTGCTGTGCCGGGCACGGTGCAGGAGGGGGACGAAGCCATCCTGTGGGGCGGCACTGTCAGCGACAGTGCGGAGGACATTGCCCGCAAGACCGATACCATCACCTACGAGGTGCTCTGCGGCGTTTCCCGCCGGGTGCCCCGTGTTTATCTGGAACACGGCACGACCGCTGCCGTGGAGGACTGGATCCTGAACGACTAACACACTCTCCCGGAGGAATTACATGGCAAGAGACAACATCCGAAATTTCTGCATCATTGCACACATCGACCACGGCAAGTCCACCCTGTCGGACCGTATTCTGGAGCTGACCAAGAGCGTGGACGAGCGCACCATGGAGGATCAGATCCTCGATAACATGGACATCGAGCGGGAGCGCGGCATCACCATCAAGGCCCGCGCCGTTACCCTGAACTACACTGCCAAGGACGGCAAGACCTACGAGTTCAACCTCATCGACACCCCGGGCCATGTGGACTTTGCCTACGAGGTCAGCCGTAGTCTGGCCGCCTGTGAGGGTGCCATTCTGGTGGTGGATGCCACCCAGGGTGTGGAGGCCCAGACGCTGGCCAACACCTACATGGCGCTGGAGCATGATCTGGAGCTGGTGCCCATCCTGAACAAGATCGACCTGCCCAGCGCCCACCCGGACGAAGTGGCCCAGGAGGTGGAGGATGTGATCGGCCTGCCCTGCATGGATGCGCCCCGCGTCTCTGCCAAGACCGGCCTGAACGTTGATCAGGTGCTGGAGCGGGTGGTCAGCGATATCCCCGCCCCCACCGGTGACCCGGACGCTCCCCTCAAGGCCCTGATCTTTGACAGCATCTACGACAGCTACAAAGGCGTTATCGTCTACATCCGCGTGTTCGAGGGCACCGTCAAGCCCGGCGACACCATCAAAATGATGGCCACCGGGGCCGAGTTCACACTGGTGGAGGTGGGCCACATGGGTGCCACCAGCCTGACCCCCTGCAGCCAGCTGCAGGCCGGCGAGGTCGGCTACCTGACCGCCAGCATCAAGACCGTGCAGGACACCCGCGTGGGCGACACCGTCACACTGGCAGACCGCCCCACCTCCGAGGCCCTGCCCGGCTACCGTCAGGTCAAGCCCATGGTGTTCTGCGGCATCTACCCCGCCGACGGTGCCAAGTACCCCGACCTGAAAGACGCGCTGGAAAAGCTGCAGCTGAACGACGCTTCCCTGACCTTTGAGCTTGAGACCAGTGCCGCTCTGGGCTTTGGCTTCCGCTGCGGCTTCCTGGGCCTGCTCCACATGGAGATCATCACCGAGCGTCTCGAGCGGGAGTTCGACCTGGATATCATCACCACGACCCCCAGCGTCCGCTACCGCCTGACCATGACGGACGGCACTGTGGAGATGATCGACAACCCGTCCAGCTACCCGGACCCCTCCAACATCGTCAAGCAGGAGGAGCCTTTTGTGGATGTCCACCTCTACACCCCCAACGATTACGTGGGTGCCCTGATGGATCTGTGCCAGCAGAAGCGCGGCGTGCTCATCGACATGAAGTATCTGGACGATGTCCGCGTGGACCTGCACTACGCCCTGCCTCTGGGCGAGATCGTCTACGACTTCTTCGATGCCATCAAGAGCCGCAGCCGCGGTTACGCCAGCTACGACTACGAGTTCAAGGAGTACCGCGAGAGCGATCTGGTCAAGCTGGACTTCCTGCTGAACGGCGACCCTGTGGATGCACTCTCCATGATCGTGTTCCGGGACAACGCCTACGCCAAGGGCCGCCGCATCTGCGAAAAGCTGCGTGATAACATTCCCCGCACCCTGTTTGAGATCCCGGTGCAGGCCGCCATCGGCGGCAAGATCATCGCCCGCGAGACCGTCAAGGCCATGCGCAAGGACGTGCTGGCCAAGTGCTACGGCGGCGATATCTCCCGCAAGAAGAAGCTGCTGGAAAAGCAGAAGGAAGGCAAGAAGAAGATGCGCCAGCTCGGCAGCGTCTCCCTGCCCAGTGAGGCCTTTACCGCCGTGCTGAAGCTCGACAGCACGGATGACTAAGGGGTTTGCCTGATTGAATACAACAAACCGCCCATCTCATCGGAATACAGCAGATCTTGCTGTGCATCCCGATGAGATGGGCGGCTTATTTTATCTTATGGATCTTATGCAGGTTTCTTCTCCACCAATGCTTTTACCTCGTCTAAGGGAAGCTCTGTACACTCTGCAATCGTTTCCAGGCTCATTTGACCAAGTGCATAGAGTTTCCGGACCATTTCACGTTTTGTCTCAATTCTCGCCTTTTCCTCTGCTTCCTTCGCAGATTCTCTTGCAACCTCTTCAAACGCTCTGCACATCTGCATCTTCCCTCCTTCGGTTTCTTTCAGATAGCGCACTTCTTTTGCAAGAAGCGGATTCAGCATTTCACTGGGGTCAGTACAGTTCATATCATGCATCAAACGTCCAATCGGATGCTCCAAATCACGGAACGCACCATTCACATAAATAATGTGTGCACCGTCGCCAAACATCTTATTCTTCAGTTCCGTAACCGTTCGTTCCACATGATACAACGGAAGCCCGGCACCATATCTATCACGCTCTGTAATAAAAATCACATATGTGTCCACCAGCGCATCAAAATCTTCACCTTTTTCCAGCAGTGTCCGGTCAATGACACTGCTGTGGAACCTCGCCCGGCGGACGCTTGCGCCTTTATCCGCACGCTGAACTTCAATGTCCATCACATGCCCATCTGCGTCCACCGCCCGGATATCCAGTTTGATAGAACGTTTGGTGGCACTTTTGTATTCAACTTGCGCTTCTGTATGCTGAACCTTGATGTCTTCCCTCTCTAAAATTGTGCAAAGGATATATTCCACCGGTTCAATTTTCTCATCCAGCGCCTCCGAAAAGAAGTCATCATCCATCAGCCGCAGGTCTTTCAGAAGTTCCAGATAGTGTTCATTCCTTGCGCTCGCTCTATCCATCGTGCCACTCTTTTCTATAACGATACCGATCCATTTTCTATTTCTAAATTATCATATCCCTGTTAAAAAAGCAAGTATTTTCCAAGAACAAAGCCGTCCACCCCCTGAAACAGCTTCAGAAAGCGAACGGCTTATTTTTCAGTTCAGACCCTTGAACCAGTTCAGGCTGTCCTTGATGCCGTGCATGGAGTCCTGAATGATCCGGCCATAGATATAGATGCTGTATGCCGCCGCAACGACCTGCACAAAGGCCTTGCCGCACTCGATGCCAAAGGCCAGATAGGGCTTTGCCTTCTGCCAGTAGGGGCGGATCTGATCCTTCAGCTCCCCCACCCAGGCAGGAGCGCCGCCGGAGACCTGCTCCAGCTCCTCAGCGGGAATGACGGTGCACTGTGTCGGAAATCTCAAGTTCTGCTGCATGTCCGCTCCTCTCAAAGTGCCAGGCTTGCCAGCAGCACCAGAACGACGCTTCCGGCCGCCAGCCCCATCGTTGTAAGAAGGGTGTCCGGGTCTACCTCTTTTTCCTCCACCACTTCCGCGCTGCCGCCATTGGCCGACCAGTGGGCATAGACGGTGGTATCCGCACCAAACGCCGTATCGTTGGCTTTGACCTGCACATCAACGGGAAAACCGGTAACATCATCCGTACCGGTGGTGTACCAGCCATCGAAGGTATAGCCCTCCATGGTGGCGGTGGGCAGGCTCGTCAGCTGGCCGTCGGCATTGGTGCGCTCCGCAGCAGAGGTACAGACACCGCCGTTGGCATCAAAATAGACGATGACCTTTGCCGCAAAAGCGGTGGGGGTACACAGGCAGACCGCCAGCACACAGGCCAGCCCCGCCAGCATCCGTTTGAACTTCTTCATCCTGCGCTCTCTTTCCGGCTCAGCGTCAGACGCTGTAGCCCTGTGCCTTGATGACATCCACCACCTGAGAAACGTACTTCTGGCAGGTGTCGTGGTCAGGGGCCTCCACCATCACGCGGACCACCGGCTCGGTGCCGGACTCCCGGACAAGGATGCGGCCGGTATCGCCCAGTGCCTCGGCCACCGCCTTGACAGCAGCCTGCACGGCAGCATCGTCCTGCGCGGCCTTCTTATCGGTCACACGGACATTTTCCAGCACCTGCGGGTAGATCTTCAGCGGGGCGGCCAGCGCACTCAGAGGCTTCTTCTTAGCCAGCATGACCTCCATCATCTTCAGGCTGGTCAGGATGCCGTCACCGGTGCTGGCGTACTTGGAGAAGATGATGTGGCCGCTCTGCTCACCGCCGATGCGGCAGCCGTTCTTGGCCATATACTCGTAGACATATTTGTCGCCCACGGCAGTCTTGGCGTAGCCGATGCCCTGCTCGTCAAAGGCCTTGTACAGGCCAAAGTTGGACATGACCGTGGTGACAACGGTGTTGGTCAGGAGTTTTCCGCGCTCCTTCATGTAGCAGCCGTAGATGTACAGGATGTGGTCACCGGTGATCACATTGCCCTTTTCATCCACGCAGAGGCAGCGGTCTGCATCGCCGTCATAGGCAAAGCCCACGTCCAGACCCTTTTCCACCACAAACTTCTGCAGACCCTCGATGTGGGTGGAGCCTGCGTTCAGGTTGATGTTCAGGCCGTTGGGCTGGTTGTTGATGACATAGGTGTCTGCGCCCAGCGCATCGAACACGCTCTTGGCAATGTTCCAGCTGGCACCGTTGGCGCAGTCCAGACCCACCTTGATGCCCTTGAAGGAGTAGATGCCCAAGCTGATCAGGTAGCCCATGTAGCGGTTGCGGCCTGCCACATAGTCCACGGTGCAGCCGATATGCTCCCGGTGGGCAAAGGGCAGCTCCGGCCAGTCCTGATCAAAGACATGGAGCTTGCCGTCGATGTAGTCCTCCACCAGCAGCAGGGTCTCCTCGGGCATCTTTTCGCCGTAGCAGTCGATCAGCTTGATGCCGTTGTCGTAGAACGGGTTATGGCTGGCGGAGATCATAATGCCGCAGTCAAAATCATCCACGCGGGCAATGTAGGCCACACTGGGGGTGGTGGTGACGTGGAGCAGGTAGGCATCTGCGCCGGAAGCGGTCAGGCCCGCCACCAGGCTGTACTCGAACATATAAGAGCTGCGGCGGGTATCCTTGCCAATGACGATGCGGGCAGGCTCGTTGTTGCCGCTGCGCTCCCGCAGTGCATTATAATACCAGCCCAGAAAACGGCCTACCTTGTAGGCGTGATCGGCGGTCAGGTTCACACCGGCCTCGCCACGGAAGCCGTCGGTGCCAAAATATTTTCCCATAGTCCTCTTCTCCTTCTATTGCAACGTTACGTTTTCTCTTATCCCTGAGAGCGCTCTCTCCTTGCTCTTACTCTTTATAATAGCATAAAATCGGAAAAGAATCCATGGGTTTGGGCATTCCGGGATGCTCTGCGCACACTTTTCTGTGCCGGTGCAGTGCCTTTTCCTCTCCCGTGCCGCCACCCTGTTCTGTTTCGTATATTTGGTATCGATTCCGGTAACGCTCCCGGTTTTTGCGGGAATGGTCTCGTTTTCTGAAAATTTTTCTTGTCATTTTCAACAAAATTGTTCGTCACTCTGCACAAAATCGCATTTTTTCTCTTGACCTCCCCCCCCCCCGAACTATATTGAAGCTGCGATTTTTTATGACATTTTCTGCCATAGATCGACACCGTGTAATTTTTGGGAGGACTGTTTATGAGAGCGAAGAATCTTGCATTGCGGGTGCTTTCTACAGCAGCGATGTTGTCCATTGTGACATCCATTGCGGCCCCCGCATTCGCGGCCACCTACTACATCAATGATGGCAGTGTGGATGTTAAAGTCAGCGAAGACGGTGTAGTCACCGTCGAACAAGGCGGCGTGACCTACAAAGACGGCCTTGGCAGCGTCGTCATCCGGGGCGGAACCCGCAGTGAGGGCGAAAAGGACGACCGCACCGAGGCCGGTGCTTCCCCTGCCACGCAGGAAGCAGACGGGAGCAACGCCCCCGCAGGGAACGAGACGGAAGCGCCCAAGAGCGAGAATACTGCCGGGGACGCTGCACCGAAGCAGGAAACCACAGCCGCCGGGGAGCGCAAAGAGGGTACCCCGCAGCAGGAGCCCACCGAAGAGGAAGAGGAAGAAGAGGAGCAGCAGGAGCCAACCGAAGAGAAAGTGACCCCCGGAGCTTGTCAAGACAAAGCCAGAAGCCCCCAAGGCCGCGCAGAAGCCTTCCGCAGAGCAGGAAGAGGAGCAGGAGGAGGAAGAGGAAGAGGAGCCGACCGTTCCCTCTGCCGCCCCGCTGGCCGCTGCCCCCACAGCACAGGCGGACAACAGCAGCACCAGCACCCCCGCAAAGCCGACCGAAAACGTCATCACCATTGTCAACAACTTTGTCGATACTGCCAAGCAGGCTTTTTCGTTTGTGCTGGACAATGTGAATATTGACCGCAGTGAAGATTACTACGGTTACGGCAAAGCGGCTCTCACGGTAAAGGGCAATGGCGATACGGAAATTGAACTGGATGGAGACAACATCCTGAAGGGTGGTTTCAATCACGCCGGTCTTGAGAAAAACGACAGCGATGGAACGGGCACGCTCACCATTAAAGACGATAACAAAGCCGAGGACGGCAGCAAGGGCAGTCTCCTTGCAAAGGGTGAATATGCAGGTGCCGGTATTGGTGGTGGACATTGGCAGGACACCTCTCATATCACAGTCACTGGCGGCAAAATCACTGCGGTCAGCGGGGCCTATGCTGCCGGCATTGGCGGCGGTGACTGTTCTGATGGTACAGACATTATCATCAAAGGAGATGCCACTGTAATTGCAAGCGGCGACACCGGTGCTGGCATCGGCGGCGGTGGTGACGGAAGCTACGTAGGAGGTTATGGTGAAGTTACCATTACCGACCAGGCAAATGTTACAGCCTGGTCCGAATTTGGTGCAGGGATTGGCGGCGGACGAAACGCCGGTGGTGATATCATAATTTCAAAGGATGCCACCGTTGCAGCAGAGGCCTACAATGATAGCGTCGCAATTGGCAGCGGCGGACAACTTTATAACTCTGAACACCTCAACACGAACATTACCATCCGCGACAGAGCAAATGTTACCGCAGTTGGTTCCGGTTATCGTCCTGCAATCGGTTCTCGGGGTAACGTTTCTTCCTCTGTCAGCCATCCTTTTACCACCACCATCAATATCCTGGGCGGCACCCTGAATGTCATCAATAAAGGTGACCTCCAATACTCTTCCTCTAATGTTCCTGCTATTGGCAATCAAGATGCCGATTATGGTACAAACGCAGATCTTGTTCTTAACATCAACGCAAGCACTGGCGATACTGTCATCAACGCTTATACCACCGGCAGCAATGCGGCAACCATCGGAAAGGGCTATGCTCCTATAAAAGATGACGAACAGATCCAGTACAATGCAGACGGAAGCTCCAAATTTGGCGAAGCCGGTTCTGTCATTCTGAACCTGTTCCGAAATTCTACCACGGAAAAGACAGGCGAAAAAATCGAAACAGACAATAATTGCTGGTATGATCTGCATAAAATCATCGGCGGCGAACGGTACGACACCCTGCACAATGCCAAGTGGCTGAAAGACAACGGCTACACCAGTGAGCTTACCACCGACACCACCCATGCATGGACGTTGGACGACACGAAGGAGCGGGTAGAGCCCACGCTGGAGCATGAGGGCCACGTTTACTATAAGTGCAGTGTGCCCGGCTGCAAGGCCGTGCACGATGAGGTGCTGCCCAAGCTGGAACCGAAACCCACTCCGGAGCCCACCCCTGTGCAGCCGGACATCCCCGCCGTCACTCCCCCTTCTGACAACCAGAACACCACCAAGCCGGAACCTGTACCTGAACAGCCCGACACGCCCGCCGACACCCAGAACACCGCCAAGGACGATGTGAGCACCCCCAAGCTCTACGTCATCGACCTTGCCAGCACGCAGGTGCTGTTTGATGAGACCCGTCAGGACGACACCGTGACCTACACCACAAAGCAGGACGGTGCCAGCCTGACCGGCTCCTTTGAGGCACTGGAGGCCATGGCTGAGGATGGCGTAAAGACCATCGTGTTCCAGACCATCGGCACCAACACCCCCGGCGCGGTGAGCCGTGTTTCGGTCGATGCCCTGCTGCAGCACGGCGGCGAGACCCTGCTGCTGACCCACAACGGCACTGAAGTCCACCTGACCATCGACGGCCAGAACGCTGACAGCCTGCTGCTGCAGTAAGCGCCAACCCCCTTCTGCCGAGTTCCGCATCTTGGCAGAAGTTCTGAATATCCCAAAACCACAAAAGGCCTCGGAAGCGCATTCCGGGGCCTTTTGTGGTTTCTCCTTCATTTTTTACGCTCCATCCGGCGTTTTTCGCCCCGGAACAACAGCTCTTTTTTCAGCCTTTACTGCATCTTTAGGAAAAGTATGGTATACTTTTCATCTGGAGTAGAATAGATATGGAGGGATCCCCATGAAGCAGAAGACCCGCTGGCACGACGCGCTGGTTCTGGCCGCTGTGCTGTGCGCCGCCTTTCTCATCGTGACCGGCACACAGCAGATCACCGGCCGGATCGATGGCGTTGCATCGATGGTGTTTGTTCTGGCAGTTTTTTTGATCTCGATCTATACGGATGGTTATGTGTGGGGCGTGGTGGCTTCCCTGATCGGCGTGCTGGCCGTGAATTTTGCGTTCCGCTCCCCTTACTTTGCCTTCAACTTCACTCTGCCGGAAAACCTGTTCTCGGGCATGGCGATGCTGGTGGTGTCCATTATGACCAGCACCCTGACCACCCGCATCAAAAAGCAGGAACAGCTGCGGATGGAGAGCGAGACCGAAAAGATGCGGGCCACCCTGCTGCGGGCCGTCTCCCACGATCTGCGCACGCCCCTTACTTCCATTTACGGGGCCTGTTCCACGGTCATTGAAAATTATGACAATCTGGAAAAAGAGCAAAAATTAAAACTTCTTGGCGAAGCCTGTTCCGATGCCCAGTGGCTGAACCGGATGGTGGAGAACCTGCTGTCCGTCACCCGCTTTGACGGCGGGCAGGTAGCCGTGCAAAAGACCCCCACCGTGCTGGACGAGCTGATCGACACCGTGCTGGTGCGGTTCCAGAAGCGCTACCCCAAGGTGCCCGTTACCACCTACCTGCCCGACAGCTTCATCGTGATCCCCATGGACTCGATGCTGATTTCGCAGGTGCTGACGAATCTTTTGGAAAATGCCGCCGTCCACGCCGAGGGGATGACCCAGCTGACCCTGCGGGTGTTCACGCTGGGCAGCCGGGCGGTGTTTGAGGTATCGGACAACGGCTGCGGCATTCCGAAGGAGCGCCTGCGCACCCTGTTCACCGGTGTGCTGCCCGCCGATGCCGCGGCCGACAGCGGCAAGCACGGCATGGGCATCGGCCTTTCGGTCTGTGCCGCCATCGTCAAGGCACACGGCGGCGAGATCCAGGCCGAGAGCAAGGTGGGCGAGGGCACCAGCATCCGCTTCTGGCTGGAGACCGAATCGATCGAGACGGAGGAAAATGAAGATGAGCAATAACAAATTCAAGGTTCTGGTCGTGGAAGATGAGGCCAACATCTGCAGCTTTATTGAGACGCTGCTGGAGACCAACGGCTATCAGGCCCTTGTTGCCAACACCTGCGCCATGGGTCAGACCCTGTTCACCTCCCACAATCCGGACCTTATCATCCTGGATCTGGGCCTGCCTGACCGGGACGGTCTGGAGCTCATCCGTTTTGTGCGGCAGAAGTTCCTGACCCCCATCGTCGTGCTCTCGGCCCGCACCACCGAGCAGGACAAGATCGAAGCGCTGGATCTGGGAGCCAACGATTACATCACCAAACCCTTTGGCACCGGCGAGCTGCTGGCCCGGGTGCGCGCCGCCCTGCGCACCAACCGCTTCGGCGTGCTGGGCGGAATGCCCGGCGGCGTGTTCCGGGCACAGGGGCTTGAGATCAACTATGAGCGCCGCAAGGTCTTTGTGGACGGTGCCGAGATCAAGCTGACTCAGACCGAATACAACATCGTGGCCTTCCTCTCGGAACATGCAGGCCGGGTGATGACCTATGCCGCCATCGTGCGGGCCATCTGGGGCGATACCGACTGCGGCAGCACCAAAAAGCTGCAGGTCAACATGGCAAACATCCGCAAAAAGCTGGGCAGCGTGCCCGGCCGCAACACCTATATTCTGAACGAACTGGGCGTTGGATACCGGATGATCGACGAGGACACCGATGCCAGGCCCGAAAGCTGAGGACTGCTTATGCTTCCTGCACTGATTATTTTTCTGCTGACCTATCTTCTGATGCTGGCCCTGCCGCAGTACCGGCCTTTTGCCGCGCTGGGCGGGGCTGCTCTGTTTCTGGCTCTGGGCGCGGCGGGCCTGTGGGACTTCACCCTGATGGATGCCGCCCGGGCTGTGGATTTCAATGTCCTGCTGATGATGGCGGGCACCATGGGCACGGTCTCTCTCTTTATTGAGAGCAGGATGCCCGCCCGGCTGGCCGAGCTGCTCATCGTGCGGGTGCCCAATGTGAAATGGGCCGTGTGTATGCTGGCCCTTTTTGCCGGGGTCATCAGCGCCTTTGTGGACAATGTTGCCACGGTGCTCATGGTGGCCCCGGTGGGCCTTGCCATTGCCCGCAAGCTCAGGATTTCCCCCGTGCCCGTCCTCATCTCCATTGCGGTCTCCTCCAACCTGCAGGGAGCCGCCACCCTTGTGGGCGACACCACCAGCATCCTGCTGGGCGGCTTTGCGGGGATGGACTTCTTTAATTTCTTCTGGATGGAGGGCAAGCCCGGCATCTTCTTCGGGGTGGAGCTGGGGGCGCTGGCCTCTCTGGGCGTGCTGCTGTTCACCTTCCGGCACGAGACTCAGCCCATCTCGGCCACGGTGGAGACCGAGGTCACCGACACGGTTCCCTCCACCCTGATGCTGCTGACGGTGGGCCTGCTCATCGCGGCATCCTTCCTGCCCCAGCCTGCGGGCGGGTTGCCGCTGGCGCTCTATGGCCTGCGCAGTGGTCTGATCTGTGCAGGGGTCTGCCTGTTCGGCATCCTGCGCGCCTGCCTGCACCGCCGCTCGTTCGCGCCGTTCCGGCTGGCGGCCCGGGAGCTGGACTGTGACACCCTGCTGCTGTTGTTCGGGCTGTTCATCCTGATTGAGGGCATCCGCAAGGCCGGGGTCATCGATGCCGCCGCCCAGCTGTTCTACACCCTCTCCGGTGATGATCCCTTCCGGCTCTATACCCTGCTGGTATTCGTCTCGGTGGGCCTTTCTGCCTTCATCGACAATATCCCCTATGTGGCCACCATGCTGCCGGTGGTGCAAGGCATTGCCGGGCTGATGAACGGCGGTGCAGGCTTCCCGCCCGAGCTGTTTTATTTCGGCCTGCTCACGGGTGCAACTTTGGGCGGCAACCTGACCCCCATTGGCGCTTCGGCCAACATTGCAGCCATCGGCATCCTGCGCAAGCAGGGTGAGCAGGTGCGCACCCGTGATTTCCTGCGCATCGGCATCCCGTTCACGCTGGCAGCCGTCCTGACAGGCTATGTGTATCTCTGGCTGGTGTGGGGCGCGTAAGTGCTGCCGTAGCCGTGCGAGTGCCGGCCGCCTGCAAATTCGATCCTGCCGAGCCGAAGGCCTGCGTGCCAAAGCAGCAGCAAAAAACGCGCCGTGTCCAACGACACAGCGCGTTTTTGTTGTTTATTCCAACCCGATCTGCTGGGCGTATTCTTCCAGCAGCTCCCGTTCCAGGAAGGGGGTTTTCATGCCCTCACGGTCGCGGTAGGTCTCGTGGCCCTTGCCGATGACGGCGATCAGGTCGCCCTCCTGGGCGTGATCCACGGCGTAGTGGAGCGCGTCCAGACGGTCGGGGATCTCCACAAACTTGGCATCGGGGTTGCCCTTGTTCATGCCCACCCGGATATCGGCGAGGATGTCCTCGATCTTCTCAAAGCGGTTGTTGTCCTCGGTCAGGATGGAGAAATCCGCCATTTTGGCACAGGTCTCGCCCATGCCGTAGCGGCGCAGCTTGGAGCGGTTGCCGCCGCAGCCGAACACCACCACCAGACGGTGGGGCTTGTAGGCGCGCAGGGTGGTAAGCAGGCTCTCGGTGGATACCTCGTTGTGGGCGTAGTCCAGCAGGATGGTGAACTTTTTGCTGATGGGCACCAGCTCCACGCGGCCCTTGACCACGCACTTGCCCAGACCCTCATGGATGGCGGCATCGGGCAGGCCCAGCACCTTGCCCACAGCCAGGGCGGCCAGCGCGTTGTAGACGCTGAACTCGCCGGGCATGTTCACCCTGACATCCATATTGTCCCTGCCGGAGACATGGAACGCCACGCCCAGAAAATCGTGGGTGCGCAGCAGCTCACAGCCCTCGGCGCGGTAGTCGGCCTTTTCACTGCGGCCATAGGTCACCAGCTTGCAGGTGTGGCCTTCAAGCAGGGCTTCGGTGTTCTCGTCATCGATGTTCACCACGCCCACATCACACCGCCGGAAAAGCTGCCCCTTCCAGCTGCGGTACTCCTCAAAGGTCTTGTGCTCACCGGGGCCGATGTGGTCGGGGGAAAGGTTGGTGAACACGCCGATATCATAGTGCACCCCCGCCACACGGTCCATCATCAGGCCCTGGCTGGACACCTCCATCAGGGCCACATCGCAGCCTGCGTCCAGAAACTGGCGGAAGGTCTTTTGCAGCTCGTAGCTCTCAGGGGTGGTGTTGGCGGTCTCCTGATGACGGCCCATGAAATAGATGCCGTTGGTGCCGATCATGCCGACCTTTTTCCCGGCAGCTTCCAGCACGCTCTTGATCATGTGGGTGGTGGTGGTCTTGCCCTTGG
>OLRG01001915.1_pt1 | contig 15712 bp, 10 predicted proteins | sample 1672331 | NCBI WGS metagenome assembly OLRG01 (sample SAMEA3136672, study PRJEB25190) | human gut metagenome
GATTACTTCGGCCACAAGGTAGGCTCCAAAGAGAACGAAGAAGGACAAATCTTCATCGAATCGCAAGGCTGGTGCACCATGGCAGGCATCGGACTGGAAGAAGGCATGGTAAAAAAAGCGCTGGACTCCGTAAAGGAACGCCTGGACTGCGAGCACGGTATTGTACTCAACAATCCACCCTTCACCCGCTATGTTGTGGAGTATGGAGAAATCTCCACCTATCCCGCCGGCTACAAGGAGAACGCAGGTATCTTCTGCCACAACAACCCGTGGGTCATCATCGGAGAAACCGTACTGGGACGGGGTGACCGTTCCTGGGAGTATTTCCGCAAGATATGCCCGTCGTACACCGAAGAGCACAGTGCCCTGCATAAAGTAGAACCTTACGTATGCTGCCAGATGGTGGCCGGCAAGGACGCCGCCCGCCCTGGTGAAGGCAAGAACAGCTGGCTGACTGGAACGGCTGCCTGGATGTGGTATGCCATCACGCAATTCATACTCGGCATCAAGCCTTCGTATGAAGGTCTGGAAATCAATCCTTGTATCCCGGCAGGCTGGAAAGGCTTCAACGTGAAGCGTAGGTTCCGCGGGGCAGAATATCATATTACCGTGAAGAATCCCGATGGTGTGTGCAAAGGCATCAAGTCCGTCACAGTAGACGGCCAGCCGATAGAAGGCAATGTGGTGAACCATCTGCCGGGCACGCATACAGTAGAAGTAATAATGGGATAACCCACAAAATACAATATCATGATAAACCCTATTTATTCTCCAGCGCCCGAACGCTATGACAACGGCATGAAATTCCGCCGTTGCGGGCAAAGCGGCATCCTGCTGCCGGAAATATCACTCGGATTGTGGCACAACTTCGGCGACATGAACACATTTGCCAATTCCCAGGCCATGGCGCACTATGCCTTCGACCGTGGAATCACGCATTTCGACCTCGCCAACAATTACGGTCCTTCCTACGGTTCCGCCGAAGAGACTTTCGGAATGATTATGAAGAAATCCTTCATGCCCTATCGGGACGAACTGTTCATCTCCACCAAGGCCGGACACGACATGTGGCCCGGCCCCTACGGGGAGTGGGGCTCACGCAAGTACCTGATGAGCAGCCTCAACCAAAGTCTGAAACGGATGAACCTGGAGTATGTGGACATCTTCTACTCCCACCGCTACGACCCGGATACTCCGCTTGAAGAGACCCTGCAAGCACTGGTTGATATCGTACGGCAAGGCAAAGCACTCTATGTAGGAATCTCCAAATATCCCAAAGAGGCGGCCGAGTTTGCCTACAAATACCTGGAAGAACGGGATGTACACTGCCTGCTCTATCAAGGCAGATACAATCTCTTCAACCGCGAACCGGAAGAAGAAGGTATCCTGCAGCAAGCCAAAGGGAACGGAACCGGCTTCATCGCCTTCTCCCCGCTGGCGCAGGGCCTGCTGACCAACCGCTACCTGAATGGTATTCCCGAAGATTCGCGCATGGCAAAGGGGGCTTTCCTGAAGAAAGAAGCACTGACCGACGAGACGCTGCAAAAAATCAAGGCACTCAACGAAGTTGCTGCCTCACGCGGGCAAACCCTTGCCGAGATGTCACTTGCCTGGCTGTTGAAGGACGACCTGGTGACAAGCGTCATCATCGGAGCGAGCTCCGTTGCCCAACTGGCAGATAACTTGAAAGCGACTGAAAATACAGACTTCTCTGCCGAGGAACTGGAGAAGATAAAGAAAATCATTCAAAAATAAATCAACATGAAAAGCCTCCTTATTCAAACCTTTTGTTTATTATTCCTTTGCTTGGGCACGGTCCGTGCACAGCAATACCAACTTGCATCACCCAACGGAAAACTATCCGTTACGGTAGATGCCGGAGAAGCCCTCACCTGGCAGATAGCACACGACGGAACCACGGTGCTGCAACCCTCTGCCATCGCCCTGCAAGGCAGAGATGAAAAATCAGCCAAGAAAGCAATAACTTTCGGTAAAAATGTAAAAGTAATCCGTGCAGAACGCAAGTCCGTGGAGTCCTCCTTCCCCACTCCCCTCTATAAAAAAGCAAGTGTGAAGGATGTCTACAACCAGCTGACACTGAAATGCCGCGGAGGCTACAGCGTACAGTTCCGCGCATACGATGACGGCGCTGCCTACCGCTTCATTTCCGAACAGAACAAGCCGTTTATCGTCCTCAACGAAACTGCGGACTTCAATTTCGACAAGGATTACCAGGCATTTGTACCTTACATAAACGACAACCGCAACGGTGAGCGCTATTGCTTCTCTTTCGAGTCTTACTACGACGAAGCCCCGTTGTCCAAAATGCACACCGACTCACTCTCCATCACCCCACTGATGGTTTGCCTGGACGGAGGAAAGAAAGCCGTTATCATGGAAGCCGGATTGGAAAACTATCCCGGCATGTTCCTCACTGCAAATCCCCAGACACGTCAAGGAGTGCAGGCAGCATTTGCCCCCTATCCGCTGGAAGAAACAATCGGCGGACACAACCGGCTGAACCTGATACCGACAAAACGTGCAGACTACATCGCCCGTTGTGCCAAGCAGGAGCTCCCCTGGCGTGTGGTGCTCGTCCCCGAAAAGGACACGCAGCTTGCCGACAATGACATGGCACAGCGTCTTGCCCCCGCCTGCCGCATCAAAGACATTTCCTGGATTAAACCCGGCAAAGTGGCTTGGGACTGGTGGAACACCTGCAACTTGACTGGCGTAGACTTCAAAGCCGGCATGAACACCCCGACTTATAAGGCATTCATCGACTTTGCCGCCGACAACAACCTGGAATATATCATCATCGATGACGGCTGGAGCGGAAACGAATCCTTATTGAAAGACCTGAATCCGGATATCGACTTAAAGGAACTGGTAGCCTACGGAAACCAGAAGGGCGTCGGCATCATTCTCTGGGCAAGCTGGCGAAACTCTGCCAAAGATACGGAAGCTGCATTCAGCCACTATGCACAGATGGGTATCAAAGGCTTCAAGATAGACTTCTTCGACCGTGACGACCAGCCACTGGTACAGTCTGTAGAACGTATTGTAGCCTGCGCCGCCGAGCACCGCCTGGTATTGGACCTGCATGGCCTCAAGCCATACGGTATACAGCGCACCTATCCCAACGTCCTGAACTTTGAAGGTGTAAAGGGATTGGAGAACGCCAAATGGGAACCGATAGTGAACGGAGCCCCCCTCCACAACTTCCCACGCTATGACGTGACTGCTCCCTACCTGCGTATGCTTATAGGCCCGATGGACTACACACCGGGAGCCACAATGAACGCAACCCGCGAAACCTTCCGTGCCGTCAACGACCATCCGATGAGCCAGGGTACGCGCGTCCACCAGATGGCGATGTACACCCTCTTCGAAGCCCCGCTGCAAATGCTTGCCGACAGCCCCAGCAAATATATGAAGGAGCAGGAATGCACGGACTTCATTGCCAAAGTGCCTACCGTTTTCGACGAGACCGTGGCACTGGACGGTGAAGTAGGCGAATACCTTACACTGGCACGCCGCAAGGGAGACGTCTGGTACATCGCCTCCATGACCGACTGGACACCACGCGACTGTACCATCGACCTTTCCTTCCTCGGAGAAGGAAGTTACGAAGCCGAAATCTTTTCCGACGGCATCAATGCCGACCGGGAAGCAACCGACTACAAGAAAGAAGTACGCACCGTGACCTCGGGAGACAAGCTGAACATACACATGGCACCCGGAGGAGGATGGACAGCACGGATATGGAAAAGATGATAGGGTGATAAAGTAATGACATGATAAGTGCAATAGGGTGACAGTTACGTTAAAAGTGCTGTCACCCTATTCCTTTATCACTTTTAACATACCTCTACGTGAACCTTTTATATCCTATCTTGTTTTTTCTCACAAAAGCCTAAGGTACCATAGGGCAGGAATTTATATTAAACCTAAACAATTATAAAAGTATGAAGAAATTTATTCCCCTATTATTAGCGGTCTTTGCAGTGACGCTTGCATCTTGCGAAAAAGACCCTGACATGGATAAGCTGGACAATAATTATCTGGTTTATACCAACTATGACAAGAAGGCGGATTTCAAAACCTTCGAAACTTATTACTTGCCGGACAGCATTCTGGTCATCGGTGATAAGGAAAACGCCGAATACTGGAAAGATGAGAATGCCCAGGAAATTCTCAGCGCTTATGTTGCTAACATGAACAGCCGCGGCTACATCCGTGTGGATGACCGGGAAGAAGCCGACCTTGGCTTGCAGGTAAGCTATGTCAGAAGTACCTATTACTTCACCGACTACGGACGTCCCGAATGGTGGTGGAACTATCCAGGCTACTGGGATGCTCCTTACTGGGGCAACTGGGGCGGATGGTATTATCCCTATGCCGTGAACTATTCCTACAGTACCGGTTCCTTTATCAGCGAATTGTTGAATCTGGAGGCGCCGCAAGGCCAGAGCGAGAAACTTCCTGTTCTGTGGACCAGCTATATGAGCGGCTTGCTGAGTGGTTCTACTTCTGTCAATACCAAACTTGCCGTGCAAGGTGTGAACCAAGCTTTCACTCAATCAACTTACCTGACTAACAAGTAGTGACAAGCTACGAGCTATAAGTGACAAATGACGGGTTACCCAATATTAAGGTAACAAGAATAATACGGCAGCATCCTTTCCGGACTGGGAAGTTGCCATTGAACCAAAAAACAAGAACAAAGTATGAAAACAATAAAATATCTTTCCTTGAGAGTATTTGCGGTTGCCGCTCTTGCTCTCGTCTTCGCCCTACCGACGAAGGCACAGATGACCGATAACGGTTATGCCAATATCGACTGGCAATATAACTTTCCCCTCAGCAACAACTTCGCCGACAAATCAAGCGGCTGGGGTATGAATTTTGAAGGCGGTTACTTCCTGACAGACAATTTTGCATTGGGAGCTTTCTTGAACTACCATAGCAACCATGAGTATTTCGGTCGCCAGACACTTCCCGTAGGCGAAGGCGGCAGTCTGAATACCGACCAGCAGCACACTGCATTCCAGTTGCCTTTCGGTCTGGCCTCCCGCTATGTATGGAACCGTGGAGGTGCATTCCAGCCGTATGCCGGTGTAAAACTGGGTGCTGAATATGCACAGTTGAAGTCAACTTTCAACGTATTCGAAGCCAACAAAGATACATGGGGTTTCTATGTATCTCCTGAAATTGGTTTCAATGTGTATCCTTGGGCTTATGGACCGGGCTTGCATTTCGCAGCCTATTACAGCTACGGTACGAACAAAGGTGACCTCTTTACGTACAGCGTAGACGGTTTGAGCAATTTCGGTCTGCGCGTAGGTATTGCGTTCTGATAAGACACACACTTAAAGCTTAACAGATAGAATTTAATTGTTTCAAAATTGAAGAAGAAAAGAGCCTTTCCTGCGTGAGCAAGGGAGGCTCTTTTTAATTGTACCAGTTATTTTTTTCCTCCCAGCATCGCCTTATATACAGCCTCCTGAATCCCCGTCCTTATATCCAGCCTCATCAACTTGTTATTCCACACATCCGGATAGGTGCGGTTGCTCAAAAAGACATAAACCAAGCCATTCTCCGGGTCTGTCCAGGCGCAAGTGCCCGTGAAACCGGTATGGCCGTAGACAGAAGCAGGGGCAGACTCTGCGCAGGGACTCTTCTGGGGATTACGCTGGTCGGGCTTATCAAATCCCAGCCCCCGGCGGCTTATCCTTGAGACGGTGGTAGTAAATACCCTGCAAGTCTCCTTGCTCAAATAGCGCTTACCGTCCAGCTCACCCCCATTCAGCAACATCTGATAGACTTTTGCCACTTCTTCGGCAGTGGAAAACAGCCCGGCATTACCGGAAACGCCGCCCTGAAAAGCTGCAGATTCATCATGTACAAATCCTTGCAAGGTAGTCTTACGCAAGAAAGGATCTGTTGATGAAGGTACAATATCTTCCTTCTTCAAGAAGCGCAGAGGAAGATACCCCGTACGCTCCAATCCCATCGGAGTATAGAATTCCTTGGCCAAATATTCGTCCATAGACATGCCGGTGCGCGCCTCGACCAACTGCTGCAACAAAATAAAGCCCACACAACTATAACGGTAACGTTTATCTCTAAGCGGAGTATCCACAATCTTCTGCAAGTACTCTTGCTTGAAGGAACGGTTCAGCCAAAGGCTGTCGGACACTTGCATTGTATGTTCCGGTGTCTGCACCTTCGACGTCAGTCCCTGGCGGAAGCGGAACTTAGGGTTCGCCCAAGTCTGCCGTCCGATGCGTGCAGAATGCCGGGCATCGGGACGTGCCTTGAACAAAGTGCCGGTGTAGCTCTCTTCATCAATCGCTTCCTGATAGAACAGCAAGGTGGAAGGCAGACCGGACTCGTGCATCAATAGCTCGCGTACCGTAATATTCTTCTTGTCCGTATCCTGCAGGAAAGGCAGATAGGTTGACACCCGGTCCGTAAGGCTGAGACGTCCGCCATCGTACAACTTCATCACAGCAAGCAGTGTGGCCGTGGTCTTTGTCAGCGAGGCGATGTCGTACACATCCGTTTTCTTCACGGGAAGCGCCTTGCTTCCGGCCTCGTTCCAGACGTGGGTACCGAAAGCTTTATTATACATCTCCCTGCCATCCTTCAGCACCACCACCTGGCAACCGGGGTAAGCCCCTTCACGAATGCCTTCTTCAGCTATCTTGTCTATTTCAGCCAGCAGACGGGAATTCATACCATGCTCTTCGGGTACAAAGCGGGGGGCGCTTTGAGGAGTCAGCGTCACTCCCGCACCGGCAGCAAACCGACTACCGATACTGGCAGACAAGCGTCCCTCTGAACAAGCGCTGCCATAAACAATCCGGGCAACCTGCCGCTGTACCTCCTCGTTGGAGGAGTGTGCCAAAATCACCGCTTCAGCAGCAGCGTCCCCTTGTTTTATCTGCAATACCTGCTTGCCAGGAATAAAGAACAGATAAACCACCGGTACGTCAGGAGCGAACTTTGCAAAGAAATTCTGATAGGGCGTCAAACGGTGTTCGGTGACACAGACCAGAATACGTTTGTACTTGGCCAGCGCATTCCTCAAACGGTTCCCGTCAGCCTCCGGCAGATTCTTGCCCAAATGGAACTCCACAGGACGGGTATACTGCGACAGTTCCTTGAGGAACGGCCGGATTTCCTGCGCTTCTCCCACATTGAGCACGGCAACTTCACCGATGGAAGGGTCCAGCGGAAGTACCTCGTCCCGGTTATCCAGCACAGTGATGGCCGCCAAGTTCAGCCGGCGCATCAAATCACGCGTTTTCGGAGTATTGATGCGGGTCCCCAAACCTGAAAGCTGTACATGGGGTTTCTTTTCCAACCCAAGGGCATATTTATATTTCAGTACTTTACGGCATTTCGCCTCTATCTCTTTCTCTGTCAGCTCCCCTTTTTTCACAGCGGCAAGCACAGCCTCCACTTCTTCCTTAATACGCCGGGGGACAAGCAGCAAATCATTGCCGGCTTTCAGCGCCTGCAAACAGATGCTTTCATTGCCCGATACCCCTTTCATGGCAAGGGCATCCGTAAAGACAAGCCCCTGAAAGCCGAGGTCATTCACCAACAGACCGGAAACTACCTTACGCGAAAGCGAAGACGGGAGCCCCTTTTGCGGCTCTATGGTAGGCACCTCCAAGTGCCCCACCATCATTCCTCCCAATCCGGCACGAATAGCTTTTCTGAAAGGATAAAGCTCTATACTGTCCAGACGGGCACGGGTAAAAGGCAGCACGGGCAACGCCTTATGAGAATCCACATCCGTATCCCCATGTCCCGGAAAGTGCTTGCTGACAGAAAGCACACCACCATCCTCCAACCCTTTGGAGTAGGCAACAACCTTGTTCGCCACATTGAACGGACTTTCACCGAAGGAACGGGTATTGATAACCGGATTCTTGGGATTGATATTCACATCCGCTACGGGAGCAAAATTCACTTGCACCCCCAGTTCACGGCATTGGCGGGCCACCTCGCGCCCATATTCATAAATCAGTGTATCGTTCTGTATGCAGCCCAGCACCATGTTTCGCGGAAAGTTCGGAGTACCGCGAAGGCGCATAGCCAGCCCCCATTCACCGTCAAAGGTAATCATCAGCGGAACTTCCGCCATCCGCTGCGCCTCATTGGTCAACATCACCTGGTTCTGCATCAATCCGCCGGAGAATAACAGACCGCCTACCTTATAGTCCTCCACCACCTTACGCAGCAGTTCCTTGTTGGCCTTGTCCTGCTGGGGGGCAATCGTATAGATGAACAGTTGTCCGATGCGTTCTTTCAGAGTCAGACGCTGCATGACGGAATCCACCCACTGCCTGCACCGCACGTCACTGTTCAAGAGACGTACAAGCGAAGGGTCGTTCGGCGGCACCGGAGTAAACGGCATCGGGCCAAGCTGCGCTTTCAGAAGCGGACAAAGACAACACAATATAGTGATATAGGCAAGCAGGTATATTCTCTTCATTCCTTATAGATAGATTGTTTTTAGGGGATTTGCGGAATAATACTTTTATAAATCAATTCCTGGATATCTCTTCTTATATTCATGTCACCCAGTTTCGTGTTCCATACATTGGGGCACAAGCGGTTGCTGAGGAATACATACACCGTCTTGTTTTCCGGGTCCACCCAAGCACAAGTACCGGTAAATCCGGTATGTCCATATACCGCTTCCGGAGCGGAAGGAGCACAAGGGCTGCGCTTCACAATGGATACATCCGGCTTGTCGAATCCCAGACCGCGACGGCTGATGGCAGATTTCTCCGTCGTAAACAAACGGCAGGTTGCCTCACTCAAGAAACGCTTGCCATTGAATTCACCGCCGTTCAGCAACATTTGATAAACCTTTGCCACCTCTTCGGCCGTAGAGAAAAGTCCTGCATTACCGGACACCCCACCCATGCAGGCAGCAGTCTCGTCATGCACATATCCGCATATATCCTGGCGACGCAGGAAGTCATTGGATGCCGTGGGCATGATTTCCGCTTTGGTGAACTTCGTCAAAGGCAGAAACATAGTACGTTGCAATCCCATCGGGGCATAGAACTCACGGGCAAGGTACAAATCCATCGGCAGCTCCGTCACCTTCTCCACTACCTGCTGCAACAGCACGAAGCCAAGGTCGCTGTAAACATAACGTTTGCCATCCAACTCGCACTTGGCTATCCGCTGAAGGATAGAATTCTTGAAACTCTTGTTCAGCCACATGCCATCTGCCATGTGCAGGGTATAGACCGGTGTATTCTTGTCGGACACCATCCCTTTCCGGAACTTAAAATCGGAACAATAATAGCTATGCTCGCTTACCTGCGTACGATGCCACTCGTCCACCCAACTCTGGGAGTACGGGCCGTGTACCGAATTCGGGTCTATGATGTCCAGGTAGAAGCGGATATAGGGAGGAAGCCCCGATTCGTGGAACAGAAGTTCGCGGATGGTAATGTTCCGCTTGTTGCCATTGCGCAAGAAGGGCAGATAAGCGGAAACCTTGTCATCCAGTTTTATCTTGCCCTCATCATACAGTTTCATGACGGCAAGCAACGTAGCCGTAGTCTTGGTCAGCGAAGCCAAATCAAAAAGGTCCGAAGAACGGACAGTAGTGGTATCCTTATCAGAGTGGGTTCCGAAGCCTTTGTCATATACCGGCAGTCCGTCTTTCCACACCAGCACGCGGCAACCGGGATAAGCTCCCGCTTCCAGTCCCTTTCGGGCAACGGCATCGATACTTTGCAGCACATACGACTTCATGCCGTAATCTTCCGGAACAGTCTTCCCCGGTTTCATGCCCGGCTCAATCATACAGCCCGTTCCCGCTGGAAACAGTTTACCGATACTCATCGACATTCTGCCACTGGCCAGCTTTTTGGCAAAAAGAACATCAGCCACGTATTGCTGCAAATCCGTCTCTGCCGAATGTGCCAGCACCACAGCGCTGGATTTGGCAAGTGCGGGCATCAGAGGTTGCAATGTACGGTAAGAGGTAAAAAAAGTATAGACCAGCGGAGCACGCAGGTTCAAGCCTTCCAGAAAGGCCACATCACGGTCGCTGACATAAGCCGAACCGGTGATGCTGATAACCACGCGACGGAAAGCAGCCAACTGCCCCTGCACTTCCTGCCAGAGAGCCTCATCGGCATTCCAAGGCAAGTGGAAATGGCTGATGCCTGCATTCTTTTTCATAGCTTCCACAAAGGGAGCATCCGCCTCCTTCTCTCCGATGCTGAGCACGGCAATATCACCTTCCACCGGTGCCAGCGGGAGGACATCGAAATAATTGTTCAATACAGTCACTGCCGAACGGCGCAACTTGGCAGCCAACACCTGCGCTTCCTCCGTATTGATGCGATAGCTCATTCCGCTGACCCGAAGTTGCGGCTGGCGGTTTCTCAAACCAAGCATATACTTGTACATCAATACCTTGCGGCACTTGGCATCAAGTTCGTCCTTACTCAGTTGTCCCGACTCCACTGCATCTACCAGCTCCTGCACCGCATTCTTCGTATTGAACTGTACCAGCACCATATCATTTCCCGCCAGCAGCGCTTTGGTAGTTACCTGCGGAATGGCAGACACCCCCTTCATGTCCAAGGCATCGGTAAACACCAGCCCTTTAAAGCCGAGTTCATCCTTCAACAACCCGGTCACCACATTCCGCGACAAGGAAGAAGGAGTCACCCCGTCCGGGTCCAGCGCCTGCACTTGCAGATGGCCTACCATGACACCCCCCAATCCGGCACGTACCATTTCCTTGAAGGGATAAAGTTCCACACTGTCCAGGCGTGCACGGTCGTAGTGCAAGGCAGGAAGCGCCTTATGAGAATCCACATCCGTATCGCCATGCCCGGGGAAATGCTTGCAAACGGAAAGTATGCCCCCGCTTTCGAGCCCACGGCTGTATGCCACCACCTTTTCCGCCACCCGCTGCGGGTTCTCGCCAAAGGAGCGTACGTGTATCACCGGGTTCAGCGGATTCGTATTGACATCCGCATCGGGTGCAAAATTGACGTGTACCCCCAATTCGCGGAACTGGCGGGCCACCTCACGTCCATATTCTTCAATCAGTCCATTGTCCTCGATACATCCCAAGGCGGCATTACGGGGATAGTCCGGAGCGCCTTTCAGCCTCATTGACAGTCCCCACTCTCCATCGAAAGTAACCATAACGGGAATCTTGGCATCCTTCCGGGCCATATTGGTCAAGATAGCCTGCTCTTCCGGAGTACCTTCGGAAAACAGCAAGCCACCGACCTTGTATTTCTTTACCAGCTCGCGCATCTGCTTTTTCGTGGCCTTGTCTGCTCTGGCCGGAATGGTGGCAACGATGAGCTGCCCCACTTTTTCGTGTACATTCAGACCTGACAACACGGAGTCCACCCATTGCCGGCACCGGTTGTCTGCAGCCGAAGGAAGAAACGGGCCTCCCGTCTGGGCGTGAAGTGAAGATAATCCCAATATAAACAATCCTGCAACCCATAAAAGGAGGGTGAGTCTTTTCATCATGCTATTTTTCAGTTAAAGTAAGTACCATTTCTCCTACGTAGATGCCACTCTTTCCGGTGTGCAGCACGGGAACGCTCTTGCCGTCCGCATTCAGATAAACGGCAGGCTTTTCCATAAAAGTATGCGAATGTCCTCCCAAAATGACATCAATGCCACGCGTCTTGCCTACCAGGTTCTCGTCGGAAGCGCCTTCGGGATTTGCACTGCGGATACCCAAATGAGACATGCAAATCACAACCTCGCAATTCTCCTTCTCCCTGAGAAGGTCTGTCATTTCCTGGGCCACCTTTATCGGGTCGTTGTAGACAATGCCTATGCATTTATCCGCCTGCACCAGCCCTTCCATCTTAGGGGCCAGGCCGAAGATTCCGATTTTCACCCCTTCGCGCACCAAGGTGATATAAGGCTTCACCAGCCCTTCGAGTACCGTACCCGTCACGTCATAATTGGAACAGACCACGGGAAAATCCGCCATACGGAACAATTCCGCCATATTCTCAAGTCCGAAATCAAATTCATGATTACCTATCGTCATGGCATCATAGCCCATGAGGTTCATCATCTTGACCTCCAGCTCGCCTTTGAAAAAGTTATAATAAGGGGTGCCTTGCGAGATGTCTCCGCAATCCAGCAGCAACATATCCGGATGCTTGCCGCGAAACTGCTTTACAAAACCGGCACGGCGCACCACACCGCCCATCCCGGCATACTCGTCGGCAGCCTCGGCGCTGATGGGTTCTATACGGCTGTGCGTATCGCTGGTGTGCAGGATAAACAGTTGTTTTCCGGATTGGCCGGACGATACAGAATCGGCGGACACCAGGCAAAGGGGTTCTTCAGTAATGACACGCTCCTCTTGCTGTGCCGATGCGGGGAGCATGAAAAGCAGCAGGGCTGCCAAGGAATACATATGTTTCATAGAACTTCTGTTTTTTTAATGCTTACTCTTTAACGACCACTCTTCCCTCCATGCGCGAAGTCACCTTCTTGCCGGCTGCCGTCTGCTTCTCCACATACTTCATGAACAGACCACGCAGTGTAGCCCCATCCGGGCACTCCCTTTTATCCGCCTGCAGGAAAGCCGTCATTCCATCGTTTCCATCAGCCAGATAATCAATCGTGGCAACCGTATAGTCACGGTCATCCTCCACCGGCTTGCCGGCAATGGAAGCCTGGAGCAGCTTGCCATCCTTGCTGATTTCCAACTGTATACCACTCACCCCTTCACCAAGTCTCACCGCAATGTTTTCAAACAAGTGCTTCATGGCAGAGCCTTTCATCGTCAGCACACAGAGCGAATTCTCAAAAGGCAATATCTCATAGATGTTTTCGGTAGTGATGTCTCCTTCCGTCAGGGAGTTCCGGATTCCACCGATATTGATTAGCCCCATATCGGCCGGTTTGCCCAGCACTTCCACCGCAGCCTCACGCAGTACATCTGCAATCAGATTGGATAAAAGGCTTTCGGGCCGGAATCTGTCCATCGACATTTCTGCGGTTCCCACCACATGATACATAACGCTGTCCATCCGGGCCTTGTAAGGCGCCAGCAGAGCCACGGCTTCGGCATCCGGCTCGGCATCCCAGACAGAGTTCATGGGAATTCTGCCTCCCTCTACCTTGGTCACTTCGTAGGAAGAATGGCAGGAAACCAATAGAAGTGCAACCGCCAACACTGCCCCCGCAAGGAGACTGAAAGTTTGTTTCTTCATATTCATTTAGTTTTAAATTGCTACAAATATACTTTTCTTTTGCGACTGAGCCACACAATTAACCGATTATTTAGACTTGCGTTTAGCAGAATGAAACGCTCAAAAATCATCCCAACTGGCGAAAAAAAGCTTGAAGCACTTGTGTATCTGGCAAATAATTCGTTCCTTTGCACCGCTTTCGCGCAATCGCTGTCAGGACACCAAGAGAGAAGCCTGGTATGTTGCGTTGTAACGATGAAACAATTTAATAATAAAAACAATGGATTTAATTAAAATTGCAGAAGAAGCATTTGCTACCGGAAAACAGCACCCGAGCTTCAAGGCAGGTGACACTGTAACAGTAGCATATCGTATTGTCGAGGGTAACAAGGAACGTGTACAGCTGTACCGTGGTGTTGTTATCAAGATTGCCGGACATGGAGACAAGAAGCGTTTTACAGTACGTAAGATGTCAGGAACCATAGGCGTAGAACGTATTTTCCCGATTGAATCACCGGCTATCGACAGCATCGAAGTGAACAAGGTGGGTAAAGTTCGTCGCGCTAAACTGTACTACCTGCGCGCTCTTACCGGTAAGAAAGCAAGAATCAAAGAAAAAAGAGTTAACGGTTAATTCCAGACTCCTATTTCGAAATAAAAAAGGGAAACTGACAATGTCGGTTTCCCTTTTTTAGTGATATACACAGTAGGCATACACACCATGCGATACTCTACTGCTACTCCCTCATTCAAAACATTGTAAGCCTGCGCTCCTTTCCTTTCACATAAGCCTTCCTTCTTGCTGATATGTTAGTTTATCAGCGCCCAACGGCCGTGAGACGCTCTGCTAACGACCGTCAACAAGGTGCTTTATGGCCGTTAGGCGAACGCCTCACGGCCGTTAAACAGCTCTCATATGCATAGCTTGCCTATACTGAATACCTATCTTATCCATACCAAAAACCTGACTTCCACCTATTATCGCACGGGCTTTTACGAAGTTAATACCGTGTTTGCAGGAAACCAATAGCTTGTTTACACGATATTGGCAAATTGCCCCATATCCTATTAATTTATTGTACTACAAGACATTAATAGATTATTTGGCGTAAATTTAAGGTGGAAGCAAAAGTTGCTTCCACCTTTTCAAGTTGCTTCCACAGCATCCGCAACCCCGATGAATAAAGGGATACAGAGAATGGGTGGAAGTGTGGAAGCAACTTGTGACATAACTTTATTGCTGAGGAATATGTGCCACCAAAGAAAAAAAGGTGTGTCGAAACTCTCATAAACTAAAAATCACCCTCGCCACAGATAGGTGTAGCGAGGGTGACTTCGATAGAAGGGGAGTTTTGACATATCCCCTCCTTTATCAGTTTCCCTAATATTGATTACTTGATATCTCTCAGCTCCCAGCCCAACGCACTGGCACCCAGCACTGCAGCATCAGAGTCCTTCAACTCGGAAGCCAGCAACTTGGTCTTACCTTTGTAGATATTCAATACATTGTCGTCAATAGCTTTCTGGATAGGCTTGAAGATATAGTCTCCCGCTTTTGCCAGACCACCGAACAACACGATAGCTTCCGGACTGGAGAAAGCGATGAAGTCAGCCAAAGCCTCACCCAAGATGGTTCCGGTAAACTCAAAGATGTCTTGAGCAATCTTGTCACCCTTCACCGCTGCATCATACACATCCTTGGAAGTAATGTTTTCTGCCGGAATGTCGCGCAACAAACTCGGTTCGGTACTCTTGGTCAAGAACTCACGTGCAGAACGCGCCACACCCGTAGCCGAACAATAAGTTTCCAGACAGCCGTGACGTCCGCATCCGCAGAGACGTCCGTTTTCACGACGGATAATAGTATGTCCCAACTCTCCGGCAAAACCGTCATGGCCATATACCATCTGACCGTTAATAACGATACCGCTACCTACACCGGTGCCAAGAGTTATCATGATAAAGTCTTTCATACCACGGGCAGCACCATAAGTCATTTCACCGATAGCGGCAGCATTAGCATCATTTGTCAAGGCAGTAGGAACACCTATTGCTTCTTCAAACAAAGCAGCCAAGGGAATCACCCCTTTCCAAGGAAGATTCGGAGCAAATTCAATGGTTCCGTTATAGTAGTTTCCATTAGGAGCACCTACACCCATACCTTTAATTTTTTCTACGCCACCGAACGATTCAATCAACGGACGCAATTTTGAACTGACAGCCTCTACATAATCCTCTATCTTAGAAAATGATTGTGTCTTAACTGAATCGGTAGCCAATACGTTACCACGCGAATCTACGATGCCAAAAACTGTATTAGTTCCGCCAATGTCCATACCTACTACGTAGGGTTTTTCCATGCCTGTTACCATGATATGTATAATTTAGGGTTAGTTATTGGGAACAAATGTACTGAATGCGAAAAAAGGGAGCAAATTTTTTTTCAATTATTTCGTGTATCCATGCAACTTTTC
>OLRG01001939.1_pt1 | contig 15573 bp, 12 predicted proteins | sample 1672331 | NCBI WGS metagenome assembly OLRG01 (sample SAMEA3136672, study PRJEB25190) | human gut metagenome
GGTGGTGTGAGAGGTCGAAAATTCCTCATCAAGAGGAATTTTCTCCTACTCGATTGTAATAGGAAATTCCGAGGAATTCCCTATTACATAAAAAGGCACTAACGCGCCTGTGATGCGCACTCGCGCGAAGATGCAGATTGTCGCAAGCGACCGCGCTCGGCGCGAGAATGTGCCAAAGCACATTCTTTTTTACTTTATAAGATACTTTCTCTATTCCGGCATCAAATCCATCCGCCGTCCAGCCGGATGATCTGACCGGTCAGGTAACTGTGCTTTTGGGCTAAATCCAGAACAAGTTCAGCCACTTCCTCAGGACGACCGAAACGACCGGAAGGGATTTCCTCGGTTAAAGCAATGCGATCTGCTTCCGATAGGAAAGCGTTCATTTCGGTATCAATGGCTCCGCAGGCAACGGCATTGACCTGAATATTGCTTGGGGCCAGCTCTTTGGCCAGGGCCTGGGTGAAGGCATTGATGCCGCCTTTTGTTGCGGAATAAGCCACTTCACAGGATGCGCCGCAGCAGCCCCATACGGAAGAAATATTGATGATCTTGCCGGAATGTTCATGGACCATACCCGGTACGGCCAGTCGGCAGCTGTTAAAAACGGATGTCAGGTTGGTGTTGACAATGCGCTGCCAGTCATCCGGTGACATATCAGTTAATAAACCGATATAAGAGATACCGGCATTGTTGACAAGGACATCAATATGATGAAAACGTGCAATGGTCTCAGAAATCATGGCTTCCAGCTGATGGTAGTCGCCGGTATCGCCGGTGAAAATAAGACAATCGGTGTGATATTGGCTGATGATCAGCTGCTGCAGATCTTCAAGCAGCTGTGTGTTTTGCCGACAGCAGAGGGCAAGCTGATAGCCGGCGGCTGCAAAACGGATGGCGATGGCACGCCCGATTCCTCTTGAGGCACCGGTTATAAAAACGGTTTTGTTCGGTATCATGATAAAAACTCCAATGCTATTTCAGTGCTTTCTTGAGCACTTCAGATATTTCGTTGATCTTGGTTTCACGTTCACGGTCATCTGCGTGAAGAACACAACATTTTAAATGGGCATCAAGAATTTCGATATTGACCTTTTTCAGAATGGCAATGGTAGCCATAATCTGATTGGAAATGTCGATGCAGTATTTGTCATCATCGATCATCTTGTTCAGACCGTCAATCTGTCCCTTTGCTGTATTGAGCAGCCTTTTAATATTCTGCTGTTCTGCTTTCATGGCGAGCTCCTTTCGTTGGGCACCCTCCAGGGGTGTCTGTATTAATTATTATTCTAGCATTTTTATGAGTATGATTCAATGTCAAGCTGCATGTTTTTTTCAATAAGGGGCATTGACTTTTATTTTTATTAGGTATAGAATAAAAATGACCCCAGGGGGGTGGGGTAACTTGACGGTATGAGACATTTCAGGTTTCATGTGGAATGGTTCGCTTATTTTGGGTAAAACTACTATATTATTTTTAGTATAATTTGCAGATCTGATCGTTTGCGAATACGAGAGAGAATGGAGGATAGAGATTCATGCAGCAATTTATTGTGACAGGTATGAGCTGTGCAGCCTGCAGTGCCCGTGTGGAGAAAGCTGTCTCGAAGGTGGAGGGGGTTACCTCCTGTTCAGTCAGTCTTTTGACTAATTCCATGGGTGTGGAAGGGACGGCTGCTGATCAGGCGATTATTCAGGCAGTGGAAGCGGCCGGTTATGGAGCCTCCGTGAAGGGTGAGGCGGCAGAGCATTCAGGGGCTTCATCGATGGCAGCTGAGGAGGAGATGCTGAAGGATCATGACACACCGGTTCTGAAACGGAGACTTCTGGCATCTCTGGGATTTTTGATTGTACTGATGTATTTTTCCATGGGACACATGATGTGGGGATGGCCGCTGCCGGCATTTTTTGAGAACAACCATATAGCCATGGGGCTTGTTCAGCTGCTGTTGACAGGGATTGTCATGGTCATCAATCAGAAGTTTTTCATCAGTGGCTTTACAAGTCTTGCGCATCGTGCCCCGAATATGGATACGCTGGTGGCTCTTGGCTCTACGGCGGCTTTTGGATACAGTACGTATGCGTTATTTGCCATGACAGATGCTCAGGTGAAGGGCGATATGGAGATGGTCATGCATTATATGCATGAGTTCTATTTTGAATCTGCAGCCATGATTTTGACACTGATCACAGTGGGCAAGATGCTGGAGGCACGCTCAAAGGGCAAGACAACAGATGCACTCAAAGGGCTGATGAAACTGGCTTCGAAGACAGCGGTTGTGGAACGGAATGGTCAGGAAGTTACTGTTCCGATTGAGCAGGTGAAGAAAGGAGATATATTCCTTGTACGTCCGGGAGAGAATGTGCCGGTGGATGGTGTGATCCTGGAAGGAACCAGTGCTTTGAATGAGGCGGCTTTGACAGGTGAAAGCATTCCTGTGGACAAGAAGCCGGGGGATGTCGTATCGGCTGCAACCTTGAATCAGTCAGGATTTATCCGCTGTGAGGCCACCCGTGTCGGTGAAGATACCACATTATCCCAGATTATCCAGATGGTCAGTGATGCAGCGGCGACAAAGGCGCCGATTGCCAAGATCGCAGATAAGGTCTCAGGTGTTTTTGTACCGGCGGTGATCACCATTGCAGTTATTACGATGATCGTGTGGCTGCTGGCAGGAGAAAGTGTCGGTTTTGCTTTGGCGAGAGGCATTTCGGTACTGGTTATCAGCTGTCCGTGTGCCCTTGGTCTTGCCACACCGGTGGCGATTATGGTGGGCAATGGTATGGGTGCCAAGAATGGTATCCTCTTTAAGACAGCTGTTTCACTGGAAGAGACAGGCAAGGTTCAAATTGTTGCCCTGGATAAGACAGGTACCATCACCAACGGTGAACCGGTTGTTACAGATATGGTTCCTGCGGAGGGTGTGACAGAAGAATCATTGCTTGCGTTGGCAGCCAGCCTTGAGAAACGCAGTGAACATCCGTTGGCAAAGGCAATTTTGAAATATGTCGGAGAACAGCAGCTGACCGTCGAAGACGTTTCTGAGTTTGAAGCACTTCCGGGCAATGGATTGACAGCTGTCAGAAATGGTGTCAAATTGGCCGGCGGCAAGTATGCATTTATCAGAACCCAGACGGAAGTGTCAGAGGATTTGCTGAAACAGTCAGAGGTATTGGCGGAACAGGGGAAGACACCGATGTTTTTCGCAGAGAATGGCAGATTGGCCGGCATAATTGCCGTTGCAGATACCATGAAGGAAGACAGCAGACAGGCTGTCAGTGAACTTCGGAATATGGGCATCCGGGTTGTGATGCTGACCGGTGACAATGAGAGAACAGCCAGAGCTATCGGCGCACAGGCCGGTGTGGATGATGTGATTGCCGGTGTGCTTCCGGATGGTAAAGAGAGTGTGATCCGAAAGTTGCAGCAATATGGCAAGGTAGCGATGGTGGGGGATGGTATCAACGATGCGCCTGCATTGACAAGAGCTGATATGGGTATCGCCATCGGTGCCGGTACGGATGTGGCCATTGATGCTGCTGATGTGGTGCTGATGAAGAGCCGGCTCAGTGATGTGGCAGCCGCTGTTCGTCTGAGCCGTGCAACCTTAAGAAATATTCATGAGAATCTTTTCTGGGCATTTTTCTACAACGTCATCGGCATTCCGCTGGCAGCAGGTGTGTGGATCCCGATTTTCGGATGGACATTAAACCCGATGTTCGGTGCGGCGGCCATGAGCTTGTCCAGCTTCTGTGTTGTCACCAATGCACTGCGCTTGAACCTTTTTAACATGCATGATGCAAAAAAGGACAAAAAGTTGAAAAATCCTGCTATAATAAAAGAACTGGTGGATAACAATAAAACCAATCATAATCAAGAAAATAAGGAGATAGGAACAATGAAGAAAACAATGAAAATCGAAGGTATGATGTGCGGTCATTGTGAAGCAACTGTCAAGAAAGCACTGGAAGGCCTTGATGGCGTGGCATCTGCGGAAGTCAGCCATGAAGCCGGTACAGCAGTCGTAGAACTCTCAGCAGACGTAGCAGATGGCGTTCTGAAGAAAACAGTCGAAGACAAAGACTACAAAGTAACAGCCATTAACTAGTCCAACATTTAAAGTCATCCAACTGAGGTTCCAATGAAAATTCATCACAGGCTCGTTTATATTGACAGGGGTTTGTGTGAAAAGGTTCATTTGGAACCTCATTTTGATATTCACCATATTTATCTCAAAATAATTACGAATTATGTAATATTTGTGAAATAATATTGCAATATTTATGATTTTCTGGTATAGTGTACAGGAACTGTTCTTTGAAAAGCAATTGTGATTATAGACAAAAAACAATAGTAAAATTGGTGATTTTCATGGTTCACTCCTTTAAATCGTAATATTGTTGTAATTCAATGAGAAAAAAGCATAGGTTTCAAAGAAAAATATATGAAAAATATATAAAAAACACTTTATTTTTTGGTTGATGTGCTTTATTATAATAATAAGAGTATATGACAATAGATTACGGGAAGGTAGGGAGAATTGCATTATGATTTCAAATCAGATTTTACAGAATACGATTGAAGGGCTGAAAGCGATTACCAGAATAGATTTATGCGTGATGGATATTGAAGGAAAGGTACTTGCTTCTACATTTTCCAATGCTGAGGATTATGAAAAGTTTGTGTTGGAATTTGTCAATTCACCGGCAGACAGTCAGGTTTTGCAAGGGTTTCAGTTTTTCAAGGTTTTTGATGAGCATCAGCTGGAGTTTATTATTCTGGCAAGAGGAGACAGTGATGATGTCTATATGATCGGCAAGGTGGCGTCTTTCCAGATCCAGAATCTGCTGGTGGCCTACAAGGAACGTTTCGACAAGGACAACTTTATCAAGAATCTGCTGCTTGATAATCTGCTTCTTGTTGATATTTATAATCGTTCCAAGAAACTGCATATTGATACGGATGTACGAAGAATTGTACTGCTTATTGAAGTGAACAATGAGCGGGATATGAACAGCCTTGAGACAGTCCGTTCTATTTATACCGGACGTCCGAAGGATTTCATCACAGCTGTTGATGAGAAGAATGTCATCGTTGTGAGAGAAGTTAAGGATAATGAGACTTATGATGATCTCTGCAAGGCATCGAAGGTGATTTATGAGATGCTCTGCGGGGAGAATCTTCCAAAGGCAAGAATCGCCCTTGGTACAATCGTGCAGGAGATCAAGGATGTATCCAGATCCTACAAGGAAGCCAGAATGGCACTGGATGTAGGTAAGATTTTCTATAATGAACGTAATGTAGTTGCTTACAGCAATCTGGGTATCGGCCGTCTGATCTATCAGCTTCCGATTCCACTGTGTAAGATGTTTATCAAAGAGATTTTCGACAGCAAGTCACCGGAAGATTTCGATGAAGAAACGCTGATGACGATCAATAAGTTTTTCGAGAACAGCCTGAATGTTTCTGAGACATCCAGACAGCTGTACATTCACAGAAATACACTGGTATATCGTCTGGATAAACTTCAGAAGAGCACAGGCCTTGACCTGCGTGTTTTTGAGGACGCCATCACATTCAAGATTGCACTGATGGTTGTCAAGTATATGAATTATATGGAAACTTTTGATTACTAAAAGATTCCTTCTTGAAGGAGGGGAAGCAATTGATAGCCTTAGATCAGGTGACAAAGACCTATCCGGGAGATGTGAAAGCCTTAAAGGGCATCAGTCTTCAGATTAAGAAAGGCGAATTTGTCTTTGTCGTGGGCCAGAGTGGTTCCGGTAAGACAACATTATTTAAGTTACTTTTAAAAGAAATGGAGCCAACATCCGGCACCATTTATATCAATAACAAGAATCTTGGACGACTCCGCAGGAGAAGAGTACCGAAGTTGCGCCGAGGGATTGGTGTCGTATTCCAGGACTTCCGTCTTTTGAAAGACAGGAATGTCTATGAGAATATTGCGTTTGCCCAGCAGGTTGTAGGTGCCCCGAATCGTCTGATCAAGAAGAACGTTATGGCCATGCTGAAGCTGGTGGGCCTTCCGGATAAAGCCAAGTCCTATCCGAACGAATTGTCCGGCGGTGAGCAGCAGAGAGTCGCTCTGGCAAGAGCGCTTGTGAACAATCCGCCGTTACTTTTGGCAGATGAGCCGACAGGTAATCTGGACCCGAAGAATTCATGGGAAATCATGAAACTGCTTGAGGCCATCAACATGCGTGGTACAACCGTTGTTGTTGTTACACACAACAAAGAAATCGTTGAGAAGATGCAGAAACGTGTTATCACGATGAGTGAAGGCGTGATCATCAGTGACGAGAGAAAAGGCGGGTATATCTATGAGTAGTTTTTTATATGGCATCAAACAGGGTATTAAAAATGTATTCAGAAACCGTCTGTTCTCACTGGCATCTATTGGTACGATTACAGCCTGTCTGTTTATTTTCGGTATTTTCTACTGTATGGTGATGAACTTTCAGCATATTTTTTCCGAAGTAGAGACAACAGTCGGTGTGACAGTCTTTTTCAATGAAGGTGTTGAGGAGAATCAGATTCTTGATATTAAGTCTCAGATCGAACAGCGTGAAGAAGTGGACAATGTTCACTATACATCACCAGAGGAAGCCTGGGAAGAGTACAAAGAGAAGGCCTTCCCGGACACAGACCAGAATATTCTGACAAATCTGGACAATGATAACCCGTTGGCTTCTTCAGCCAGTCTGGAAGTTTATTTGAAGGATGCTGCCAAGCAGCAGGAACTTGTGGATTATATTCAGGGTATTGATGGTGTACGTTCTGTGAATGCATCCAAGAGCGTGGCTGACAGCTTTGCAAGTTTTGGACGTCTGCTCAGTTATGTTTCACTGGCTATTATCATCATCCTTGTGGGTGTTGCTGTCTTCCTGATCAGTAATACGGTTATGATCGGTATCACTGTCAGACATGAAGAGATTGCGATTATGAAATATCTGGGTGCAACAGACTTTTTCGTCAGAGCACCATTCCTGATTGAAGGTATGCTCATTGGTCTGATCGGTTCACTGATTCCGGTGTGTACGCTGAAAGTATTATATGAGAAGGTTATCTCATTTATGACAACAGAATTCACGAGTCTCAGCAGATTTATGACGTTTTTGCCCGCAGGCGAGATCTTCAAGGTCCTGATCCCAATTTCATTGATCATCGGTCTTGGCATTGGTTTCATCGGAAGTTATCTGACATTGATCAAGCATATCCGTGTCTGATATCCGGTACGACAATTGAATCATTGCGGCAGCAGTGAAGATGTTGAATCACTCACTGCGAATTGCGAACAATTTGTGAACTTTAAGAAAGCTGGCTTCAGACAATTGTCTGAGCCAGCTCTTTGTGTTACTATAGAATAAAATTCAGCAATTTTTAAACGGATGATTGCAGACTGTGATTGTTTATATTCCTGGGTCAATGGCAGTTGGCAATTGTCTGTTTTCAGAAGGAGACAGACTATGGAGAACAGAAATGACAGAAAGAGCTATTATAAAGGCCTTTTGACAGGTGTGATCCTGTGTGTGCTGATCATAGGCGTGCTGGCGTTATCCGGGTGCTTTTTGAAAGATTATGCGCCGTCATCAACAGGTCAGACCACGGGAACAGGAAATGCTGTGGAGGCATCGGATGTGTCTTCATCCAGTGGTGATGTGACGGATATTTCGGGACGGTATAAGGAAGTTGAGAAGAAACTGAACAAGCTGCACAGTGTGCTTGACCAGTATTATCTGGATGTTTCAGATGATTCGGATATCACCCAGGATGATATGGTGGAAGGTATTTACAAAGGCTATGTGGATGCACTGAATGAGCCATATACCGTTTATTATACCAAGGAGGAGTATGATCAGCTGCAGGAGTCCACATCAGGCAAATATTCCGGTATTGGTGTGGTTGTCAGCCAGAATAAGGAGACTGGCGTCATTACCGTTGTGCGTCCTTTTGAGGGTTCACCGGGAGCGGAAGCCGGTATTCTCAAGGATGATATTTTGTATAAAGTGGCGGACAAGGAAGTGACAGGTGTTGATGTGACGGAGGTTGTCACATGGATTAAAGGTGAAGAGGGTTCAACTGTCAGTATCGAAGTTTACAGACCATCTGAAGATAAATATTTGACATTTGAGGTAGAGCGCAAGACCATTGAGATTCCGATGGTGACATCCAAGATGCTGGACAACAATATCGGCTATGTGGCTGTCTATGAATTTGAAGAGACAACGTCAGAGCAGTTTAATCAGGCCATAGATGAGCTGACAGCTCAGGGAATGAAGGGGCTGATCATTGATCTGCGTGATAATCCGGGCGGCCTGGTGAACTCTGCAACGGCTATTCTTGACAGAATTCTGTCAAAGGATCAGTTGCTTGTGTATACTGTTGACAAGAATGGTAAGAAACAGGAAGAATACACAGAGGATGATGAGACCATTAACGTGCCAATCAGTGTTTTGATCAACGGCAATAGTGCCAGTGCCTCAGAGATTGTCAGCGGCTGTCTGCAGGATTACGGCAAAGCGAAGCTGGTAGGTACCACATCCTTTGGCAAAGGCATCGTTCAGTATGTGCTGCCATTGGGAGATGGTTCCGCCATCAAGCTGACAAGTGCCAAGTACTATACGCCAAATGGACGCAATATTCATGGAACAGGTATTGATCCGGATGTAGAAGTGGAATTGAATTCCGACAGCGAGACAGATACACAGCTTGAGAAAGCCCAGGAGATTGTGCTGCAGGAGATTCAGGCAGAATAAGAAATAAGAAGAATTTTCGTGTAAGCAAAAGGGATTGAAGAGAAATCGATACATAGATTTTTCTTCAATCCCTTTTTGCAATCTAGAAGAACAGTGATGAGCACTCTTTGATAATAAAGATGATTGCCAGAATATACAGGAGAAGATTCAGTTTCTTCTCTTTGGCTTTGCCTGTAACCAGATTCAGAACAACATAGGCAATGATGCCGAGTGCAATACCTTCTGAAATACTGTAGAAGAAAGGCATGGCAATGATGCAGATGTAGCATGGAATGGCTTCAGACATATTCGCAAAATCAATATTGGTAATATTGCTCAGCATATAAAGACCCACAATAATCAGTGCCGGTGCTGTTGCAAATGAAGGAATTGCCAGGAAAATCGGTGACAGAAACAATGACAGGCCGAACAAAATACCTGTTGTCAGGGCTGTCAGACCAGTACGTCCGCCTTCTGTGACGCCGGAAGCACTTTCGACGAAAGTTGTTGCTGTGGATGTACCGAGAGCGGCACCGGCTGTTGTTGCAATGGCGTCCGCAAGGAGCGCACCTTTGATACGTGGCAGCTTGCCGTTCTCATCAAGCATACCGGCCTTGGATGAAACACCTACCAGGGTGCCGATCGTATCAAATAAATCGACAAATAAAAAGGCAAATAAAATAACGACAAAATCAGCACTGACAATACCGTGGAAATCCAGCTTGAAAAGGATTGGTGACAGGGACGGAATGGAAAGTCCATTGCTGAAATCCGGGAGCAGATTGTAGAACCCGAGTTCAGGATTTGGAACATAAATGCCTGCAAACTGACAGATAATGCCAAGAATCCATGTGATCAGAATGCCCCACAGAATATTGCCTTTGACATTCTTAATGACAAGGATACCTGTCACCAGGATACCTATAAGCGCCAGAGCGACAGTAATCCCGACATCAGTAAATGAAGCATTGACACCGTTCAGATCATTGTATTTCTCAACAGAGAAAAGCTGAACCAATGTGGAACCGCCGATAACGATCTTGGCGTTTTGAAGACCGACAAATGCAATAAAAAGACCGATGCCGACACTGACGGCGGACTTCAGATTCTTTGGAATCGCATTGAAAATTGCTTCACGTACATTAGTCAGGGATAAAAGGATGAAAATAATACCTTCGGCGAATACAGCTGTTAAGGCAAATTCCCAGCTGTAACCCATGCCAAGGACAACGGTGTAGGCGAAATAGGCGTTCAGTCCCATGCCCGGTGCCAGAGCAAATGGATAATTGGCAAGAAAAGCCATCAGCAGTGTACCGATAAAGGAAATCAGTGCAGTGGCAGTGAATAAAGCGCCTTGGTCCATTCCGGTTGCAGAAAGAATAGATGGATTGACGGCCAGAATATATGCCATGGTCATGAATGTTGTAATACCGGCCAGAATTTCAGTTTTGACGTCTGTGTGATTTTCAGACAGCTTAAAAAGTATTTCTAACATGATTAAGCTCCTTTCGTGGTTATTTAATAGACATTGTTGGTAAAGAGCAATTCTTTTATTATATCATATCATGGAAAAATATGGAAACCAATTGCTTTTTTGCAAAAGCGGAGAGAATATGGGATTGCAAAAATATAAAACTGGTTGAGTACATACCCTGTTGTGCGTTAAAAGCAGAAATCTGGTTAAGAACAGAGATTCTTGGAGGATTTGTTTCAAGAAGAAAAGAACAAATATTCGAAAACATATGTACTTTTAAAAACATAAATGGTATAATAGGCGTAAAGCATCAAAAGTGCGGAAAGATATCTTTAATGAATGAAGAAAAATGATGAGAGCGGATATAATAAGAGCGAAACAATGAGATGGGAGAATAAGGATGGACCATTTTGAGTTACACAGTGAATATGCCCCGACCGGCGATCAGCCGCAGGCTATAGAGAAGCTGGTGCAGGGGTTCAAGGAAGGCAATCAGTTTGAGACATTATTGGGTGTTACCGGTTCGGGTAAGACTTTTACCATGGCCAATGTGATTCAGCAGTTGAATAAACCGACGCTGATTCTGGCGCACAATAAGACGCTGGCGGCACAGCTTTATGGTGAGATGAAGGAGTTTTTTCCGAATAACGCAGTGGAATATTTTGTCTCCTATTATGATTATTATCAGCCGGAGGCCTATGTACCCTCTTCAGATACGTATATAGAGAAGGATTCTGCGATTAACGATGAGATTGATAAGCTGCGCCATTCTGCAACGGCAGCATTATCTGAGCGCAGCGACGTGATCATTGTTTCTTCGGTTTCATGTATTTATGGTCTGGGCAGTCCGATTGACTATCAGGAGATGGTGATTTCTCTGCGCCCGGGTATGTTGAAAGACAGGGATGAAGTGATCCGCAAGCTGATTGACATTCAGTATGTGCGCAATGACATGGATTTTAAGCGTGGTACCTTCAGAGTGCGTGGTGATGTGGTGGAGATTTTTCCGGCTAATGCAACAGATACAGCGGTTAGAGTAGAATTTTTTGGAGATGAGATTGACAGAATTACGGAATTTGATGCATTGACGGGTAATGTGAAGGCCAGACTGGAGCATGTGGCTATTTTCCCGGCATCACATTATGTCGTTGCACCGGAGAAGATGGAGAAGGCCATATGTGCGATTGAAGAAGAATTGAAAGAGCGTGTGGAATGGTTTAAGCGTGAAGACAAGCTTCTGGAGGCACAGCGTATTGCAGAGAGAACGAAGTTTGATATAGAGATGATGCGTGAAACGGGTTTTTGTTCCGGAATAGAGAATTATTCCAGACATTTGTCGGGATTGAAGCCGGGAGAGCCGCCGCATACACTGTTGGATTATTTTCCGGACGATTTTCTGATGATCGTAGATGAGTCGCATATTACAATTCCGCAGGTGCGGGGCATGTATGCTGGTGACCAGTCACGAAAGACAACATTGGTAGATTATGGTTTCAGACTGCCATCTGCCAAAGATAACCGACCGTTGAATTTTGATGAGTTTGAGTCGCATATCAGCCAGATGCTTTTTGTATCTGCAACTCCGAATGTTTATGAGGGTGAGCATGAACTGTTAAGGGCTGAGCAGGTGATTCGACCAACAGGATTGCTGGATCCTGAGATTAGTGTACGCCCTGTGGAGGGGCAGATTGATGATCTGATTTCCGAGGTCAATAAAGAGATTGAGCATGGCCATAAGGTGTTGATCACCACATTAACGAAGCGAATGGCAGAGGATTTGACGGATTATATGAAAGAACTGGGCATCCGTGTCCGGTATCTGCATTCTGATATTGATACGTTGGAGCGGTCAGAAATTGTGAGAAATCTTCGATTGAATGTATTTGATGTACTTGTGGGGATTAATCTTTTGCGAGAAGGTCTGGATATTCCGGAGATTACGCTGGTGGCGATTCTTGATGCAGATAAAGAAGGATTCCTGCGTTCCGAGACATCACTTATTCAGACCATTGGCCGTGCAGCCCGTAATACAGAGGGGCATGTGATCATGTATGCGGATAGGATTACAGATTCCATGAATAAGGCCATTACTGAGACAAATCGAAGGCGTGCCATTCAGCAGGCTTATAATGAGGCCCATGGCATTACACCGAAGACCATACAGAAGGCTGTCAGAGATTTGATCAGCATTTCTGAGGCGGCAGACAAGTCAGAAGAAAGCTTTATTAAAGATGCAGAATCCATGAGTTATAAGGAACTGAACACGACCATTCGCAAGCTGACGAAACAGATGCATTCCGCTGCGGCAGAGCTTGACTTTGAGAAGGCGGCTATGCTGAGAGATAAGATTATGGAACTGAAGAAAATGCTTCATGAAATAGAAGAAGATTGAGAAAGGAAACGACAATGTCAGAATTGACACAGAAGGATTATATAGATATAAAGGGTGCCAGAGAACATAACTTAAAAGGCATTGATGTGAAGATACCGCGCAATAAGATGGTGGTATTGACGGGGCTCAGTGGTTCTGGTAAGTCTTCATTGGCTTTTGATACGATTTATGCGGAAGGACAGCGAAGGTATATGGAGTCGTTGTCTTCCTATGCGAGACAGTTCCTTGGGCAGATGGAGAAGCCAAACGTGGAGAGTATTTCAGGACTTTCCCCTGCTATTTCCATTGATCAGAAGTCTACCAACCGCAATCCGCGTTCAACGGTGGGAACAGTGACAGAGATTTATGATTATTATCGATTGTTATATGCCAGAATTGGTACGCCCCATTGTCCGAAATGCGGCAAGGAGATTAAAAAACAAACGGTTGATCAGATGGTGGATGCTGTTATGGCATTACCTGAGAGGACGAAGATCCAGCTGTTGGCACCGGTTGTCCGGGGCCGAAAAGGCGAGCATGTGAAGATTTTTGATCAGGCAAGGAAGAGTGGGTATGTGCGTGTGATGGTGGATGGCCATCAGTATGAATTGTCGGAAGAGATTAAGCTTGAGAAGAATAAGAAGCACAATATTTCCATTGTTGTAGACCGACTGATGGTGCGGGAAGGTATCGAAAAGCGTTTGACAGATTCTCTCGAGACAACGCTGAAATTGGCCGAGGGACTGGCAGTTGTGGATTTGCCGGATCAGGAAGAATCAATGACTTTCAGTCAGAGCTTTTCCTGCCCGGACTGTGGGATCAGTTTTGAGGAGATTGAACCGAGAAGCTTTTCATTTAATAATCCTTTTGGTGCATGTCCGGTGTGTCATGGTCTGGGGTATAAGATGGAATTTTCACCGGAATTGATGATTCCGGATACGTCATTGAGCATTTCCCAGGGAGCGATTGCGGTGATGGGATGGCAGTCTGCGGCAGATGCGTCCAGTTTTACTCACGCCATTCTTGTGGCTTTGGCGGAGGCTTATCATTTTGATCTGGATACACCCTTCAGGGATTATCCACAGGAGATTCAAGATGTGATTCTTCATGGTACCGGTGGACGGGAAGTACGTGTTCATTATCGCGGTCAGCGCGGTGAAGGAGTTTATGATGTGGCATTCGAAGGCTTGATTAAGAATGTGGAGCGACGATACAGAGAAACCGGTTCAGAGCTGACGAAGCAGGAGTATGAGAATTTCATGACTATTACCCCGTGTAAAGAGTGCGGCGGCAGACGTTTGAAGAAAGAATCGCTGGCCGTGACGATCGGCGGCAAGAATATCAGTGAGTTGACAGAGATGTCCATTACCGATCTGAATGCCTTTATGGACCGGTTGGAATTAACGAAACAGCAGCATTTGATCGGTGATCAGGTCATCAAGGAAATACGGTCAAGGCTTGGTTTTTTGATTGATGTTGGTCTGGATTATCTGATGCTTTCAAGAGCAACAGCGACACTGTCCGGTGGTGAAGCACAGCGTATTCGACTGGCAACACAGATAGGATCTGGGCTTGTTGGAGTGGCCTACATTCTGGATGAACCAAGTATCGGCCTGCATCAGAGAGATAATGATAAGCTGCTGAAGACCCTGAAGAATCTGAGAGATCTAGGTAATACGCTGATCGTCGTTGAGCATGATGAAGATACGATGTTGGAAGCGGACTGGATTGTGGATATTGGTCCGGGAGCCGGTGAGCATGGCGGATATCTTGTTGCAGAAGGTACAGCACAGGATATTATGAAATGCGAGAAGTCTGTGACGGGCGCTTATTTAAGCGGCCGCATTCGAATTCCGGTGCCATCGCAGAGACGACAGCCAACTGGATTTTTGCATATTATCGGTGCAGCAGAGAATAATCTGAAGCATATTAATGTAGATATTCCATTGGGAGTGATGACTTGTGTGACAGGTGTATCCGGTTCGGGAAAGAGTTCCATAGTGAATGAAATCCTTTACAAGCGTCTGGCGAGAGATCTGAATCATGCGCGAACCATTCATCCGGGCAAGCATGATGATATTATGGGGATGGAGCAGCTGGACAAGGTGATCAATATTGATCAATCCCCGATTGGACGTACACCGCGTTCTAATCCGGCAACTTATACCGGCGTGTTTGACTTGATCCGTGATTTATTTGCATCATCTGTAGATGCCAAAGAGCGAGGTTACAAGAAAGGACGTTTCAGTTTTAACGTGAAGGGTGGAAGGTGTGAAGCCTGTGCCGGTGACGGTATTATCAAGATTGAGATGCATTTTCTGGCAGATATTTATGTACCGTGCGAGGTTTGTCATGGCAAGCGTTACAATAGAGAAACACTGGAAGTGAAATACAAAGGCAAGAATATTTATGAAGTGTTGGACATGACGGTTGAAGAAGCTGTGAAGTTCTTTGAAAATGTGCCGTCTATTCGAAGAAAACTGGAAACGCTGAATGACGTGGGACTTTCCTATATCAAACTGGGCCAGCCATCCACCACATTATCCGGCGGTGAGGCACAGCGCATCAAACTGGCAACAGAGCTCAGCAAGCGCAGCACAGGACGTACTATTTACATTCTGGATGAGCCGACAACCGGTCTTCATTTTGCCGATGTTCACAAACTGACAGAAATCCTCAGAAGACTGGCTGAAGGCGGCAACACCGTCGTTGTCATTGAGCACAATCTGGATGTCATCAAAACAGCAGATTATATTATAGATGTTGGTCCTGAGGGCGGTGCAAGAGGCGGAACAATCGTTGCCTGCGGTACACCGGAAGAAATCGCTGAGAATCTGAACTCCTATACAGGTATTTACATCAGGAAATTTCTTGAAAGAGATAAGTAAAAATCTTCGATTTTCTAGGAGCAGTCGTGTAGTACTGGGAATTTCTATAAATTTAACAAAAGTTAGCAAGAATTCTCCTTCCT
>OLRG01001940.1_pt1 | contig 15573 bp, 10 predicted proteins | sample 1672331 | NCBI WGS metagenome assembly OLRG01 (sample SAMEA3136672, study PRJEB25190) | human gut metagenome
GTCCTAATTATAGCACATTCCATTTATAAGAACAAGTTGACATTCTACGTTGAATGTGTATTTTCTTACATACTTTACTTCATAAAGTACTCTCGTACTTTAGAAAGTGTGTTTTCAATCACAGCATCTGTATGCGCTGTGGAAAGGAACATTGCTTCGAACTGAGACGGAGCCAGATGGATTCCGTTATCCAGCATATGAAGGAAATATCTGGCAAATATCTGTGTATCCGAAGTTTTGGCTGATGTGTAATCCTTCACTTCTTCTTTTGCAAAGAAAATACTTCCAAGAGACGATACGTGATTTACCTGATAAGGAGAATCTGCTTTATTCAGTATGTCGATCATCCCACCATAAAGTTTCTGTCCCTTTGCTTCCAGATCTTTGTATACTTCCTGATGTGCATGGAGATATTTCAGCTGGGTAAGACCTGCAGCCATGGCAATAGGATTACCGCTTAAGGTACCTGCCTGATAAACAGGACCTGCCGGAGAAACCATTTCCATGATTTCTTTTCTTCCACCGTAAGCACCTACCGGCATTCCTGCACCGATGATCTTTCCATAAGTGACCATATCCGGGCGGATGCCAAAGTACTCTGCTGCTCCACCGAAGGCAAGACGGAATCCGGTAATAACCTCATCAAAAATAAGAAGTGCACCATATTTGTCACAGAGATCCCTCAGCCCCTGAAGGAAACCTTCTTTTGGAGGAACTACGCCCATATTGGCACCAACAGGCTCTACGATCACACATGCGATCTGATCCGGAGCTTCATCAAAAAGCTTCTGCACACTGTCAAGATCATTATAAACAGCCGTCATGGTATCCTGTGTACATCCTTTCGGCACACCGGCACTGTCCGGTACACCGCTGGTCATTACACCGGAACCTGCACTTACCAGGAGTGCATCACTGTGTCCATGATAACATCCGGCAAATTTGACAATTTTGTCTCTTCCTGTAAAACCTCTTGCAGTACGGATGGCACTCATAACAGCTTCTGTACCGGAGTTTACCATACGGACCATTTCTACATGAGGAAGGTTTTCGCAGATGAATTCTGCCATTTCTACTTCGATTTCTGTAGCACAGCCAAAACTCAAGCCTTTTTCGCAGGCTTTTACTACTGCTTCTCTGATCTCCGGGAAATTGTGTCCAAGGATCATAGGACCCCAGGAGTCAATATAATCAATGTATTTATTTCCGTCTACATCATAAATATAACAGCCATCTGCTTTATCAATAAAACGTGGAGCCTTGCCGATTGCGCCATAAGCACGTACCGGGCTGTTTACTCCACCTGGAATCCTTTCGACTGCACGCTCAAATAATTCTTCTGATCTGCCCATCAGCCAATTCTCCCTTCATCAATAAATCTGGCAAGTTCTTTTGCATAGTAAGTAAGATAAATAGAAACACCTGCACGATAAGCACTTGCTGCCATTTCGCATACGATCCTGTCTTCGTCGATCCAGCCCATTTTGGCAGCAGCCTTCACCATGGCATATTCACCGCTTACACTGTATGCTGCAATAGGAACATTGGTAGCCTTGTATACTTCAGAAACCATATCCAGATAAGACATAGCTGGTTTGATCATAATGATATCTGCACCTTCCTCAATATCTGTAAGTGCTTCTTTCATTCCCTCTCTTCTGTTGTGGAAATCCATCTGATAACTCTTACGATCTCCAAAAGAAGGTGCGGAACCTGCTGCATCTCTGAATGGTCCGTAAAATGCAGATGCATATTTTACTGCATAGGACATGATCGGTGCTTCTTTGTGTCCTGCTTTGTCCAGGCATTCTCTGATGGCACGTACACGTCCGTCCATCATATCAGAAGGTGCTACCATATCTGCACCTGCCTCTACATGAGAAAGGGCTGTTTTTGCAAGAAGTTCCAGTGTAGCATCGTTTTCTACTTCATGACCACAGAGCACACCACAGTGACCATGGGAAGTATATTCACACATACATACATCTGTAATATAATACATATCCGGGAACTGTTTTTTGGCCTCTCTTAATGCTTTCTGGACAATTCCGTTCTCATCATAGGCACCGCTTCCCACTTCATCTTTGTGATCCGGAATACCGAAAAGCATAATGCTGGAAACTCCGGCTTTCTGAAGACGTTCCAGTTCATATGGAAGACGGTCCACACTGTAGCGGTACTGTCCTTCCATAGAAGGAATCTCTTCCTCAATACCCTGTCCTTCTTTTACAAAAAGAGGGTAGATCAAAGATGATTTGTCAATTCTTGTCTCTCTTACCATTTTGCGCAGTACTTCACTGCCACGTAATCTTCTTGGTCTCTGAATAAGATCCATTTTTATCACTCCTGTTCTGATACTTTTATGTTTTCTACAAGGCGGATCAGTGCATCAATAGTCGCTTTCTCTGCCATGTATGTTTTCATACCATATTTATCTGCCTCTGCTTTTGTCTGTTTACCAATGCAGGCTGCTGTAACGGAAGAATAATCGGAAAGTTCTGTACTGTTTACAAAACCTTTTACTGTAGATGCACTGGTGAATACCACACAGTCTATGGCTCTTTTGTGGATTTCTTCTCCTACATGAATCAGTGGACTGGTCTCGTAAAGAGTCTCATAAGTTGCAATATCATCCACTTCCGCACCTTTTTTCCTTAAAATATCTGCAAGATTCTGATTGCCCTTTTCTGCCCGGGGAAGAAGGATTTTTTCACCACCCTGAAGTTCTGCTGCCAGGGCCTCTCCCAGAGAATCTCCATCATAAACTTCCGGGATCAGATCTGTGAGAATACCTCTTTCTTCCAGTGCTTTGGCTGTCCCCTGTCCAATGGCAGCTACTTTCACGCTGCCCAGGCTCCGGATATCTTTGTGGCAGACACGAAGCTCCTGGAAAAAGATTTCTACTCCTGTAGGACTTGTAAATACCAGCCACTGATATTGGTCCATTCCGGACAAAGCTTCGTGAAGAGGGCTTTCGTCCTGCACCGGTACAGTTTTAATGGATGGAAGTTCCAGTACTTCTGCTCCTTTTTTGCGAAGAAGCTCTGCAGTTCTGGAGCTGCGTCCCTTAGGACGGGTTACAAGGACCTTCCATCCTGCCAGAGGAAGACGCTCATACCAGCCAAATTCATCTGCCAGAGTACATACCTTACCAACTACGATAATTGCTGGTGTCTCAATGCCCTGTCTTTTTACTTCTTCTTCCAGTGTAGAAACTGTCGCCACTACTCTTTTCTGACCAGCTGTGGTACCCTGCTGAAGAACTGCTGCCGGCATATCCGGATTGATTCCACCGTCCAGAAGTCCCTTCATAATATCAGCAAGTGCCGCAATACCCATAAGGAATACCAGGGTACCCTTTGTACGGACAAGCGCTTCAAAATCAATGTCATATTCCTGGCCTGCTCTTCTGTGTCCTGTAATGATATGAAGAGAAGAACAGAAATCACGATGTGTTACAGGAATTCCGTTGTATGCCGGAACTGCAATAGGAGAAGTCACTCCAGGTACTACTTCATAGGGAACTCCATGTTCTGTAAGAAGTTCCAGTTCTTCTCCACCTCTTCCAAAAAGGAATGGGTCTCCACCTTTCAGTCTGACAACATTGTTGCCCTTCAGTGCTTCTTCCAGAAGTACCTGATTGATCTGTTCCTGTGGCATAGTGTGCCTGTCTGCTCTTTTGCCAACATTGATCAGGCGGGCGCTTCCCGGAACTTTGGCAAGAACACCCTGTCCTACCAGACTGTCATATACTACGACATCTGCCTGATTCAGCACATTCATTCCCTTTAATGTAAAAAGCCCGATATCGCCAGGGCCTGCGCCAACCAGCCAAACCTTTCCTTTATCCATTATGCTTCTCCTTTATTGTCATTTTTGTTATCTGGGGTACATAAGGATTCTTTGCAGGATTCCTGTAATTCTTTTGCAAGAGCGATTCCCAGTTTCTCTGCATCCCTGCGATTTCCCCGGATACTGCCTTTCTTGTAGGCACCTGTTTCTTCTATATAATACAGGCCTCGAAGAAAAATCTCTTCACTCTGGATCTCTCCGTATGCTGCTACCGGAGAAGAACATCCACCATCCAGATATTTTACAAAAGCTCTCTCTGCTCTTCCTGTGTCCCAGGCATCCGGATCTCCATAACCTTCCAGATAATCATAATCCAGTTCTTTCCGACCCTGTACAGCCAGAATTCCCTGACCTGCTGCCGGAATCATCTCCTCTGGGGAAAAATAACGGTTGATTCGATGTTCCAGGCCAAGTCTCTTCAGCCCGGCAGCTGCCAGAATCAGTGCAGAATATTCTCCTGCATCCAGCTTACGGAGACGGGTCTGAAGATTGCCTCTGATACTTTTTACTTCAAGATCAGGATAAATCTCTTTCAGCTGTAAGGTTCTTCTGAGGCTGGAACAGCCCAGTGGTTTCTCCGGGTCTATTTCTGTTTTTCCTTCTGGAAGGACAAGTACATCTCTTGGGTCTTCTCTTTTGGAAAAAGCAAGAAGAGGCAGTTCTTCCGGTACTTCCATAGGCATATCTTTCAGACTGTGTACAGAAAGCTGTGATCTGCCATACATAAGCGCACGATCCAGCTCTTTTACAAAAAGCCCCTTGCCCCCTACCTTATCCAAGGTACGGTCAAGTATCTTATCACCTGTGGTTTTCATGGTGAGGATTTCTACCTGAAGCTCCGGATGAGCATCCTGAATATATTTCTGTACCATCTGGCTCTGCAGTACTGCCAGCTGGCTTTCTCTGCTTCCGATCACGATTTCAGTCTTTTTCATTTTCGGTTGATTCCTCCATTGCTTCCTGAATTGCCACCCGCACCTTACGGGCTTTTTTGTGGTTCAGACCACTGGCAGTGATTCCCACTACCACTTCGTCTTTCATATAGACTCCCGGAAAGTAAAAATCGCATTTGCTTTTGTCATCTGCCACATTTACATAAATGCCTTCTTCCTTACAGACCCGGTGTATTTCATCGTTAAGTTTCCAGTCATTGGTAGCTGCAATGACCATATATGCCATATCAAAATCGGATCTTTTTACAGGACGGTTAATGAGATTTACATATCCTGCTTTGCCAAGCTCATGTAATTCCATGGTTGTCTTTGGTGCTACAGCAGTGATATTTCTGGTAAACTGTAAAAGAGTCTTCACTCTTCGGGTTGCGATATTACCGCCTCCCACCACTACGATCTTCTTATCGGAAAGATCTACAAACATGGGAAAAAAGCGTTTAGTCTTCATATAATTTCTCCAATCCTGCAACACACTCCAGAAAAATATCCTGGTTCAGGCTGTCCCTTAATCCAAAGATCAGCTTGTTGACAACTTTGCCGGCAGCCGTATCTACTGCTTTCAGAAGGTTGTCTCTGTCCTCTGAAGCCATGGGAGTGTTTTTCAGTATCTTGTCAATACGGAGATTCAGATCCTGTACTGCATCTGCTTTGATCTCCTGTATCCTCGGTATCACATCTCTTCCATCCAGCCACTGGAAGAATTCGTCCATCTGTTCCTGAACAATTCTGCCTGCTTTTTCCAGATTTTCCATTGCTTCCGGGGAATAACGTTCGGAACGGAAACTGTCCATATCATAAAGAGTGATATTATCTCTGTTTCCAAGAGAAGGTTCTATATCTCTTGGTACTGCAAGGTCCAGAAGCATAAGCGGTTTCTCCAGCCGGATCTCCTGAAAAAGTTCTTCTCTCAGGGTGAAATTAGGGCTTGCTGTAGCACTGACTACCACATCACACATTGGAAGAAAATTCATTCTCTCACCGTAATGAATTCGGCTGCATCCTACGGGAATGCTTACCATTCCACTTCTGTACTGACGGACGGTAACGGTAACATTGGCTCCTGCATCGCGAAGAGTCTGTGCTGCCACCTTACCCATTTCTCCGTTACCGATAACCATGCATGTCCTGCCATGCATATCATATCCCTGTTCTTTCAGGCAGCGTACTGCCTGATGGATCACAGAAGGATTGCCATGTGCCATTGGCACTTCCGTTTTGATCTTTTTGCCGGCAGTAACAGCCATACGGAACAGTACTTCCAGAACTCCATCTGTAGTAAAATGTTCTCTTGCCAGATTCAGTGCATCCTTGATCTGAGTCAGGATCTGATCTTCTCCGAGTATCTGGGATTTCAGTCCTCCTGCCAGATAAAAAAGATGCTCTACAGCTTCTTTATCCTGACGGGTAATGAAATACTGTTCGTAAGAATCATCTTCTATATTTTTCAGACCGCAAAGGCACTTATACAAAGAAAGTTCCTGTCCTTCCTCATGGCTTGCCCAGATCTCCAGGCGGTTACAGGTAGACAGGATGATACATCCATGTACTGATGCAGCGTCTTTCAGTTTTTCCATTGCCTCTCCGGCGTTTTTTTTCGTGAACGCAAACAAGGCCCTGATATCTACAGGGGCTTTGTCGTGATCAATTCCGATCATGGAAATTGTCATAATTTTCTTTTTCTCCTTTGTAACTCTTATCCTGTTAATGATAGCGTTTCCATGAGATAATGTCAATAAAAAAACATCCTGCTGAAATGTTTCTGCAGGATGTTTTGTTACTGTTCACTCCATTCACAGTAACGATGTTTTTTGTGTCATTCACCAATAATTCCATTCAAGAATGCCTCGGCATTCTTGCTGCGAGGTGCGCGTCATGCAATTGCATGACATACTTCTACTGCGCACCTCTGCAATCCTGCCGGAGGCTATATCAGCTGGGGGGATTGACTCCCACCACTGATACTAGCTTGTTTCTCACCACCTATAGAGGTGGGAGTCATCTCCCAGCTGATATAATTATCTTCGTTGGATGTTGAGTATGTATTCTTCCATTTTTTTCCATACTTATATGCGCTTCCAACACATTGTGTACGCCCTTTATACTTCTTTCCATCATAACTGAATGTATAAAAAAGACTATACTCACTATGATCATACCAGGTCAGATCACCTTGTACATAGAATTTTATGATTGCTGTTTTTCCAGGTTTCACGACAATCGTTTTTCCGTTACTCATTCTTAAGTATCTTTAAAAGCATAGATTTCTGAAATGAATTTAGAAAAAAAATGGCAAAAGTGCCTTGAATTTTAGAAAAATGCTTTGGTTTTATGGTAGCATTCTTCCTGATGTAATTCAAGACACTTTATGTTTATTTTACAGTTACCTTGCAGGTCTGTTTTTTGGAACCGCTCTGTACCGTAATGGTAGCGGTTCCTTTCTTAATGCCTTTCACAACGCCTTTGGAAGTGACTGTGGCAATCTTTTTGTTGGAAGTTTTGTATATAACTTTTTCGTCGCTGTTCTTCGGAGTAACGGAAGCCTTGATGGTAAATGTCTTTCCTTTTTTTACTGTTTTGGAAGACGGTACTCCGCTGAGTTTTGTGGTTTTTACTTTTGCCACTTTAACTGTTACAGTAGCTTTTTTGCTGCCGGATTTTACTGTGATCTTGGCTGTTCCTGCAGCTTTTCCGGTGATCACGCCTTTGCTGCTGACTGTAGCAACTTTGGTGTTGGATGAACTGTAGGTTACTTTTTCCTGGCTGGTGATCGGATCCAAGGTTGGTTTCAGGGTGTAGGTCTTGCCTTTGGATACAGTTACTGATTTTTTCAGACCGGTGATGTAATTTGTTTTTACAGTACCACTCTGGACAGTGATCTGAACATCTGCTGTCCACCCTCCGCTCAACTCAATCCTGACAACTGTACTTCCTGATTTCTTTCCTGCTGTAAGCTTAAATGTTCCTTTCTTACTGTTTACATCGGAAATCGTAACAATCTTTTTATTTCCTGAAGTTATTTTCTTAAATTTAATATCTGAATTCAAACCGGAAATCCTAATAGCAGTGGTAGACTGTCCGTATTTCAGAGTCACACCGTCAGTATTGACTACAACTTTGTAAGCAATTCCATATCCACCTTCTTGCCATCCACACACCGTACATTTTGTCTGACAAGACATTTGTATGATACTCTCAATTGGATGAGTCCTTCCGTCACTCGGATTAATTGGCTGCGCAATAGGCAAATACGTTTTCGTTGTAACCATCTTGTGTTCTTTTCTTGGAATACGAAGCTCTTTATCCGGATCAGTTACTTCCTGGGTTCCATTTTCATCAAGGAAAATTTTTCCACACATCGCACATTGATAATAATCTTTCCTACCTTCACCATAACAGGTCGCCTTATGTCCCTGACATAATCTCAGATCATGATTGTTATTCTTTGGAATAACCAGTTCTTCTTCTGTAACCTCCTGTGTTCCCTCTTTATTAAGGAAAATCTTGCTGCAATTCTCACAGCGGTAATGATTTCTTTCTCCTCTTGCTTCACAGGTTTCCTCATATCCCTGACAGAAATACAAAACATGTCCTCTGGCTGGAATCACAACATCTTCTATTTCATCTGAACCATCAGAATATTCAAAATTCTTACCGCAGGAATTGCAATGCCAGTGATATCTGATTCCTGCTTCTGTGCAGGTAGCATATTTACTTTCAACCTCCACCAGATCATGAGGAATAATGTCTGTCTCTGTCTGATCCAGTGCTACAGTTCCTTCTTCATTACTAAAGTTTGTATTACATGTGTCACAATGCCAGTATTCTACATTTCCTTTTGCAAGGCAGGTAGCTGCTACTGCAGGTACATACGTCAGTTTGTCTGCTATATTATGGAATGTGAAACTGTATTTCTTTGCATATGCTTCGGTTGTAGATCCAGCTTTTCCTATAAGAACAATATTGTCATATTTGGTATTGTCTCCTTTATATCCAATAGCTCTTGTTGCCAACTCCACGTCAGTGCCTGGTATGTAAACACTTCGCAGATTTGTACAATTTTTAAAAGCATCTGTATCAACGGTCTGCAATTTTTCCGGAAGGCTAATACCGGTAAGATAAGTACAATTATTAAAAGATCCATATCCTATAGAAATAAGATTCTGAGGAAATTCAATACTCTGTATGCCTGTGTTCTGGAAAGCATACTCATCAATTTCACTTACATTCTCTGGCAGATTTATACTTTTCATTCTCCAGCAATTATGAAATGCATTTTTACCAATCTTTGTCAAACTGTCTGGAAGTGTAACATTTTCCAGGCTATTGCACCATTCAAACGTTTCTTCTTTTAACTCGGTGATATTTGCTTTAATTATAACTGTTTTCAAATTGTCGCAATCTGCTACTACTCCGCTTCCAAGATCTGTTGCATTCTCAGGAATTGTAATTGACTCTAATTTGTCACAGTTTGCAAATGCTTCGTTTCCGATTTTTGTTACAGTTTCAGGGATTTCTATATCTGTAAAAAGCAAAGATCTAAACGCTTCATTGCCAATACTCTGTAATCCTGTTGGCAGTTTAAACTCTGTTATTCCTGTTCCGGAAAAAGCAGAATCTCCGATACTGGTAAGTCCCTCTGGTAAAGTAATTTCCGTCAGAGCATTACATCCGGCAAACGCACTATCTCCAATTTCTTTTACACTGGCAGGAATCTCAAATTCACTGAATCTTTTGCAATTATTAAACATTCCATTGCTGATCTTCTCAATATTAGATGGCAGTTTTGCACTTCGGAGATTTTCGCAGCCAGAAAATACATAGTTTCCGATATCCGTAACACTTTCTGGAATAGTAACCGTTTTAAATCCACATCCGGAAAAAGCAGAATCTCCGATACTTGTAATATGAGAAAAATCAAAACTGGTAAGATTACTGCAGCCACTAAATGTTTCTGCCTCAATACGAGTAATATTTGTTGGCCATGTTATTTCCGACAAACTAGTACATCCTGAAAATGCCTCATCTCCTATATCGGTAAGTCCTTCCGGCAAATTTATACTGGTCAGACTGGTACAACTTGCAAATCCTCTCTGTCCTATGCTGATAATTGCATCTGGTAATTTTATATCAGCAAGACTGCTACAACCACTAAAAACTCTTTGTCCTATACTTGTAAGCCCTTCTGGCAAATTAATTGTAGTAAGGTTACTGCAAAACTCAAAAGTATAATTTGTAAGATATGTTATACTTTCAGGCAATGTCACACTGACCAAATTTTTATCTCCCTGAAAAGTTCCAGCATAAGAAATGGATGTTATTCCCTCTCCAATAACAACTGCCTTGATATTGTCATTATAGTGAAAGTAATGCCATACTTCCCCAGTACCCTCAATATACAATGTTCCATCTGCGTACAGCTTATAGGTCGCATTGTAACCGCAGGAACCGCTTTCTATAATTTCTCCTTTTTCATCCTCTCCGACAGCAGTATTCTCTTCATCAGAAAATACATTTACCTCATCTTCGGACTCATTTTCTCCATCCTGTGGTTCTACACTGACTTCTTCATCAGAGCTGTCATCTCCGAAATCATCTGCATCTTCTTCCACATCTGTTTCCTGATCTTCTGGCTCTGACTCTTCTGATAAACCAGCCTCATCAGTTTCTTCTGCTGATATCTGAATATCGTCCATGGCATATGCCATTTCTGATGGCATCGCTGTACCTGACAGAATCATAACTGCTGACATCAGCATTGCAATTTTCTTCTTCTGCATAAAAATTCCTCTTTTCAATACGATCAGACCAAACACTTTATAATTATTTGATCACTACGGTGACTTTCTTTTTGATTTTTCCGGACCTTACAGTTATTGTTGCTTTGCCTTTACGGATACCTTTCACTACACCTTTGGATGTTACTGTTGCAATCTTTTTGTCGGAGATGCTGTAGGTAATTTTTTCCTGGGCGGTAGCAGGTTTGCGGACTGGTTTCAGGGTCACTGTTTTTCCTTTTTTGATGGTTACTTTAGATTTCAGACCGGAAATTCCTTTTGTTTTGACAGTTCCTTTCTGAACGATAACTTTAATCTGTGCAGTCATCTTATTTGACATTGTTACAGTGATGGTTGCTTTTCCTGTTTTCTTACCTGCTGTGATCTTGCCGGAACTACTTACTTTCACAATAGAAGTATTGCTGGACTTCCAGGATTTTACCTTAAAACCAGAGGACTGGTTGGTAACTTTTACTGCTGTTGTAGACTGTCCTGTTTTCAGAGTGACAGACGTTGCACTGAGACATGGAGTCTTAATCTCAGCTGCCTTGAACTGTACAGTCTTGTATTCAATATCCCCAGGAATCCATTCAGAACCGTTATATCTGTATTTCTGGAAGAAGATGTACATATTGTAGGTGGATGCATCGGTAATACCCTTGGCAGAACCAATCTTCCAGCTCTTGTTCTTCTGGGCATCTGTAGGAGTCTTGGAGGTACTCCAGTAAAGAGGCACATACTTCTCGTCTCCTGTTACAGGATTGGTGATCTCAGTACCTGCACCAGTAACTGCAAACTCATAGAATACGTAAGGATAGAACTTCAGTGCATCTTCAAGACCGGAAACCTTACAGTCACTGACTTTATGAGTCTTTGGATCTCTTTCATTGTCAGATGGTTTACCAGGACGTTTATCTGTGGAAAGAGGAATTCTGGAATATTTCATCGTTCCGTCTTGCATCTTAAAGTATACCCACACCTGAAAATCCTCATCCGGAATATCCTTTATGGTAAGCTGTTTCTTTTCGTTAGCAGAAACCTTGGTCTTGGCTTTGCTTTCATCGTATGCTGCTTTTGCTTCTGCTGATGTTGTAGTTGATTTGGTTACAGTGTAATAATAATGGAATGGATGATTGGCAGCAAGCTTAAACTGTACTGTATTGTGGTCTGTCCATGTTATACCACTGATAGTTGGCAGGAAAAGTGCTTCCTTTGCACAGCTTACAGAACCGTCCGGCCACTGGAAATACACCCAGAGATCTGTAGTTTTATCATAATTCTCAAAAGTAACGGATGTCTTTGTGTTTGCTCTTGCCTTATTTACTGCTTTACTCTTATCAAACTCCGATAATACTGTTTCTTCTTCTGTTCCGATTGGAAATGCTTCAACATAATAAATAAAGTCTTCCGTTCCCTTAATATTAAAGGTTACAGACTTTTTAGAAGAATCATATTTCGGAACTCCAACTTCACCGGTACCGGACTTACTTTCCGACGGACCATCATCAAAGTCTTCTGATGGAGCCTTTGTAGGTTCCGGTACTCCTGTTTCTTCCGGATTCGGCGTCACTGTAGGTATCGGTACCGAATCTCCCTCACCCGGTATTATTGTAGGTATCGGTGTCTCTGTAGGTTCTGGTACTGTCGTTTCCTCTGGCACCGGTGTCTCAGTAGGAATTGGTGTTATTGTATTTTCCAGAATTTCCGTTTCATTCTCTTCTGCTCCAACTGCTTCCCCTGCAAAATCTGTAACATCCGCTGCCATAACCCCTGCCGGAACACTGCTTCCAATCATTGATGCCGCCAGTAACATAATCATTACTTTTTTCCTCATAAAAATCCCCTTCTCCATAAAAAATAGTTTCGCGACAGAATGTCTCTTAAGAGTATCCTACCACAAAACTATTTTAACGTAAACCATATATGAATCTGTCTTTTTTTATTTGGTTCTACCAGGACCCCGCATGGAAGATGTGGGTATATATTTAGAAAGAAACGTCTTTTTTGGATATGGATATGGATAGAATAGGAACGCCTAATCTATGTTAACGCGCTTCGCGCGCCCTGACCGGCATCAGACCGCGGCGTTCCGCCGCTAGTCTCAGATAAAGTACGGTAAAAACGGGGACAAAAAAAGAACTTCGGAAAGGATTTTTGAGATTATCTTCTGGTGCTATCTCCCCTGAAGAGTTTCGTTAAGGTTCTTAAGAGACAGAGATTTGCGTTGATAGAAGAAATGGTGCTGTCTGAGCGCAGCGAGTTCTCCATTTCTTCTATCGTATTTAGCAAAACTTCTGTTTCTTTTAGAACCTTAGAAACAATTCACAGGGAGTACATCCAGAAGATCAATCTACAAAAATCCCCACCAAAGTTCATTCTCTCATCCCATCATTCACCGGGAATCCTTTATTGTATTTATATCACCCAAAAATTATCAGTGCACACAATTTTCCTGTAAGTCTCAAACCGGAGCCATTTATTATAAACCTCTGACCGGTTCTCAGCAGTTACACCTTTAGCTTCTTCCAGGAATTTTTCCAGATCTGCTTTATTTTTTACAAGCAGAGCCATTCCTCTTTCATCTACTACAGGAAGACCTGCATAACGATAATCATCCAATGAGGTGATATCCTCAATTTTACTGTTTCTGATCAGTACTGCCGCATGATCTTCTACAGAAAGGATATCAAAATACTCCGGATATTTGAAGCTGTCACCTTCTACCTGCACTGCATCGCCTACATGGTAAGTCTTTCTTTCGGAGTTAGCTTTTGCAAGCATTGCATTTTCCAGATTGAAATAAAATTCTTCAAATACATAACCGCCTACTTTGATGTCATCTTTCTGGAAATATGGTTTTTCACCATCTTTTTCTACTGTTTCCAGCACACCGCAGGCAGAAGTCATATGGCTGACACGATCGATCAGGATCATTTCACCTAAAGTTTTATGTTTTTTGAATTCATCAAGAACTACTTTTTCAGCCAGTTCTATCTCGCAGAGTGCAATCTCATTTTTCTCAATGGATTCTGCTGGAAGATGTTCTCCTGTATTTACATCTACTTTGTACTGGATACTGCGGATAAATCCCGGAATTCTCTTTGTTCCGATTTTTACCAGATATTCTTTTCCTAAAGTAAGTCTGCTGTCATCCATCCAGAGAAGAGTTGCCTGGAAACTTTTTGCCACCGGCACATCTGCTTTGTCTGTAAGTACACAGCCGCGGCTTACGTCTACTTCTCTGTCCAGCTGGATGGTTACAGCCTGTCCTGTAACAGCTTCTTCTACTGTTTTGTCTCCGTTAAGAAGGGATTTGACAGTAGCTGTTTCATTGCTTGGAAGTGTGGTAATGGTCTGTCCCACTTTTACACTGCCACTTTCAATCTGGCCCTGGAAACCACGAAATTCGTGATTTGGTCTGCAGACTCTCTGTACCGGCATATAAAATCCTTCTTCTGCTTCTGTTTCTGTCACATCTACAGTTTCCAGATGTTCCAGAAGAGTTTTGCCTGTATACCATGGCATGTTTTCGGATTTTACAGTAACGTTGTCGCCTTCTGTTGCACTGACTGGAATGATCACTACGTCCTGAAGGCCAAGACTTTCGGAAAGTTCGTTGATATCTTTTACGATCTGATTGAATCTTTCTTCGCTGTAGTCTACAAGGTCCATTTTGTTTACTGCAAAAACGAAATGATGGATTCCCATAAGAGCACAGATCCGGCTGTGACGTCTGGTCTGTACCAGAACTCCCTGTTTTGCATCTACAAGAATAATAGAAAGCTGTGCAAAAGAAGCACCTACTGCCATGTTTCTTGTATATTCTTCATGTCCCGGTGTGTCAGCTACAATGAAGCTTCTTTTGTCTGTTGTAAAATAACGGTAAGCCACATCAATGGTGATACCCTGTTCTCTTTCCGCCATGAGACCGTCAAGAAGGAGAGAATAATCAATCGCTCCACCTCTGGATCCTACTTTACTGTCAAGGATCAGGGCTTTTTCCTGGTCTGCATAAAGAAGTTTGGAATCGTAAAGTATATGGCCGATAAGTGTGGATTTTCCATCATCCACACTTCCGCAGGTAATAAATTTCAGTAAACCACTCATCTAGAAGTACCCCTCTCTCTTTCTCTTTTCCATGCTGGCTGCACCGCCGTCCTGATCAATCACACGACTGGTACGCTCAGACTCTACAGAACTTAATGTCTCGTCAATGATGGCATCCAGTGTATCTGCATCTGACAGAATACCACCTGTCAGAGGATAACATCCAAGAGTACGGAAACGAACTTTTTTCATTTCTGGTTTTTCCCCTGGTTGCAGACGCATACGGTCATCATCTACCATGATAATATTTCCGTCTCTGTAGACAATCGGACGCTCTTTTGCAAAGTAAAGAGGAACAATCGGAATATTTTCTCTCTGTATGTACTGCCAGATGTCTTTTTCTGTCCAGTTGGAAATAGGGAATACACGAATACTTTCGCCTTTGTTTATCTCTGTATTATAAAGTTTCCACATCTCCGGTCTCTGATTCTTTGGATCCCAGGCATGGTTTTCGTTACGGAAGGAAAAGATTCTTTCTTTTGCACGACTTTTTTCCTCATCGCGACGTCCACCACCAAAAGCTGCTGTGAAACCATATTTGTTGAGAGCCTGTTTCAGAGCCTGGGTTTTCATGATATCTGTATAAGCAGAACCATGATCAAAAGGATTGATACCCTGTTTTACACCCTCTTCATTGATGTATTCCAGCATTTCAATTCCCAGATCTTTTGCTGTTTTGTCACGAAATTCGATCATTTCTTTGAATTTCCATGTAGTATTTACATGAAGGAAAGGGAAAGGCGGTTTCTCCGGGTAAAAAGCCTTCATTGCCAGATGAAGCATTACGGAGCTGTCCTTTCCAATGGAATACAGCATAACAGGTTTTTCACACTCTGCTGCCACTTCCCGGATGATATATATTGCTTCTGCTTCCAGTTCATCTAAAT
>OLRG01001963.1_pt1 | contig 15455 bp, 19 predicted proteins | sample 1672331 | NCBI WGS metagenome assembly OLRG01 (sample SAMEA3136672, study PRJEB25190) | human gut metagenome
GCTTATTTTTCTTCGTTTTTATTTGAAGAGTCTTTTTCGCTTTCATCCTTGGAAAAATTAACCGGGATGCTACCGGATGGGCGAGCTATCTCGCTGTTACGCACAATTTTAGCTCCATCCATAGTGAAAATTGAACCTTGTGGGGCAACGCTCCCACTTTTCTCTGAAACGCCGGTTGACGGTGTAATCGGCTCGTTAGCGAGGATTGCTTTCGCCAACTCACTAAGCTGATTATCTCCCATATCGAAACCTCCTATCTCACATAAAATTGTATTTAACAAATTCGTTTATCAAACAGAGTATTACTGCGATTGACAATAGAAATACTGCCTGGGAGTACTTCTTCGATCTACTTTCATTTATCCCATGGTTATATGTAGCAATCTCTGTATACCGTTTTCCAATATACATTTGCGCTTGTTGCATACTCCATTCTGGGAGTGTTTCTTTTAGCAAAAAATTAGTATCTAATCTGCAATACTCCCGCGGCTTCAATACACCAAACAATTTGACGATAGATATTAGAAATACGACTAAGCAACCAATTTGCAAAAGTGTTGATACAAACCGAATAATACACAAGCAACAAGAGACTGATGGATTAGGCACCCATATCGAACGAATGTCTAAGTACTTCATCAAATATAACAAAATAACACCACAGAAGGCTAAGGTGATACTCACCTTGTTATCCAGATTTGTATTACGATTTAATTCATACTCATACTCGCGTTTTGACGCTTCGGTAAACTGCTCTGCTGCTGTGTATCTTTGATTATCAGGCACATATAACCACCACCTTGTTACAATTATACGACACATCAAATGAAAGCTCAACAAAAATATGTTTATTTTGCCACGCCGCTTGCACCTATTCGACATCCTCGTGTGCCTATTTTTCCAGCGGTATAATATGGGTAGAAGGACAAACCAACCCGATTTTTTAATGGAGGTAGCTGCTATGCTCGTTCTCAAAATCCTTGCCGCCCCCGTAATGGTGGCGCTGTCCCTGCTGGCCGCTATGGTCACATTTCTATTCTGCGTGGCGTCCGCTGTGTGTGAGCTGGGCTGCATTGTGCTGACGCTGCTCTCCCTGATCCTGTTCATCGGCGGACAGACGGTGGGTGGGATTGTGTTCCTCGTCCTTGCGTTCCTCGTTTCTCCCTTTGGCGTTCCCGCCATCGCTGAGTGGCTGGTGGACAAGCTGCACTCGGCCAAGTTCACCCTGCGGGATTTCATCACCGGCTGATACTTCGGGACAAAATGTCCCAAAGCGGAAACGACGGCGGCTGACCACAGCCGCCGTTTGTCATATCGGAAGGAGGGATGCCTACGGCCACGACCTACTACAAGAAGCACAAAATCAGCAAGGGCGAAACCATCGCGCAGTCCTTGAAAGAGCGGTTTGACTATGGGCAAAACCCGGACAAGACCGAGGGCGGCGAATTGATCTCGTCCTACGGCTGCGACCACATGACCGCCGATGCCGAGTTCCTACTAAGCAAGGCCAAGTACAAGGCCGTCACAGGCCGGGAGCAGCGGCGGGACGCAGATGTGCTTTGCTATCAGATCCGCCAGTCATTCAAGCCCGGGGAGATCACGCCGGAGGAGGCAAACCGCATCGGCTATGAAACGGCGATGCGCTGGACAAAGGGCAAATATGCCTTTTTCGTTGCAACCCACACAGACAAGGCACATATCCATAATCACATTTATTACAACTCGACCTCGCTGGACTGCACCCGGAAGTTCCGTGACTTCATCGGCTCTGGCCGTGCGGTACGGCGGCTCTCTGACCGCATTTGCCTTGAAAATCATCTGTCCGTCATCACCAATCCCAAGCTGCACAGCAAGGGACGCTTTCTCCATTACGGGGCATGGCTGGGGACGGAGCGGCAGCCCTCATACAAGGAGCGGCTACGGCTTGCCATCAATGAAGCTCTTGCTAAACGCCCCGCCGATTTTGATGCTTTCCTCCGGCTCATGGAGGCGTCCGGCTTCATGGTCAAGCGTGGGCGCGGCGGTACGATCTCTTTTCTTGTTCCGGGGCAGGAGCGAGCGACCCGGCTGCGGGCGTCCACCCTCGGGGACGGCTACGATCCCGAGGACATCAAGGCCGTCATCGCCGGGGAGCGCCCGATCCCGGAGCAGCCTGTTTCTGTGTCTGCTGCCCCTCGCCGTGTCAATCTGATCGTGGATATACAAGAGCGGCTGCGCTCCGGCAAGGGGGCGGCCTATGCACGGTGGGCAAAGGTCTATAATCTAAAACAGATGGCAGCGGCGCTTCAATTCATGCAGGAGCAGAACATCGCCGAATATGACCAACTCTCCGCCAAGGCCGAGGATGCTGTTTCCCGTTTTCATACCCTGACCGAGCAGCTCCGGCGGACGGAGGCTGACCTGTCCGCAACCTCCGAACTGATGGGAGCTGTGGTGCGGTACGCTAAGACCCGCCCCGTCTTTGATGGGTACAAGGCCGCCAAGTACAGCCGAAAATACCTTGCCGAGCATGAGGCGGAGCTGGCGGACTACCGGGCAGCCAAGGCCACAATGGGAGAGCTGCTGGGCGGTGAGAAGCTGCCCAAGATGGCAGAGCTAAAAGAAAAACGCCGCCAACTGGCGGCGCGGAAAAAGGCGCTCTATACCGAGTACCGCTCGGCGCAGGAAGAAATGCGGCAGGCCGTGGCTGTCAAGGCAAACATCGACCATCTGCTTGGTGTCACGGACGGCCAGCGCAAAAAGGAACAGGAGCGATAGCGCACGGTGACGCAGACAAATTACTTTGGGACAAAATATCCCAAAGCCGGGTTTGGGGAGGCTCCCCAACAAGCGTTTTTGCAGCCCGCCGGGATGCAAAAATAGCAAGTGTGGCTACACTTGCCCTGCTTGCCGTTAGTGCGGTCCCCGGAAAACCACGAAAAACGGAGGCAGCGCCATTTCTTACGCTTCCTCCGTTTCTCTGGCTTTTTGTATTCCCTCTGCGGTGGCTTCCATGATCGTCAATTCATTCTCGTCCATTGTGTTTAGCATCCTGTCAATGTGCTGGCGGCAATCACTTTCTTCATTCTGTTTGTCAGGATAGAAGAATTGATCAACGGAAATATCCAGCAGAGTGACGATTTTATAAAAGGTATTCAAGCTCGGATGCTGACCACGATTTTCAAAATACATAATGGAACGAGGTGTACGATCAACGAGCTGCGCGAGGTATTCCTGCGTCCAGCCTTTGGCTTCTCTTTTGCGCTTGATCTCCCGGCCTAATGCGTGGAAGTCGAGCCGTCTTTCATCTTGGTACATTCTCATATCACCCATATATTATTCTACATTTCGGGTTTGGTTATGAGAACGAAACACGATTTTATGTTTTAGTAGTATTTTATTTTACCAGCGTATTCAGCAACGACATTGATAGATTGAAAGAATGGCGGTAAAATAAATGCGGATAAAATTTGAGACTCCATAATAGATACATATTTCTCTGCTATACTTGAAAAATTGGAGGTGGAACAATGCAGAAGATTTTAATTGTCGAGGACGATATTGACATTCAGGATATATTGAAAAACCATCTGATTGATGCGGGATATGAAGTTGCTGTTGCTTCTGACGGCGTGGCGGGGATTGCAATGTTTGATGATACAATCGACCTTGTGCTGTTAGATATTATGCTCCCTAAAATCGACGGCTATGGTGTATGTGAGGTCATTCGCAAAAGGTCACAAGTCCCTATTATTATGCTTACTGCGCTTTCGGATGAAGAAAACCAGTTGCGGGGTTTTGAACAGCAGATTGACGATTACATTCCAAAGCCCTTTTCGCCCAAAATCCTGCTGTGCAAGATTGCGGCTATTCTTCGCCGTAGGACTGTGGAAAATCAAAATCAATCCCTGCTTACTTATAAAGAGCTGAGTATGGATGTTGACGGATTCCATGTATATCAAGGCGAAAACGAGGTTGTTTTGACCAGCAAAGAGTTTGCGCTTCTTAGGCTTATGCTTGAAAATCAGGGAAAGGTCTTTACTCGGCAAATGCTGCTGGACCGATTGTGGGCGGAGGATTTGGAGGTCGAGGATCGAATCGTTGACAGTCATATAAAGAACATTCGCAAAAAGCTGAATGCTGACTATATCAAAACAATCAGAGGGGTGGGATACAGAATTGACAAAGTACATTAAGCAACGGTTATCCGTCAAGATTTTTATAATTACATTTCTTCTACTGGGTGCAGCTTGCGGCGGAACATATTTTTTCATTTCAAAACTGTTACCTACGACATACTCCAATTTGATAAATGCGGCTACGGAGAAAGCCGCTATGCACCTTGTTGAGCAAATGACAGCCTTTGACAATATATCTGATTGCGAAAATGATATATCTAATTTTTCAAAGGAAACAAATGCCGCTTTTTGGATTGAGGATAGTAACGGTCGTATGATATATCCCGATGAGGCATCAATGGAAACCTCTACTACTTCGGCAGATTGCACAGTTACATTCGATGAAGATGAATCGTTCATAGATATGCAACCGTCTGGGGAAACCACGACAAATTTTTACCCGTTCACATTGAAAAACGGTACTGCTTATACATTGGCAGTTCAAACGGATTTGTTCGTTGTACAGCAGGCAACAAAGGTATTGCTGTCTATTCTTCCGTATGTTATCCTAATGATCTTTCTGCTTTCGCTCCTTTGTGCATGGCTCTATACACGGTACATCACTCGACCTATTGTGCAACTGAGCAAGATTTCAAAGCAAATGGCAGAATTGGATTTTTCCGGTCAATGTGGTACAGGACGAGAAGATGAATTAGGTTGTTTGGCGCAAAATCTAAATTCATTATCTGCTTCGCTATCTACTGCATTGAACGACCTTCAAACTGCCAACCAACAGCTCAAAACAGATATTGAAAAGGAACAGGAGTTAGAAAGACAGCGGGTAGACTTTTTCTCGGCAGCATCCCATGAACTAAAAACACCGCTGACTATTTTGAAAGGACATTTGGCGGGGATGCTGAACGGAGTCAGCGGCTATGAAAATCACATAGAGTACATGGAGCGTTCACTTGCCGTTGTTGACAGGATGGAGAAGTTGGTAAAAGAGCTACTGTATGTTTCTAAAGTGGAGGGAACTCAAAAACCTGAATATAAAACCGTTGATTTTGCGGAAATACTTCGGGTGCAGGTTGCCGCAGTAGCAGATTTATTGGAAGAAAAGAAACAGCACCTTGAAGCAAATATTCCTACCCGCCTTTATTGTGAAGTGGAACAAGCACAGATAGAACGGGCAATTCAAAATATATTGGTAAACGCAATTCGCTATTCTCCAAGTGGTGAATTGATTCGTATATCTTTGTCCGAAACGCATGGTACGATTCGTGGTGAAATTGAAAACACAGGTGTCCGTGTGCCTGACGATGCTATTCCACATTTGTTTGAAGCCTTCTATCGGGCAGATACATCTCGTAACCGCAATACAGGCGGAACCGGATTAGGGCTTTATATTGTTCGTAAAGTCATGGAAATGCACCGAGCAAAGTACGGCATTTCAAATACAAACAATGGTGTACTGTTTTGGTTTGAATTGCCTTGTAAGCAGCCGGTAGACAACTCCATCTAAAATCCATAATCCATGCAAACTATATCCAAGTTGCTTTGTTATATTATAGCTGTCCTCAAGAGGGCAGCTATAATTTTTAGAAAGCGAGGTCTTATCTATGAAGAACAAAAAAATTTTGGCAATAGGCTTGTGCGGTGCAATCTGTTTAAGCATTGCAGGGGTTACTTATGCAAATGCACTGGCTTCAGACACACCAAAGAATTTGGCATCTGAAACTGAAAACACATCCGGCGTCGATATTCTCTATCAGGATACAGACGGTGGACAAATCAGCGTTGACGGTAAAAATTGGGTTGCCGAGGCAGATTATGAGAAGAACAATGCGGCACCGGATGTGCAGTGGTGGACAGCCGATGAATACGAAGCGTGGATGAACGAACAGAAAAAAGAAATGGAATCTTTGATTGGAACCGGAGATGGTTGGTATGATGGGCAAGGCGTATTCCACGAATTTACGCAGGAAAGCGTAGATGCTATGATGGACAGCTATAAAGAAACTCTGGAAAGTATCAAAAAGGGAGTATTGTATTCCAAAGACGACGGTGACGGCGATACCTACTCCATGATTCCACCTACTGAAGATGTAGTTTCCTCTTATAGTGTTGATGTAACAAAAGATAACGGAAAAACAGTACACATTGGGGATTATTCCACAGTTGAGGAATTAGACAAAGCCATTTCTGATGCAGTTAAAAATGGTCAACTCACACAAGAAGAAGCGGACTCCGTTCAGAAATAATGACTAAGCCATTCTGCCGGACGACGGCAAAAGAAAAAAAGCCGTCGTAGAGCAGACAATTTGACACGCCCATTTGAAACGGCGGCTTTGATTTTCAGAGCCGCCGTTTCTTTGCGCCTACACACAAACCAATGACGACCCATTGAAACTGTAAAGGCACGGTGGCCTATGGAGGTATCGCCGTGTCCATTTTTGCTTTCTGTAATCCCCCTAATACTCTGCGGTCAAAAAAAGCCCATGCCCCGCAACGGAGTATTCTGGATATGAACATGAAATAAATAAGTACAATAATAACGGTAATATTTCGTGCGCCCGCATAGCGTCATGCTGTGCGGGCGTTTTTATATGCCTGCACCTTGGGACAATTTGTCCCAAAGCGGCCAGCCCCGGCTGCCGATCCCCGCCGTTCCTCCGTTCTGTTCACCCACCCACACATGAACCGAATGGAGGAAATACAAATGACGACCATCAATCTGAAGGACTTTTACGCTTGGTACACCGATGATGAATACATCGAAGTTTCCGACGAAGTGGCCGCCGAACTGAAGGCGGACAAGCTGTATGAGGCAGCCCATCAGCGGCGCACGACCCGCAACAAGGCGCAGTATTCCCTCGACTGTGACGATGGGATCGAATACTCGGCCTGCCTGCATGAGCCGACGCCGCAGGAGCTTCTGGATCGCATGGAGCTGTTCATCCACCTGTGGAACGCCCTCAACTCTCTGCCGGAGGTGCAGGGCGTCCGGGTAGAGGCACATCTGATCCTCGGCAAGAGCTACCGCCAGATTGCCCGGGAGCAGGGCGTTGACAAGAGCGCCGTCCGCCATTCCGTCAAAAGCGGTAAGGCAGCCATGAGAAAATATTTGAAAAAATTTCTCTAAGGGTATCTCCATTTGCCCGATTTTTGTCCTTGGTATATGAGAGGTAGTTTCACCTCTCCGCAGCAAAGTAGTTGATGCTCCGTCACGGATCGTCGCTGTCCGCTGTGAGGGAGCGCCGCATTGAATATGAGCTGTCTTATGACAGGCCAACAGGAGCGGGTGCGGCGCTCCCGTCTTTCAAAAACACCTTGGGACATTTCGTCCCAAGGTCATAAGCCGCAGGCCAGCGCTCGGAGCGCTGGCCTGTTTGCTTTCCCCAGCGGACAACGGGGAACGCGCATAGTGTTTTGCATCTGTGAAAGGAGGACGCCATGACTGAGAAGCCCGCCAAGGAAGAGTATGTGTACTACATCGGAAAGATCCGCTTTATCGTCACGCCTGTTTACAAGGAAACGGGAGAGCTGATGCGTGACATCCTTTTGAAGCTGATGCTGGCTGATTTGGAGCCGGTATAAAACTTCATGCGTCGGAGGCACACCCATTTTTGATTTGTGTTCGTGCATGAAGTTTTTGTGCATCATTTTCGGTTGCCCCAACGGGGCGAGAAAATGGCACATTACGGATTGCTATGCCAGCATAGCAATCCCCATCGACATCCTTAACATGGGCGGTCGGGCGAGGTATAATATAGATAGAATAAAACCCCTTGCTTGACTGCCAGAGAGGAGGTTTATATGAAACAGTCAAGCAAAAAACACGAACTCGGCACAGCCGCTCTTTACTGCCGACTGAGCCGTGACGATAATATGGACAGCGAGTCCAACAGCATCCAAAATCAGAGAAAGATACTTCAAAAGGCCGCCAAGGACAAGGGCTATACCGACACGGTTTTCTTTGTAGACGATGGCATCACTGGAACGACCATGAAGCGTCCCGGTTTTCAGAAAATGCTGACCGCTATCGAAGCCGGGTACATCTCGGCAGTGTTCGTCAAAGACCTTTCACGGCTGGGGCGCAACTACATTGAGGTCGGCAAGCTGACGGAAGAATTTTTCCCGCTTCACGATATGCGGCTGGTGGCTGTTTCCGACGGCGTGGACAGCGACGAGGGTGAGGACGATTTTACTCCGTTCAAAAACATTATGAACGAGTATTACGCCAAGGACATTTCCAAAAAGCGCCGGATCGTGAACAAGATGAAAGGCAACGCGGGAGTTCCGCTTTCTCCGCCGCCCTACGGTTATATCAAAAACCCGGACGATCCCCGCTTTTGGGTGGTAGAGCCGGAAGCTGCCGAGGTAGTGCGCCGGATCTACCGCATGGCGCTGGAGGGGTATGGGCTGGCAGAAACGGCAGCACAGCTTGCCGCCGATGGTGTGGTCAATCCCACCTATTACTGGCGCAGCCGTGGGACAAGCCGGGGCGGGTCAAAAAGTACCGTGGAGCCTACCAAATGGGGACACACCACCGTCAAGAAGATCCTCACCTTGCAGGAATACTGCGGCGATGTGATCAATTTCAAAAGCTACTCCAAGTCCTACAAGATGAAAAAGCGGATCGAAAACCCGGAGGAAAACCGAGCGATCTTCCTCAATGTCCATGAGGCTATCATTGACCGCCAGACTTGGGAAAAGGTGCAGGCGCTCCAAAAAGGGACACGCCGCAAAAAGCCCACGGTCACGCAGGAGCCCAGCGTATTCTCCGGCCTGCTGAAATGCCCGGAGTGCGGCGGCAACCTCAATTTCCACTTCAACCAGAACAACCACGACATCAAGTTTTTCAGTTGTCAAAATCATAACTCCGGTTATCGCAAGTGCAGCAAAACGCATTATATCCGGCTGGACTTCTTGGAGCAGGTCGTTTTGTATGAGGTCAAGCGGCTGGCCTGCTTCGCCAGCGAATACGAAAATGACTTTATCAAGGCCATGATCGGACGCTCGGCAAAGGTGGCGGAAAATACCGCGCTCCGCAAGCAGCGTGAGCTGGACACTCTGACCGCCCGTGACCGGGAACTGGATATGCTCTTTGAACGGCTCTATGAGGACAATGTGGCAGGCAAAATCGACGATGCCCGGTTTGCCAAAATGTCCAAACGCTATGAACAGGAGCAGGGCGAGAACGCAAAGAAGATCAAGGCGCTGCGGCTGGAACTGAAAAAGGACGAGAGCAAGCGCATGGACATTGACGATTTCCTTGAAACGGTGCGGCGGTACACAGACGCGACCACCATTACAAAGCGTATGGTCGCAGAGCTGATCGACCACATTGAGGTGTACCACGCTGAAAAGCAGGACGGCGTTACCAATCAGCGTGTCGTGATCTACTACAACTGCATCGGCGCTTTCGATGTGCCGGATCGCCGGAAGATCCCGGAGGCCGACATTATCATGGAAACGAGAAAAGGCGTAGCACTCAGCTACGCCCCGGAACAGGTTGCAGTATAAGGAGGTACGACACGATGAAAGCCTATTTTTATTGCCGGGTCGCTCACGACGATAGCTTTTCCTTGGAACAGCAGGCCGCCAAACTTCGCCGTTATGCGGAACAGGCCGGGTACACCATCGTTGGTGTTGCCGCCGAGCATGGCTCTGGATTGACCCTTGACCGTCCGGCTCTGCAAGAGCTGACGGAGGCCGTTCTTGCCGGAAAGGTGGATGTAGTGCTGGTAAACAGCCTTGACCGCTTGGGGCGGGATTGGGGCATGACAAAGCAATACATCGACCTGCTGACCGAGCACAAGGTCAAGCTGCTGTGCGTGCGGGAACGGATGATGATCGACAGCTCCAGCTTCTCACCATTCTTCACATAAAAAAGCAGAGTGTCCATTACAGGATACTCAGATCCTATAAGGACACTCTGCATGGTCGGAGTGGCGGGATTCGAACCCGCGGCCTCATGGACCCGAACCATGCGCGATACCAAGCTTCGCCACACCCCGATTGCCTGATTATTATATCACGGCAGGAAAAAATGTCAAGAAATTTATTTCACAGAGCGTCAGGCGCCCCGGTCATGGCTCGAAGGCATTCCTGCATCAGCAGCGTCAGAGCCTCTGCTGCCATTTCTGAAGGCATGGAGGGGCATTCCAAGCCTTTGGCTGCCACCTGCTGGGGGGCGTAGGGAATATGGACAAAACCGCCCATGCAGGCTTTATCCTGCCTGGAAAGTCCATGGAGCAGCCGGTACATCACGTCATTGCACACGTAGGTTCCGGCAGAGTTTGAGATGCTGGCGGGAATTCCGGCAGATGTGATGGTTTCCAGAGCCGGACGGAGGGGGAGGGTAGAGAAATAGGCGGCGGGCCCATCGGAAGCAATTGGAATGTCCCGGGGCTGCTTGCCGTGGTTATCCCGGCGGGAGGCATCCATGATGTTCAGTGCTGCCCGTTCCAGATGGATGCCGGATATGCCCCCTGCCTGACCGGTGGCAATGACGATATCCGGTTTTGCAAACTCTATGGCTCCCAGCAGCTGCGTGCCCGCTGTTTCAAAGACCACCGGCAATTCGATTTGAAGTACCTCGTTGGCTCCCAACTGTCGGGGCAGACGGTGGACTGCAAGGGCAGAGGCGTTCTGCATATCATCCCCGAAGGGTTCAAAGCAGCTGACTAAAATCCGCATGGCGATTCCTCATTTCCTATGATTCTGCCTCTATTGTACCAGACCTCCGGGAAAATAACAAGCCGCCGGCAGGATACCCTTGCATTCCCGCCGGCGGTATTCATCATTCATCAGAGGTTCTTTACCATCAGGGCACGAATGGCGTTGAGCACAGCCAGCACCATAACGCCCACGTCCGCAAAGATGGCCGCCCACATATTGGCGATGCCCAGTGCGCCCAAAATCAGGCACAGCACCTTGATGCCGATGGCAAAATAGATGTTCTCGTAGACGATCCGGATGCACTTCCGGGCGATCTTGATGGCCTTGGCGATCTTCAGGGGATCATCGTCCATAAGCACGATGTCCGCCGCCTCAATGGCCGCGTCAGAGCCAAGGGCACCCATGGCAATGCCCACATCGGCCCGGGACAGCACCGGCGCATCGTTGATGCCGTCTCCCACAAAGGCAAGGTTTTCCTTGGGCCCCTTCCGGGACAGCAGCCGTTCCACCTCCGAGACCTTATCCGCCGGAAGCAGCTCGCTGTGCACCTCGGAGATCCCCAGCTCCTTTGCCACATGCTGCGCCACGGTATCCGTGTCGCCGGTGAGCATGACGGTCTTGGAGATCCCGGCCCTGTTGAGGGCGGCAATGGCCGCCTTGGCGTTGGGCTTGATCCGGTCGGTAATCAGGATGTGGCCGGAATATTCCCCGGCCAGCGCCACATGCACCACGGTGCCCACCCCGGAGCAGGGGGTATAGGCAATGCCCAGACGATCCATGAGCTTTCCGTTGCCCACGGCCACGGAAATGCCGTCCACCTTGGCGGTGACGCCGTTGCCGCCGATCTCTTCAATGTCGGTGACACGGCTCCGGTCAAGGTCGCCGCCGTAGGCCCTTTGCAGGCTCTTGCTGATGGGATGGGAGGAGGCGATCTCCGCCAGCGCCGCATATTCCAGCAGCTTTTTGTCCTCAATGGGGCAGTGATGGATGCCGGACACCTCAAACACGCCTTGGGTCATGGTGCCGGTTTTGTCAAAGACCACGTACTTGGTCTGGGCCAGCGCCTCCAAATAGTTGGAGCCCTTCACCAGAACGCCCTCCCGGCTGGCTCCGCCGATCCCGGCGAAGAAGCTCAGGGGAATGGAGATCACCAGCGCACAGGGGCAGGAGATAACAAGGAAGGTCAGGGCACGATAGATCCAGTCGCCCCACTCCGGCCCAAGGCCCATAATCAGCCGCACAATGGGCGGAAGCACCGCCAGCGCCAGCGCCCCGTAGCACACGGCGGGGGTGTAGATCTTGGCAAATTTGGAGATAAAGTTCTCACTGCGGGACTTCTTGGAGGAGGCGTTCTCCACCAGATCCAGAATCTTCGACACGGTGGACTCCCCAAATTCCTTGGTGGTCCTGATTTTGAGAAGGCCGGAGAGATTGATGCAGCCGCTGATGACCTCGTCTCCCTCCGTGACCTCTCTGGGCACGCTTTCGCCGGTGAGGGCGCTGGTATTCAGGGTAGAGGTGCCTTCCGCCACAACGCCGTCAATGGGCACCTTTTCTCCGGGCTGCACCACGATCATGGAACCGATCTCCACCTCGTCCGGGTCTACCTGCCGGAGCTGCCCGTCCGCTTCGATGTTGGCGTAGTCCGGGCGGATGTCCATAAGCTCGCTGATATTCCGGCGGCTCCTGCCTACGGCGTAGCTCTGGAACAGCTCACCGATCTGGTAGAAGAGCATTACGGCGGTGCCCTCTACATAGTCCCCCAGGGCAATGGCGCCGATGGTGGCCACGGCCATGAGAAAGTTTTCGTCAAAGACCTGACGGTTCAGGATGCCCTTTCCGGCTTTTTTCAGGATATCATAGCCGATGACCAGATAGGGGATCATGTACAGCAGCAGCCGCACCCAGCCCGTTACGGGGACGAAATGCAGCACGATCAGAAGCACTGCGCTGAGGATAATCCGCACCAGTACCTTTTTCTGCTTCTTGCTCATGAAGGGATGCCTCCTTACAGGAAGATCTCGCAGTCGCTCTCCACCTTTTTGCAGTTCTTCAGCACCTGCTTCATGACGGCGGCGGGCTCCTGTCCATCCTCGAATTCCACGATCATCTTCAGGGTCATAAAGTTGACGGTGGCGTTCTTGACGCCTGCGGTGTTCTTGGCGGCGTCCTCCATCTTATTGGCGCAATTGGCACAGTCTACATCAATTTTATAGGTCTTTTTCATGATTGGTTCATCCTTTCAGAAATCTGTCACACATTTTCATATGAACAATCATTCATATGTTATGGTGCTATTATAGCACAGACCACTTGGATGTCAATAGGGAATTCCTTGGCTTTGTCACGGACGCAAAATTACCGCCGCCCATAGAAAAGCTATGAACGGCGGCAGTCCGCAAAAATATTTGTACCATGTGGTTCGGAATACACGGAGGCAATACCGCATTGTGGGGCATTGCCTCAGATCAAAAACAATTCCAGCAGGAATACCGTTCCGCAGCAGGCACCGGCCACGGCAATGAGGCTTGCGCCCTTCCATGCGGCGATCAGCCCCACGATCAGTGCCGCCGCCCCGGAAATGGGGCTTTGGGTGGCCTCCACAATGGCCGGGAAGGTCATCACTGCCAGCGTCACATAGGGGACATAGTACAAAAAGGACTGGACAAACTGGCTGTGAATGGGCTTTCGGATCAGGGTCATGGGCAGACAGCGGATGGCATAGGACACCGCCGCCATAATAAAGATGTAGACATAGACGTTATGCCCCATGGTCGGAGACCTCCTTTGCTTCTTCCGCTTCCGATTCGGTTCTGGGGAATAGAATGGCCGCACCGGCGGAGAGAATGACGGTCAGCAGGATCGTCCGGGTGCCGCCGGAGAGCGCGGAGATCAGGGGCAGCACCGAAGCGCCCCAGCTCAAAAGGAATCCAAGGATCACAAGACCGCCCACCACCTTATTCTTCTTGGCCGGGGGAATAATCACCGCCAGAAACATGCCGTACAGGGCAACGCTGAAGGCGCTGACCAGCCGCAGGGGCAGCAGATTCCCGGCAATGGTGCCCAGCGCCGTACCCACCGACCAGCAGGGCAGGGCGGCCAGCATGGCCCCATAGCTGTAGAAGGGGGAGAGGTAGCCGGGCCGGGCAATGGCGATGCCAAAGAGCTCATCGGTGATGCCGTAGCTCATCAGCAGCCGGTGGCCCAGAGAGGTGCCGGGCCGGGTGCGCTGGCTCATGGCACAGCTCATCAGCAGATACCGTGCGTTGGTAATGAACGTCACCAGTGCCAGCTCCCAATAGGAGGCACCGGCCCCAATGGAGGTAAAGCCCGCATATTCTCCCGCAGAGGCATTACAGAAGGCACTGATGAAAAAGCTCTGTAAGGCCGTCAGTCCGGCATTTTTGGCGCTGATCCCCAGGGAGAAGGACACGGCCAGATACCCAAGGGCAATGGGAATGCCGTCCCGGAAGCCCTTTGCCAGATCCTGCCGGATGCCGGAGGAGGTTGAACCTGCAATATCCACAACAAAAAACCCCTTTGTTTTTCTTGGGCAGCTTTGCCCGTGCACTACCATACCACAGGACTTGAAATAAGTAAAACGAATGTTTATAATAGATTCATAAGTAGTTCTTATGAATTGGAGGGAACACACATGATATCCCGATATGGAATCTTCTGCAAGGTGGCGGAGCTGGGGAGCTTTACCCGGGCGGCGGAGGCCTGCGGCTATTCCCAGAGCGCCATCAGCCAGAACATCAAGGCGCTGGAGCAGGAGACCGAGCAGCTGCATGCCGCAGCTGCGCAGGAGAATTTGAAGGCTCCGGAGAATTCGGAAGAATAACGGAAGTGCTCTGCTGCGCATAACGGCAGAGCGCTTTCTTGTAGAACGGGGGGATAGCCATGGGCTGGAAGATCGCGATCTGTGACGACGACGCCGGACAGGCCGCACGGCTGCAGGCGGACGTGACGGACTGGGCGCACGGCGCCTGCGCCGTTACCTGCTTCCCAAGCGCGGAGGCGTTTCGTTTCGCCGGAGATACCGACTGGGATATCCTGCTGCTGGATGTTGAAATGCCCGGCATGAGCGGCATCGATCTTGCCAAGCGCCTGCGCGGCGCGGGCTGCCGGGCGGAGATCATCTTTATCACGTCGCATTTTGAGTGCATGGCCGAGGGCTATGAGGTCGATGCCCTGCACTATCTCGTCAAGCCCGTGCCGGCGGAAAAGCTTCGCGCCGTGCTGGACCGCGCCGCCGCGCGGCTGGCCGTCGAGCCGCCGTCCGTCGTGATCGCGTGCGAGGAGGGAAACGTGAAGCTCTATGAGAGTGAGCTTCTGTATGCGGAGTCCTTCCTGCATGATCTCGTTCTCCACACGACCGGGCCGGACTACCGCATCCGCGAGAGCATCTCGGCCTTTGCCGGGCGGCTGAGCGCGGACTTCTTCCGCACGCACCGGTCGTACCTCGTCAATCTGAAGGCCGTGGTGCGCATCGGACGCACGTCCGTCCTGCTGCGCGGCGGGGCGGAGGTCCCGCTGGCGCGGGGAAAGTATGACGCCATCAACCGGGCGTTCATTGACAGAAACTGAGGACCGCAGAAACAGAGGAAATGCCATGTTGAAGAGAACCTATCTCAGGCTGGTCGAAATGCAGGAGGAGCAGGCGCGGCAGCA